>Ga0224500_10000105_pt1 | contig 60178 bp, 59 predicted proteins | sample SF_Oct11_sed_USG_FD_168126 | JGI IMG/M metagenome (GOLD analysis project Ga0224500, IMG submission 168126) | Sediment microbial communities from San Francisco Bay, California, United States - SF_Oct11_sed_USGS_4_1 | ecosystem: Environmental > Aquatic > Marine > Sediment | place: USA: California...
GCGGCGAGCGTCAAGGCCGAGCCTGCAGGCACGCCCGGAGGCACGGCGACATCGACCAGGTGGAACACCTCGCCCTCGTAGCCGTAGTTGACCAGCGGTCCGGCCGGCAGCGCCTTGGGCGCGGGCCACTGGATCGGTCCCGCGGTCAGTCCCGCGGGCAGCTTCCACGCCAGCGTGGTCGGCAGGCCCGAGTCGCCCGGGTTCTGCCAGTACGTGTGCCAGCGCTCGCGGATCGCGAGGCGCAGCGCGACGGTCGTCGTCTGCCCGGGCACGAGCGCCGTGCGCTCGGCGACGAGCTCCGCCTCGACGTTCGGCGTGCGCACCGCCGCCGCGCTCGCGAGCGACGCCAGTGCGGCGAGCAGCATGGTGGCGAAAAGCCGGGTCACGGCGTGGACGAGGAGCATCGGGTGCGCGAAGACCGGCGCGACGCGGCCTGCGACTGCTCTGAGCGCGCACGGCACCGGAGGTTCCCGGCATTGTGCCACCGCACGCGCGGTGGGCCGCCAGCGGGGACTGCCGGGCAGCCGAACGATCGTCCGGCGCCGATCGGCGGGGGCGCTCCCGGTAGAATCACGCGCGCGCCCCCCCTCCACGGCGCCCTTCCGGCGCCTCCAGCCTTGTTCTTCGAAGCCCTGTTCGTCTCCACCGCCGTCGTCGCCGTCGGCGAGATCGGCGACAAGACGCAACTCCTCGCACTGATGCTCGCGGCCCGCTTCCGCAAGCCGTGGCCGATCTGCGCCGGCATCCTCGTCGCGACGACGCTCAACCACACGCTGGCCGGGTGGGTCGGCAACTGGGTGCGCCAGACCGTGCCGCCGGACGTGCTGAAGTGGATCCTCGCGCTGGCATTCTTCGCCGTCGCCGCCTGGGCGCTCAGGCCCGACACCTACGACGACGACGCCGGCAAGCGCTCGCAGGCCGGCGTGTTCCTCGTCACGACGGTCGCCTTCTTCCTCGCCGAGATGGGCGACAAGACGCAGGTCGCCACGGTGATGCTCGCCGCACAGTTCCCCTCGCTCGTCGCCGTGGTGATCGGCACCACGCTCGGCATGCTCGTCGCCAACGTGCCGGTCGTGTTCGCCGGCCGCATCGCCTCGGAGAAGATCCCGTTTCGCCTGATCCGCATCGTCGCCGCGGCACTGTTCGCGCTGATCGGCCTGTGGGTGCTCGTGGCCGGGGTTCCCACGACCGGCATGTGACCCCGCCGGTATAATCGAAGGCCTCGCCCGCCCCTTCGAGCGGACGCAACGCGCGCCGCCGCGAATCCATGACGCCGTTCGAGCCCGCCAAGATCGAGACCGCCGCGCGCGACGCGTGGGCGCGCGCCGACGCCTATCGCGCCGTCGAGAAGCCCGGCGCGCGCAAGTTCTACTGCGTCTCGATGCTGCCGTACCCGTCCGGCCGGCTGCACATGGGGCACGTGCGCAACTACACGATCAACGACGTGATGTACCGGCACCTGCGCATGCGCGGCTGGAACGTGCTGATGCCGATGGGCTGGGACGCGTTCGGCCTGCCCGCCGAGAACGCCGCGATGAAGAACGGCGTGCCGCCCGCGCAGTGGACGTACCAGAACATCGCCTCCATGAAGCAGCAGATGCAGGCGATGGGGCTCGCGATCGACTGGTCGCGCGAGGTCGCGGCCTGCGACCCGGCGTACTACAAGTGGAACCAGTGGATGTTCCTGCGCATGCTGGAGCGCGGCGTGGCCTACCGCAAGACGCAGGTCGTCAACTGGGACCCGGTCGACCGGACGGTGCTCGCCAACGAGCAGGTGATCGATGGCCGCGGCTGGCGCACCGGCGCCGTCGTCGAGAAGCGCGAGATCCCCGGCTATTACCTGCGCATCACCGACTACGCCCAGGAACTCCTCGACCGGCTCGACGGGATGGACGGCTGGCCCGAGCGCGTGCGCACGATGCAGGCGAACTGGATTGGCCGCAGCGAGGGCGTGCGCTTCGCGTTTACGCACGACATCCGCGGCACGGATGGGGAAACGAGCGGCCGGCCGATCGGCGACGGGCGCATGTACGTGTTCACCACGCGCGCCGACACGATCATGGGCGTGACGTTCTGCGCGGTCGCCGCCGAGCACCCGCTGGCGCTCCACGCGGCGAAGTCGAACCCCGCGCTCGCCGCGTTCGTGGACGAATGCCGCCGCGGCAGCGTGATGGAGGCCGACCTCGCGACGATGGACAAGAAGGGCATGCCCACCGGCCTCTTCGTCACGCACCCGCTCACCGGCGAGCGCGTCGCCGTCTGGGTCGGCAACTACGTGCTGATGGGGTACGGCGACGGCGCGGTGATGGGGGTGCCCGCGCACGACGAGCGCGACTTCGCGTTCGCGAAGAAGTACGCGCTGCCGATCCGGCAGGCGGTCGCCGTCGAGGGCGAGGCGTTCTCGACCGACGCGTGGCAGCCGTGGTACGAGGACAAGCAGCGCTGCCGCTGCGTCAACTCCGGCAGGTACGACGGCCTCGACTACAAGTCGGCGGTGGACGCGATCGCCGCCGACCTCGCCGCGAAGGGCCTGGGCGAGAAGAAGGTGACGTTCCGGTTGCGCGACTGGGGCGTCTCGCGGCAGCGCTACTGGGGCACGCCGATACCGATCGTCCACTGCGCGTCCTGCGGCGCCGTGCCGGTGCCGGACCGCGACCTGCCGGTCGTCCTGCCCGAGGACTGCGTGCCCGACGGCAGCGGCAACCCGCTCGCGAAACGCGAGGACTTCCTCGCCGTCGACTGCCCGCAGTGCGGCAAGCCGGCGCGGCGCGAGACCGACACGCTGGACACGTTCGTCGACTCGTCCTGGTACTACATGCGCTACGCGTGCCCGGACGCGCCGACGATGGTCGACGCGCGCAACGACTACTGGATGCCGATGGACCAGTACATCGGCGGCATCGAGCACGCGATCCTGCACCTGCTCTACGCGCGCTTCTGGACCAAGGTGATGCGCGACATGGGCCTCGTCAAGTTCGACGAGCCGTTCACGCGCCTGCTGACGCAGGGCATGGTGCTGAACCACGTCTGGTCGCGGCGCAACGACCGCGGCGGCATCGACTACTTCCCGCCTGCCGAGGTGACGCCGGTGATCGGCGAGGGCGGGCGCATCGCCGGGGGCAGGCTCGCCGACGGCACCACGGTCGAGTACGGCGGCGTGGCGAAGATGTCGAAGTCCGAGCGCAACGGCGTCGATCCCGAGGAGCTGATCGCGAAGTACGGCGCCGACACGGCGCGTCACTTCGTGATGTTCGCCTCGCCGCCCGACGCCACGCTCGAGTGGTCCGACGCGGGCGTCGAAGGAAGCTACCGGTTCCTGAGGCGGCTGTGGACGTTCGCGCAGGGCGCGAAGGACACGGTGGCTGCCGCCAGCGGTTTCGACCCGCGCAAGGCCGACGGCGCGGTGAAGGCCGCGCGCCGCGAGCTGCACCTGACGCTGCGGCAGGCGAACTACGACTACGAGCGCATCCAGTACAACACCGTCGTGTCGGCCGGCTACAAGCTGCTGAACGCGCTCGAGTCGCTGCCGAAGGATGCGCGCGGCGCCGCGGCGCTCACGCGCGAGGGGCTGTCGATCCTGCTGCGGGTCCTCTACCCGGTCGTGCCGCACACGGCGTGGACGCTGTGGCAGGAACTCGGCTACGGGAGCGAGCACGGCGACCTGCTCGACGCGCCGTGGCCCGAGGTCGACGAGGGCGCGCTGGTCCAGGACGCGATCGATCTCGTGCTCCAGGTCAACGGCAAGCTGCGCGGCAAGCTCGTCGTGCCCGCGACCGCCGGCAGGGACGCGATCGAGGCCGCGGCCCGCGCTGCGCCGGAGGTCGCGAAGCACGCTGCGGGCGCGCCGGTGAAGAAGGTCGTCATCGTCCCCGGCAAGCTGGTCAATGTCGTCGTCTGATGAACGAGGCGGTACGACACTGGGTCCCCGCATCCGCGGGGACGACAAGCTCGTCCGCCGAACGACACTCGTCCGACTGGCCGTCGGACTGTGTCTCACGGGCTCGCTCGTCGGCTGCGGCTTCCAGCTGCGAGGGCAGGCGACCTTTGCGTTCGACTCCATCCACGTCAACGCGCCCGGCCAGCCGGCGTTCGCCGTCGAGCTCAGCCGCAGCCTCGCCGCCAGCGGCGGCGCACGGGTCGCGGAGAAGGCCGAAGCCGCGCAGGTGATCGTCGACGTCGTGTCGATCGTCGACGACAAGCAGGTGCTTTCGCTGTCCCCCGGCGGCCGCGTCCAGGAGTACGTGCTCGCCAAGGCCGTCGTGTTCAGGGTGCGCGACGGCGACGGGCGCGAGTGGCTGAAGCAGGACGAGATCGTCGTGCGCCGCACCTACGGCTACGACGACACCGAGCGGCTCGCGCGCGAGATCCAGGAACAGCGCCTGCGCGCCGAGATGCAGTCCGACGCCGTGCAGCAGATCGTGCGCCGGCTGCAGCTGGCCCGGCGCCCCGCGTGACGCCTTCGCGCGCCGGGTTGCGGTGAACGTCCGGCCGGAAGACCTCGAGGCGCGGCTCGCACAGGCGCTCGCGCCGCTGTACGTCGTGCACGGCGACGAGCCGCTGGTCGCGCTCGAGTGCGGCGACGCGGTGCGCGCGGCGGCGCGCCGCGCCGGCGTCGAGGAGCGCGAGACCTTCGTCGTCGAGCAGCACTTCAAGTGGGACGCGCTGCTCGCCGCCAACGCGAGCATGGGACTGTTCGGCACGCGGCGGTTCGTCGACTTGCGCATCCCGTCAGGCAAGCCGGGCGTGGAAGGCGGCAAGGCGCTCGAGGCGTATGCCGCCGACCCCAATCCCGACAACGTCACGCTGGTCACGCTGCCGCGGCTCGACAAGGCCGCGCAGGGTTCCGCGTGGTTCACCGCGCTGTGCGAGCGTGCCGTCGTGGTGGCGGTGCAGCCCGTCGAGCGCGACGCGCTGCCGCGCTGGATCGCCGGTCGCCTGGCGAGGCAGAAGCAGAAGGCCGCGCCCGAGACGCTCGCCTTCCTCGCCGACCTCTGCGAAGGCAACCTGCTCGCGGCGCGGCAGGAGATCGAGAAGCTCGCGCTGCTGCTGCCCGAGGGTGCGCTCGACCACGACGCGGTCGAGGCGGCCGTCGCCGACGTCGCGCGCTACGACGTGTTCGCGGCGTCGGAGGCGTGGCTCGCCGGCGACGCCGCGCGCGCGGCTCGCATCCTCGTTTCGCTCGCCGCCGGGGGCGACGGGCCGCAACTCGCGATCTGGGCGCTGGGCGAGGACCTGCACGCGCTCGCTGCGGTCGAGGCGATGACCCGCGAGGGCACGCCGCTCGCGAGCGCGCTGCGCAACGCGCGCGTGTGGGGCAGGCGGCAGCACGCGATGGAGAAGGCGGCGAGGCGCCTGCGCGGCGCGGCGCTGCTGCGCGGGCTCGTCGCGCTCGCCCGCGTCGACGCGCTGTCGAAAGGCATCGGCCGCGGGGACGCGTGGGACGAAGTGCTGGCGCTCGCGCTGGCCATCGCCGGCAAGAGCGCGCACCCCGTCGCGCTGAACGCCTGAGCAATTGGCAGCGCAATGCAGTACGACAACGTGAGCGCCAACGCACGCACGGTGGGCGTTGTTTCATGCCGCTGCCGGCGAGCGCCCGACGGGCCGCCCCGAGGGCGCTCGCGTGATTCCTGGCTCGATGCAAAAGGCGCTACGTCGACCTCACGGCATCCACTGCGCCCCCGAACGCCTTTTGCATCGATCTCCTAGCGCGCGTCGCCGGCGACGGCGGCGAGCGTGGCGAGCGCGGCGACCGCTGCCGTGTCGGCGCGCAGCACCCGCGCGCCGAGGTGCACGGGCACGAAGCCGCGTGCCACGGCGAGCGTCACCTCGGCCTCCGTGAAGCCGCCCTCGGGGCCCACCAGCACGGTGCGCGGCGGCGTGCGCGAAGCGAACCCCGCCAGCGACACGGTCGCGCCGGGCCCGGCGATCGCGCCCGGCAGGTTGGCGGGTCCGATGCCGCGCAGCCAGTCGTCGAGCGCCACCGGCTCGGCGATCGGCGGCACGCGATTGCGCCCGCACTGCTCGCACGCCGCGATCGCAATGGAGCGCCAATGCTGCAGCCGCTTCGTCCCGCGCGCCCCGCGCATCGCGCCCTGGCTGCGCGCGGCGACGACCGGGACGATCGATGCGGCGCCGAGTTCGACCGCCTTGCGCACGGCCGCGTCCATCGGGTCGGTCGCGATGACCGCCAGCGCCAGGACCGGCGCGCCGGCCCACTCGCGATCGACCGGATCGAAGCGGTCGACTCGCGCGCCCACGCCGTGGCGGTCGATGCGGTCGATCGCCGCGCGGTACTCGCCGCCGCGACCGTCGAAGAGGCGTATCGGCGCGCCGAGCGGCAGGCGCAACACGCGCACGGCGTGGTGCGCGACGTCGCCGGGCAGCGCGAGCGAGGTGCCGACGCACGCCTGCCCGAGCGGGAAGTCTATGTAGAACCGGGGGTTGGGCACGGCATTTGAAACGGGTCGCGAAGTCGCGACCGGCGGACGGACGGAGACGCCCGCAGCGTCGGCCGCGGCTACGATTCTGCCACGCACTCGCCGCGCGCGCCCTCGCATGACGAATGCATTAACGCGTCCACGCACTGCCGCCCGTCGCGCGCAGCCGACGGACGCGCGCGTGCGCACGCGCCCCCTGTCAATAGTGGCAGGTGATGCCGCGCTCGTTGCCGGTTCACACTATTTCCCCACCGGCTGCGAGAACCCATCGGGTTCTTGAGCGCACTCCTTCCGCGCGAGGAGCCCCCCGCATGCTCAACCGAGTCGACATCAAGGCGCACCACGTGCTCGCCGCGGAGCGGAACCCGAGGCTCCTGCAGCTGCTGGTCGACGCGGCCGACGGCGGCGGCGACCTGGTCGAGTCGGTGCGCGCGACGGTCGCCCGGTGGGGTTTCGACTCGTTCGTGTGCGGCCTCGCGTGCATGCCCGCGCCGACCCGCGCCGCGCAGCTGTACGTGTTCGCCACGCTCCCGGACGAGTGGCTGCGGCTCTACGAGACGAACGGCTACGTCGAGGTCGACCCGCGGCTCGCGCTGTCGCACGACCGCCCGACGATCACGCCGTGGAGCAGCGGGGGATTCGCCGGGCGAGGCGAGCGCATCGACGCCTTCCTGCGCGACGCCGCGCGCTTCGGCATCCGCAGCGGCGCGTGCTTCACGCTGCACAACGCCTACAACGACCGCGTGATGATCGGCTTCAACTCGACGCGCGAGCGCACGCTGCCCGAGGACATCGAGCCGCACCTCGGCGACCTGTACTCGTTCGGGCTGCACTTCCAGGCCGTGTTCATGCGCGCGGTGATCGAGCGCGGGCTGCCATCGCGCCTGCGCGGCGCGCGCCTGACGCGTCGCGAGCTCGAGGTGCTGAACTACGTCGCGTTCGGCCTCACCGCCAACGACATCGCGCCGAAGCTGTCGATCACGCCGCGCACGGTGCGCTTCCACGTCGACTCAGTCTGCTCGAAGATGGGCGTCCTCAACCGCGAGGAGGCGATCGCGCTCGCCGTCAAGGGCGGGCTGATCAACGTCGTGCCCTGACGCGGGCGTCAGGCGACCAGCGCCTTGTACGCGTGCCAGGTGGCGTGGCCGATCACGGGCACCGCGACCACGAGCCCGAGGAACCACAGGGCGAATCCCGCGCCCACGACCAGCGCGATCAGCGCGGCCCAGACGAGCATCGGCCCCACGTTCTCGCGGCATGCGCGCAGGCTGGTGAGCGCCGCGACCACGCCGTCGGTGTCGCGGTCGAGCATCATCGGCACCGACACGACCGAGATCGCGAACACGAGCGCGGCGAAGAAGCCGCCGATGGCGAAGTAGCCGAGCAGGAACTGCAGGTTGTCCGCCGCGAGCACGTTCGCGAGGAAGCGCTCCAGCGAAGGCATCTCGTCGGGGAACGACACCGCGATGACCACCAGCGAGGCGCGCGACCACACCAGCAGCAGCACGCCGAGCACCAGCGCGAAGATGCCGATCGCGCCGACGTTCGGCCGCCACGCGTCCAGCGTCGGGGCGAGCCACGGCGGCTCGCCGCGCTCGCGCCGGCGCGAGAGCTCGTAGATGCCGATGGCGAGGAACGGCCCGACCAGCAGGAAGCCGGTGGTGAGCCCCCACACGTACTCGTACGCGTGGCGGAAGACAAGCGCGACGAGCCAGCCCATCAGCGCGAACACGAGGCCGTAGAACGCGCTCGCCCTCCACGACGCGCGGAAGTCGCGCCAGCCACTTGCCAGCCACCCCAGCGGGGCCCCGAGCCCGATCTTGCGCACGTCGGGCAACCGCGTGGGCATTGCGCCCTCCGCGCCTGGAGGTTGCGGGACCTCCCCGCCGTTCCGCTCGTCCAACGCTCGCTCCTTCGGTTTCCCGCCGCAGGGCGATCGCTAGAGAAAACCGATCAGCGCGTCGAGGACCCTGTCCGGCGCCTCGTTCGTCATCGCGTGGCCGCAATTGGGCAGGCTCACGACCCGCTTGTCGCGCAACGCGTCGATCAGCGCCTGCGCGGACTTCGGCGGCGCCATGAGGTCGCGCTGCCCGGTCACGACCAGCGCGGGACAGGCGACGCTCGCCGCGGCGTCGAGGCCGCCGGCGTAGGCGTTGCACGCGGCGAGATCGATCGCGAGGACGCCCGGCAGCGCGCGCTCCAGCAGGCGCGTCGCACCGCCCGGCATCCACAGCCCCGGCACCGGGTGACCGCCGAGCAGCGCGCCCGGCGCGTGCTGCCAGCCGACGATCATCGCGTGCGCGGCAGGCTCGTCGTTGCGTGCGGCGTCCAGCAGCGCGTCGGACACCGGCATCGGCGCCGCAGGCCCCAGCAGCGCCAGGCGCCTGACCAGCGCCGGATGGCGCGCCGCGCACTCCAGCGCGGCGAGCGCGCCCATCGAGTGGCCGACCAGCGCCGCCTCGCGCACGCCGGCGGCGGCGAGGAACGCCGCGACCCAGTCGGAGAGCGCCTCGACGCTCGCCAGCGGCCTTCCGGCGGAGCGGCCGTGCCCCGGCAGGTCGACGGCGAGCACGTTGCGCCCGTGGTGCGCGAAGTAGCGCGACTGCAGCGCCCACACGCTGTGGTCGTTGCCCGCGCCGTGGACGAATGCGAGCGTCGGCAGCGCTGCGTCGAAGGCGCGCGCGCCGGTGTACGCGTAGGTCTCCGCGCCGCCGACCGCGACGCGCATCACGCCTTCCCCGCCGCGTGCAGACCGCGCGACAGGTCCTCGATGAGGTCGTCCGCGTCCTCGAGTCCGATCGAGAGCCGGATCGTGCCTTCCGTGATGCCGGCGCGCGCGAGGTCCTCGGCCGACATGCGGAAGTGCGTCGTCGAGGCCGGGTGGATCACCAGCGACTTCGCGTCGCCGACGTTGGCGAGGTGCGAGAAGAGGCGCAGCGACTCGATGAAGCGCCGGCCCTGCGCGCGCGTGCCCCTGAGGTCGAAGCTGAACACGGCGCCGCAACCGCGCGGCAGCAGGCGGGCTGCCAGCGCATGGTCGCGGTGCGAGGGCAGTTCCGGATACGCGACCCCTGCCACCATCGCGTGCTTCGCGAGGAACGCGACCACCTTGCGGGCGTTCTCGACGTGCCGCGCCATGCGCACCGGCAGCGTCTCGATGCCCTGCAGGATCTGCCAGGCGGTCGCCGGCGCCATGCACGCGCCGAAGTCGCGGATGCCCTCGCGCCGCGCGCGCAGCAGGAACGCTGCGGTCGTCGATTCCTCGGCGAACACCATGTCGTGGAAGCCGTGGTAGGGCTCGGTGAGCGTGGGGAACTTGCCGCGCGCCTTCGCGCCGTCCCAGTCGAACGAGCCCGAGTCGACGAGCACGCCGCCGATGACCACGCCGTGCCCGGACAGGAACTTCGTCGCCGAGTGGAACACGAGGTCGGCGCCGTGCTCGAACGGCCGCAGCAGCCAGGGCGTGGTGAACGTCGAATCCACCAGCAGCGGCAGGCCGTGGTCGTGCGCGAGGGCGGCCACGCGCGGCACGTCAAGCACGTCGAGCCCCGGGTTCCCCAGCGTCTCGCCGAACAGCAGCCGCGTTTCCGGGCGGATCGCCGCGCGCCACGCGTCGAGGTCGCGCGGGTCGACGAACGTCGTCGCGATGCCGAAGCGCGGCAGCGTGTAGTCGAGCAGGTTGTGCGAGCCGCCGTAGAGCGCGCGCGAGGCGACGATGTGGCCGCCCGCGCCCATCAGCGTGCAAATCGCGAGGTGCAGCGCCGCCTGGCCGCTCGCGGTGGCGATCGCGCCCACGCCGCCTTCGAGCGCTGCGACGCGCTCCTCGAGCACCGCGCAGGTCGGGTTGGAGATGCGCGAGTAGACGTGGCCCGCGCGCTCCATGTTGAACAACGCCGCGGCGTGGTCGCAATCCGGGAAGACGAACGACGCGGTCTGGTGGATCGGCGTCGCGCGCGCGCCGGTGGCCGGATCGGGCCGCGCCCCCGCGTGCAGCGAGAGCGTGTCGAAGCGATGCGACTTCGGCGTGGACATCGGCGTGGGCAGCGGAAGGCGGGCCTTCATGGTAGCGCCCCGGCCGCGGCGGCAGGATGCCGGGGCTACCCGCGCACGGGCGAATCGCCTAGAATCGAACGATCGTTCGATCCACTGGCCATGCCTTCCGACCCGCCCGAACTCCCGACCCGCCGCATCGAGCGCGGTCGCGGCGCGACGTTCGACCCCGCCAACCGCTTCCGCCGCGACACACGCGAAGCAAGCGACGATGGCTGGACGCGCGACGACGAGCCGGCGCCGCCACGCGCGACCACGGTGACGATCCAGCCCGCGCGCACGATCGTCGCTCGCAACGACTCGCCGGACATCCCGTTCGACCGCTCGATCAACCCGTACCAGGGCTGCGAGCACGGCTGCGTCTACTGCTACGCGCGGCCCTCGCACGCCTACCTCGACCTCTCGCCCGGGCTCGACTTCGAGACGCGCCTCTTCGCGAAGCCGAACGCGGCCGCGCTGCTGCGCGAGGAGCTGGCACGGCCGGGTTACGCGTGCGCGCCGATGGCGCTGGGCACGAACACCGACCCCTACCAGCCGATCGAGCGCGAGTGGCGGATCACCCGTTCGGTGCTCGAAGTGCTCGCCGAGTGCGAGCACCCGTTCACGATCGTCACCAAGAGCGCGCTCGTCGAGCGTGACCTCGACATCATCGCGCCGATGGCGGCGAAGGGCATGGCGCGCGTGTGCCTCTCGGTGACCACGCTCGACAAGTCGCTCGCCCGCACGCTGGAGCCGCGCGCAGCGGCGCCGCACCGGCGCCTGCAGGCGATCGCCACGCTCGCCGCGGCGGGCGTGCCGACCGGCGTCATGGTCGCGCCCGTGATCCCCCAGCTCAACGACCGCGACCTCGAGGCGATCCTCGAGGCCGCGGGGCAGGCCGGGGCGAGGTTCGCGGGCTGGATCATGCTGCGCCTGCCGCGCGAGGTCGCGCCGCTGTTCCGCGACTGGCTGGAGGTGCACCGCCCGCTCCGCGCGGCGCACGTGATGAGCCTGATGCGGCAGCTGCACGGCGGGCGCGACTACGACGCGACGTTCGGCACGCGCCAGCGCGGCCGCGGCGCCTTCGCCGAACTGATCGCGAAGCGCTTCGACCTGGCCTGCCGTCGCCTCGGCCTCGACGAGGACCTGCCGGCGCTCGACTCTTCGCGCTTCCGCCCGCCGCACCGGACTTCCGCACAGCTCGAGCTGTTCTGAGCCGTCGACGCGGCAACGCGCAGACCGGTTGACGCCTCGACGCTCCCGGCCCCGTACGACGAGGGGTTGCGCTTGCCACGGCAAACGGCGAAGCGTCTAATCCGGTCGCGGCAGGCCTGCCCGGCACCTTCGCGCCACGCGCGCGAGCAGGCCTCGCAGCGCACGCTCTCCCGCGTCGCATCCCCTGGAAGTGCTCCATGCAGAACGCTCTTCGCGCCAAGCGCGTCCTCATCACCCAGGCGACGGATTTCATGGGCCCTGCCCTGTGCGAGGTCTTCGCCGAACAGGGAGCCGACGTTGTCGCTAACGCTGACGAACTTGTCGAGGCCGGCGCAGCCGAACGAGTGGTTCGCGACGCGGGACGCATCGACGCGTTGGTAGCCAACCTTGCGCTTCCGGCGCCGTCGACACCCGCCGCCGAAGTCACCGACGCCGAGTGGCGGCAGGTCTTCGCGGCATTGGTGGATCCGCTGCCCCGCCTGCTGCGGGCGGCCGCACCGGACATGGTCACGCGACGCTCGGGCAAGATCCTGGTCGTCGGCAGCGCGTCCGCCTTGCGCGGCATGAAGAAGGCGTCTGCCTACAGCGCAGCCCGCGGTGCGCAGCTTGCCTACGTTCAAGCGGTCGGCGTGGAGCTGGCCCCGCACAACGTCCAGGTGAATGCCATCGCCCAGAACTTCGTCGACAACCCCACGTACTTCCCCGCGGAAGTCCAGGCGAACCCGAGGTTCCGCGAACGTCTCGCGCGCGACGTGCCGCTGGGCCGATTGGTCTCTGCGCGCGAAGACGCGCTGTTCGCCGCATACCTGTGCAGCAGCGCGGCCGACTGCTTCGTCGGGCAGGTCTTCCCCGTGTGCGGCGGCTGGGTGGCGCGGTGAGAGCGGCGCCCGGGCCGGCGACCGGCAGGTAACGCGCGACGGGTCGCCGGACCGCGGAGCTGCAGGTACGATTGCGGCGCTTCGTTGCCCGCTGCCGCCGAGCCGGCCGCTCGCGCACAAACGAACAATCAAGGGAAGGAAGGGAGCCGATGGACGACCTCGCCAAGCGACTCGCCGCCTGCTACAGCGGCGCGGTGCACGACGTGCTGCGCGGCATGGGGCACGAGAGCATCGTGCTGCCGAGCGCGATCAAGCCGCTCGACCCGAAGTGGAAGCTCGCCGGGCCGGCGTGGCCGGTCTCCGGTCACATCGACCGCACGAAGACGCGCGACGAGACGCTGCTCGGCTGGTGCACGCTGCTCTCCCGGGCGCCGGCGGGCCACGTCATCGTGTGCCAGCCGCACAACCACGAGGTCGCGCTGATGGGCGAGCTCTCGGCGCAGACGCTCGCGGCGCGCGGCGTGCTGGGCTTCGTCGTCGACGGCGGCTCGCGCGACACGGAGCTCGTGCTCGAGCAGGGCTTCCCGGTGTTCGCGAGCTTCCTGACGCCCTCCGACATCGTGCGGCGCTGGATCCCGGACGCCTACGGCGAGCCGGTCGACATCGGCGGCGTCACGATCCGCCACGGCGACTGGCTGCTCGGCGACCGCGACGGCGTGGTGATCGTGCCTCGCGAGATCGCCGGGGAGGTCGTGACGCGGACCGAGGAAGTGATCGCCACCGAGAGCGACATGCGGCGCGCGCTGATCGGCGGCATGGACCCCGTCGACGCCTACCACACCTACGGCAAGTTCTGAATCACCAGCAATCGACTCGCACCGTGAAGCTCGCCATCATTCCCGTCACGCCGTTCCAGCAGAACTGCTCGCTCGTCGTCTGCACGACGACGAACCGCGCCGCGCTCGTCGACCCCGGCGGGGAAGTCGACCGGCTGCTCGACGCGGTCGCGAAGTCCGGCGCGACGCTGGAGAAGATCCTCGTCACGCACGGCCACGTCGACCACTGCGGCGGCGTGGCCGAGATCGCGCAACGCACGGGCGTGCCGATCGAGGGGCCGCAGCGCGAGGACGCGTTCTGGATCGACCAGCTCGCCCGGCAGGCGGCGATGTTCGGCGTGCCGACCGCGCGGCCGTTCGCGCCCGACCGCTGGCTCGAGCACGGCGACACGGCGGAGGTCGGCGCGATCCGCTTCGACGTCATCCACTGCCCCGGCCACACGCCGGGACACGTCGTGTTCGCCAACGCCGGCCTCGGCGTCGCCTTCGTCGGCGACGTGCTCTTCGCCGGGTCGATCGGGCGCACCGACTTTCCGCGCAGCGACCACGCCGCGCTGCTCCGCTCGATCCGGACCCGCCTGTGGCCGCTCGGCGACGACGTCACGTTCGTCCCCGGCCACGGGCCGACGTCGACGTTCGGCGAGGAGCGCGCGACGAACCCCTTCGTCGGCGACGCCGCGTTTCGCGCCGGCGCTACGTGATCGGGTAGGTCAGGACCGCGGCGTAGGCCGCTCGCGCGCGCAGCCGCGCGAGCCACGCCTCGACGTTGGCGTGGCGGCGCCGCTCGATCGGCAGCCCGTACCAGCGGTGCGCCGTGCACGCGAGCGGGATGTCGCCCATCGAGTGCGCGCCCGCCACGCACTCGCGATCGGCAAGCCGCGCGTCGAGCATCGCCAGCAGCGGCTCGGTCTTCGCGACGGATGCATCCACCGCGGCCTGGTTGCGCTCGGCGGGCGCCACGCGGATCGTGTTCCAGAACGCGTCGAACAGCGCCGGGTTGAGCGTGGTGCACTGCCAGTCCATCCAGCGGTCGGCGTCGGCGGCCGCGCGCGGATCGGCGGGCCACAGCGACCCGGCGCCGTAGGCCCGCGAGAGGTAACGCACGATGGCGTTCGATTCCCACAGCACGAAGTCGCCGTCGCGGATCACCGGGATCAGCTTGTTCGGGTTGCGCGCAAGCGCCTCCGGCGTGTCGAGACCGCCGAACTTGCCGCCCGCGTCGACGCGCTCGTACGCGAGCCCGAGTTCCTCCGCGCAGATCACGACCTTCTGCACGTTGACCGACGACAGCCGGCCCCAGATCGTCAGCATCCCCGCCTCCCCGCGCTCGCGATGCGGCAAGGATAACCGCAATGCACCGCGGCGTTGACCGGAGTCAACGCGGTACCCCGCGCACGGACTAGGCTGGACTTTGCCCCTCACCCCAACCCTCTCCCCCGTGCCGGGGGAGAGGGAGTCGCGGCTTTCCCCTCGCCCGCGACAGCGGGACGGGGAGTTCTTCTCCCTCCGCCCGCGATGGCGGGGGAAGGGCATGGCAACGCCCCGATGAGCGACAACGGCGAACTCGACAAGGACTGGGGCCCGCACTTCCGCGACCGCACGGACGCGGCGGAGCGGCTGGCCGAAGCGCTGGCCACGTGGCGCGGCGGGCGTCCTCTCGTCTGCGCGATACCGCGCGGCGCCGTGCCGATGGCGCGCATCCTCGCGCAGCGTCTCGGCGGGGACGTCGACGTCGTCCTGGTGCGCAAGCTGCACGCGCCCGGCCAGCCCGAGTTCGCGGTGGGCGCGGTCGACGAGACCGGCTGGGTCTACGTGACCGGCCACGCGGCGGCCGCGGGCGCGAGCCAGGCATACCTCGACGAGCAGGCGGCCGCGGAACTCGCGACCATCAGGCGCCGCCGCGCGCTCTACACGCCGGGTCGCGCGCCGCTCGACCCTGCGGGCCGCGTCGTGATCGTCGTCGACGACGGGCTCGCAACCGGTGCGACGATGATCGCGGCGCTGCACGCGCTGCGCGCGCGCAACCCCGCCCGCCTCGTCTGCGCGGTGCCCGTCGCCGCTCCCGACTCCGTCGAGCGCGTGCGCCCCTACGCGGACGACGTCGTCGCGCTCGCCACGCCCGCGTGGTTCTCCGCGGTGAGCCAGTTCTACGCGAGCTTCCCGCAGGTCTCCGACGAGGAGGTCGTCGCGCTGCTGCGCGCTCCCGCGTAGTGCGCCGCGCACTCCGCCTCGCGCCCGCGCACGACGCGGCGCCCCGCGAGCGAGCCGCGCGTCTCGGTGACCACGGTGCGCTGCCGCTCGGCGTGCCCGCCGCCGTCGAAGTACAGCACGACCCAGTCGCGCGTGCGGTCGAGAGCGTGCGCCTGCGCGGTGTTCGAGTAGAGCGCGGTGAAGTGCCAGTCGCCGCGCCGGGTGTGGATCACCGGCAGCCATGCCTCGTGAGCGGGATTGAAGCGCCGCGGCGCGATCGTCGGCAGCGCCCCTGCCGCGGCCTGCTCGCGGTACTCGCGATCGACGTCCAGCAGCGCGCCGACCTCCGGCTCGTCGGCCGGCGACGGCGGGTGCCGGCGGCGCAGCCGCGCACGGTCGAGCATCTCCGCGAGCGCCGCGCGGATCGTCGCCGCGCGGCGCGGGCCCACGCCGGGAACGCGCTCCAGCGTTCCGTCGTGGGCCGCGACCTCGAGCGCTTCCAGCGTGTCCACGCCGAGGACGTCGTGAATGCGCCGCGCGAGGCCGGGGCCGACGCCGGGAACGCTGCGGAACAGCAGCGCCGGCTCCAGCGTGCCGCGCAGGCGCTCGAGCAGCGCCCAGCGCCCGGTGTCGAGCATCTCCGCGATCGCCGCACCGATGCCCGGCCCCACGCCGGGGATCGCCTCGAGTCCCTCGCGGCCACCCGCGCCGAACACTGCGCGCACGTCCTCCGGCAAGGCCTCGACGTTGGACGCCGCCTTGCGGTAGGCCGCAACGCGAAACGGGCTCGCGCCCTGCGCCTGCAGCAACTCGGCCATCTGCCGCAGCGCCAGTGCGACCGCCTCGTTGTCGCTCGCGCGAACGCGACCTTCGGGCGCCATGCCTTTCCTTTTGGCAGCCGACCCGGTTCCCAGTCTGCGCCACCGCCGCCGGCACCGCGTTGACGGCCCTCAACCGGCAGTCGAACCGTCCCGAAGCGCATCTTGCCCCCGCTCAAGGCGCCCGCGGCCCGAAGGTCCATCCTGTTCCTTCATGGCCAGCCCCACGGAGGTGGGCATGGTGGACGGGCCTGACGGCTGCGGCGTGCGATGGGAGCACTTCGCCCATGCGGCCGACGTGGGCGTGCGCGGCGCGGGCGCCACGAAGGCCGAAGCGTTCGAGCAGGCGGCCCTCGCGCTGACTGCGATCGTCACCGATCCGGCGGGCGTCGCCGCGGTGGAGGACGTGGAGGTGCGCTGCGAGGCGCCCGACGACGAGATGCTCCTCGCCGAGTGGCTCAACCGGCTGATCTTCGAGATGGCCACACGCGGGCTGGTCTTCGGCCGCTACGCCGTCGCGATCGAAGGGGCGGCGCTCGTCGCGCACGCGTTCGGCGAGCGCATCGACGTCGCCCGCCACCATCCCGCCGCCGAGCCGAAGGGCGCCACTTTCACCGCGCTGCGCGTCGCGCGAGACGACGGCGGCTGGGTCGCGCAGACCGTCGTGGACGTCTGACCGATGGACCCGGGTCGCCTCCTCCGCCGTTCCGAGCACGAGTGGGAGATCGCGCCGTCCGGCGGCATGCGTGTGCCCGCAGTCCTGTACGCCAGCGAGGCCCTGATCCGCGCGATGGACGACAAGGTCGGCGAGCAGGCGGCCAACGTCGCCGCGCTGCCCGGCATCGTGCGCGCCTCCTTCGCGATGCCCGACGCGCACTGGGGCTACGGCTTCCCGATCGGCGGCGTGGCCGCATTTGACGCCAGGCGCGGCGGCGTCGTGTCGGCGGGCGGCGTGGGCTTCGACATCTCCTGCGGCGTGCGCTGCCTGACGACGAACCTGGCTCGCGCCGACGTCGAGGCCGTCAAGCGGAAGCTGGCCGACGTGCTCTTCGCGCGCGTCCCCGCAGGCATGGGCAGGACAGGCTCGATTCGCCTGTCGGCCGCCGAGACCGACGCCATGCTCTCGGGCGGCGCCCGCTGGGCCGTGGCGCGCGGCCACGGCGGCGAGGCCGACCTCGAGCGCATCGAGGAGCGCGGCCGCATCCCCCACGCGAAACCCGGCACCGTGTCGGAACAGGCGCGCCGCCGCCAGCGCGACGAGATGGGCACGCTGGGCAGCGGCAACCACTACCTCGAGGTGCAGGAAGTGGCGGAGGTCCACGATGCCGGCGCGGCCGCGGCGTACGGGCTCGCGCAGGGAGCGATCGTCGTGATGATCCACTGCGGCTCGCGCGGACTCGGCCACCAGATCGGCACCGAGTTCCTGAAGCGCATGGCGATCGCCGCGCCGTCGTTCGGCATCGCGCTGCCCGACCGCGAGCTCGCCTGCGCGCCGATCGACTCCGACCTCGGGCAGGAGTACCTCGGCGCGATGCGCGCCGCGATCAACTGCGCGCTGGCGAACCGCCAGATCCTCACGCACCTCGTGCGCGAGGCGTTCGCCGGCGTGCTGCCGGACGCGCGGCTCGACGTGCTCTACGACGTCTCGCACAACACGTGCAAGGTCGAGACCCACGTCGTCGACGGCAGGCCGTGCGAATTGCACGTGCACCGCAAGGGCGCGACGCGGGCCTGGGGACCCGGCCACCCGGAGCTGCCCGCGGCGCTGCGCACCGCCGGCCAGCCGGTGCTGATCGGCGGCTCGATGGGCACGGGCTCCTACGTGCTGGCCGGAACGCGCGAGTCCGGATCGCGCGCGTTCTCGTCGGCCTGCCACGGCGCGGGACGCGCGATGAGCCGCCACCAGGCGTTGCGCACGTGGTCGGGGCGGCAGGTCGTGGACTCGCTCGCAGCGCAGGGCATCCTGATCCGCAGCCCCTCGGACCGCGGCGTGGCCGAGGAGGCGCCCGGCGCCTACAAGGATCTCGGCGCGGTGGTCGGGGCGGCCGAAGCGGCGGGCCTCGCCCGCAAGGTCGCGCGCACCGTGCCGCTGGTGTGCATCAAGGGCTGACGCCCGCCACGACCAGGGAGACCGCATGCTCCGCACGAACGACGCCCTCACCGTCACCCGCCTGCCCGGATTGTCGACGGCGATCCGCCGCGTGCTCTCCGCGCGCGCCGAGGCGACGGCCATCCCGTTCCGGGTCGTGTTCGCCGACGGCAGCGAGTTCACGCACGGCGACGATGCGCCCGCCTTCACCGTGACGTTCCGCCGCCGCCGCGCCGAGCTCGCCCTGCTGCGCCATGGCCACGTCGGGATCATGGAGGCCTACTTCGACGGCGACGTCGACGTCGACGGCGAGATCGCGCTCGCCTTCCGCGCCGCGTACGACTCGGGCTTCGACGAAGAGCGCAACCCGCTCGTCCTCGCGCGCAACCGCTGGCACGAGATCAACTACTCGAACCGCAGCGTCGCGCAGGCGAAGGCCAACGCGCGCGCGCACTACGGGCTGCCCAAGGCGTTCTACGAGCCCTGGCTGGACCGCGAGGGCATGACGTACACCTGCGCGTACTGGAAGGAGGGCACGGCCACGCTGGAGGAGGCGCAGCGCAACAAGCTCGACCACGTGTGCCGCAAGGTGCGGCTCGCCCCCGGCGAGACGTTCGTCGACGTCGGCAGCGGCTTCGGCGGCCTGCTGTTCCACGCGTGGGAGCGCTACGGCGCGCGCGGCACGGGGATCAACACGACGACCGAGCAGGTCGAGGCCGTGCGCGAGGAGATCGCGCGGCGCGGGCTCGGCCACGCGATGTCCGTCGTCGAGTGCGACTTCCGCGAGATGCCCGGGCAGTACGACAAGCTGCTGTCGGTCGGGACGCTGGAGCACGCCGGGCGCGACCAGCTCGACGAGGTCGTGCGCGCGCACGCCGCCGTGCTGAAGCCCGGCGGGCTAGGCGTCATCCACTTCATCGGACACGTCGGCGACGCGGAGACCGAGTTCTTCATCCGCGAGCACATCTTCCCCGGGGGATGGATCCCGAGCCTCGCCCGCGCGCTGGAGGCGATGGAGGCCTCCGGCCTCGAGGTGCTCGACGTCGAGAACCTGCGCCGGCACTACGCGCTCACGCTCGACTGCTGGGCGGCGCGGTTCGACGCGGCGTGGCCGCGCATCCGCTCGCTCGACCCCGCACGCTTCGACGAGCGCTTCCGGCGCAAGTGGCGTACGTACCTGTGGTCCTGCGCCGAGCTGTTCCGCGCGCGCGCCGGGCGCACGCACCTCTTCCAGGTGCTCGTCGCCAAGGGCAACGTGGCGGCGAACTACCCGATGAGCCGCGCGTTCCTGTACGCGCCGACCGCGTGACCGGCCACGCCGACAGGCTCGCGCGGCTCGAGGCCGCGATCGCGTCGGCGCGGCGCGAAGGACGGCTCGCGATCGGTCTGGCGAAGCGGACGTCGAACCTGTTCCGCGACCGCGCGTCGCGCCGCGCGCCGCGCATCGATCTCTCCGGCTTCGACGCGGTGCTGGGCGTGGACACGTCGCGCGGGCTCGTCGAGGCCGAGGGCATGTGCACCTACGAGGCGCTCGCCGACGCCACGCTCGCGCGCGGCGCCGTGCCCGCCGTCGTGCCGCAGCTCAAGTCGATCACGCTGGGCGGCGCGGCTGCCGGCGTGGGCATCGAGGCGTCGTCGTTCCGCCACGGGCTGGTCCACGACACCGTCGTCGAACTCGACGTGCTGGCGGCCGACGGCAGCGTGGTGCGCTGCACCCCGGACAACAAGCACCGCGACCTGTTCCTCGGCTTCCCCAACTCGTACGGGACGCTCGGCTACGCGCTTCGGCTGGTCGCACGCACGGTGCCGGCGAAGCGCTACGTGCGCCTGCGCCACGCGCGGCACGGCGACGCCGCATCGTTCTTCGCCGACCTCGCGGCGGCCTGCGCCGACCCGGCGGTCGACTACGTCGACGGCGTCGTCTTCGATCGCGGGCGACTCGTGCTGACGCGCGGGACCTTCGTCGACGAAGCGCCCTCGACGAGCGACTACACGTTCGAGCGCATCTACTATCGCTCGCTGCTCGAGCGCGAGTCCGACCACCTGACCGCGCGCGACTTCCTCTGGCGCTGGGACACCGACTGGTTCTGGTGCTCGCGCAACGTCGGCGCGCAGCACCCGCTGCTGCGCCGCCTGTACGGCCGAGCGCGGCTCAACTCCGTCACCTACCAGAGGATCATGCGGTGGAACGCGCGCGCCGGGCTCACGCGGGCACTCGACCGCCTGCGCGGCGTGCACGCCGAGTCGGTGATCCAGGACGTCGACGTGCCGATCGCCGCCGCCGAAGCGCTGCTCGCGTTCCTGCACGAGCGCGTGGGCATCCTGCCGATCTGGGTGTGCCCGCTCGCGCTGCCCGACCCGTCGCGAGCTGCCACGCTCTACCCGCTCTCGGCGGGAACGCCGTGGGTCAACTTCGGCTTCTGGGACGTCGTCCGCACGCGCGAGCGCCGGCCCGAAGGCTTCGTCAACCGCGCCATCGAGCGCGAGGTCGCGCGGCTGGGAGGCGCGAAGTCCCTCTACTCGGACTCGACCTACACCGAGGACGAGTTCTGGGCGCTGCACGACCGTGCTGCCTATGCGGCGCTCAAGCGCCGCTACGACCCGGCCGGCGCGCTCCCCGACCTCTACGCCAAGTGCGTGCTGCGGAAGGGCTGAGCCGGCTGGCGCGTCACGCGGTCGCGCGCAGGTGGATCTCGAGCGCGGCGCGCAGCCCCGACTCGATCGCGCCCTGGATCCACGCGTGGGCGAGCGAGGCGTGCTCGCCGGCGAAGTGCACGCGCCCCTCCGGCGCGATCACGTGCTCGTGCAGCAGCGACTGCTGGCCCGGCTCGAACAGCGCGAACGCGCCGCCGGCGTACGGGTCGTCGTGCCACACCTTCGACGCGCCGACCTCGTACTCGGCGCTCGCCTGCGGGTGGATCGCGGCAAGGTTCTCCAGCGCCTGCTCGAGGCGCTCGGCCGGCGGCAGCGAGCCCCAGCGCTGCGCGTCCTCGGACCACGTGTAGCTCGCCACGACCACGCCGCGCCCCGTATCGCGCCCGTGATCGGGGTAGAAGACGTTGCGGATCGGCATGTCGGTGATCGTGCCCCCGCCGAAGATGCCGTCGTCGTCCTCCCAGAAGCGGCGCGCGAACTGCAGGAACACCTTCGCCGAGGCGTCGTAGCGCAGCTGGCGGATCGCGCGGCGCTTGCCGGGCGAGAACGGCGTCACCGTCTCGATGTGGCGCAGCACGGGGAACGGCAGCGCGAGGACGCAGTAGTCGGCGGCGAAGAGCGTCCGCCCGCCGCCGGTCTGGCAGTGAAGCGTGACGCCCCGCTCGCCCTGCTCGATCGCGCACAGCCGCGCTCCGTAGCGGATGCGCGCGCCGACGGCAGGCATGAACGCGAGCGGCAGCCGGTCCATGCCGCCCTCGACCTGCACGAGGTCCTGGTAGAAGCGGCCGATCTCCTCGCGCAGCAGCTCGAGGAAGCACGAGCTCATCAGCGCCTCCTGGTTCTGCAGCAGGCCGAAGACCTCGATCTCCGGCTCGTGCCATCCCAGCCGCTCGAGGAAATCGCGCGTCGAGTAGCCGTCGTAGCGCTCGACGATCGACGCCCAGGCCGCGTCGCCGCCGCGCTCGACCTCGTCCACCAGCGGACGGATCGCGCTCTCCCAGCGCTTGCCGTAGGTCGTCGCGCGGTCCTGCTCGCTCATCTCGGCGGCCAGCAGCGCGGGGTTCGCCTCGATCTCGCTCCAGCGGTGGCGGCGGCCGCCGATGTGGCAGTAGGCCGCCGGGTTGTCGAGCGTGAACGCTCGCAGCGCGAGGCCGAAGCGCTCGGCGTAGGCGAGCGTCAGCGCGTGCGCGCGCGGGATGCGCATCGCGCCGGCCTCGCCGTAGAGTCCGGGCGCGAACGGCTCGCGCAGCGTGAGGATGCGGCCGCCGATGCGGTGCTGCGCCTCGAGGATGAACGGGTCGTGGCCGGCACGCGCGAGTTCGTACGCGGCGACGAGCCCCGCCATCCCCGCGCCGACGATCGCCACGCGCTGCCGCGGGCCGGCCCGCTCGGGGAGCCCGTCGCGGGCGATCGCGAGCCAATCGGGTTGCGCCATCTGCGTCCCTCCCCGCGTTGCGCCGATGCGCACAGCGTACGCGAGGCCGCACGCCGGCAGAAGCGCGACGGGCGCCCGCGGGCGCCGGTTCGGGGCGGCGCGGGCACGCCAAGCCGGCGCCCGACCGCAGCCGGGCGCATCGACGCCCGCCGCCGGCGCGTTCTCGGCAACCGGCGGCCACTCCCGTCGCAGGCGAACGATCGTCCTGTTCCGGCCGCGCTGTGCGCCGTGGCCGCCCGCCCCGCCCGGTTCGCCGTGACTCACGTCAAGGCGGAATCGGCATCCGGGCCGCACAATGCGGGCCATCATGCTCGCACTCAATCTCGCGCCGGTCGCAATCGCCGGCGCCGCGCTCGCGGCGCACTTCTACCGCGCAGGCCAGGAAGCGGGCGTCGTCGCGTCGCTCGCACTGATAGCCCTCGCGCTGGTGCGCAGGCCCTGGGCCGCTCGCGTGGTGCAGGCGGGATTGCTGCTCGGTGCGCTGGAATGGCTGCGCACGATGGCGACGTTCACCGCCGTGCGCATCGCGGTGGGCCAGCCGTACCTGCGCATGGCGCTGATCCTCGCCGCCATCGCGCTCGTCACCGCGCTCGCGGCGCTCGTGTTCGAGCGGCGCGCGATGCGCCGTCGCTACGGGCTCGGCGGGGACACGCTCCCGCCCGCGACGCGGCCGGGGCTGCAGGGCTGACGATCCGCTACAGCGGCGGGAGAGTGGCGGACAGCCGCTCGGTCATCCGCAGCCCGAACGGCGTGGGCCGCTGCGCCGGCGAGCGGTCGAACACCTCGCCGAGGCCGAGCCGCCGCGCGACGATGCGCTTGCCGTAGCAGACGAAGGTGTCGATCGAGCTCATCATGAACGCGATGAGCGGCAGCACCTCGCGGTAGAGCCGCTCGGCCTCGGCCTCGCCCTCGGGCGTGCCGCGCCGCATCGCCTCGTAGATCGCCACCTGCACGTCGAAGCATTCGGGGGCGGGGATCATCCCCACGCAGCCGGCGCGAAGGCAGTCGGGCAGCTCCATGCCGCCGCGGCCGTTGAACACGCGGTAGGCGCCGCCGGTGTCGGCGACGACGCGCTCGATCACGTGCGCCGGCGCCTCGCCCTTGAGCAGGCACACGTTCGGGTGCTGGCGATTGAGCGCCGCCAGCCCGGCGTTCGACAGGCCGACGCCGAGGAACTGCGCGGCGTTCTGCAGCGCGACCGGCAGGTCGGTGGAGTCGGCGACCGCGCCGAAGAAACGCAGCAGCTCGAGCTCGCCCATCGTCGCGGCAGCGGGCGGCTGCAGGATCACCCAGTCGGCCCCCGCCTCCTTCGCCGCGCGCGCGAACGCGGACTGCCCGTGCACCGACGGCTCGGCGACCGTCACCGCAAGCGGCAGGCGGCCGCGCAGCGCCTCCGCAGTCCACTCGAGCACTCGGCGGCGCTCCGCGGCGTCGAGCTTGTTCGTCTCCGTGGCAAGCCCGAGGATCGCCACGCCGTGCGCGCCGTGGCGAACGGCAGCCTCGACCTGCGCGGCGATCGGCTCGCGCAGCGGCGCGCCCTGCGCGTCGAAGAACGCGTAGAGGATCGGGTAGATGCCGTGGAAATCGGTACCCATTCGCGAGCCGCGTGTTTCTTCAGCAGTCCGACGCAACACGCCACCAACAGGCAGCGTACGGCGCATGACGCCCGTCGTTGCGTGCCCTTGCCGGCGGACGCCGCAGGGCCGCCCCAAGGCGTCCGCCCTGATTCCCTCCCGATGCAAAAGGCGCAACGACAACGCCGCGAGTCACCGTCGAGCGTACGAGCGCCTCTTGCATCGGAGCGCTCTAGTGGCTCGGCCGGCCGATCTTCGCTCCGGACTTGCCGACCAGGAAGTCGAGGTCCACGCCCTGGTCGGCCTGGTTCACCGTGTCGCAGAACAGCTTGACCCAGCCGCGGTCGGCGTGCGGCGGGGGCGCCTTCCACTCCGCCTTGCGCCGCGCGAGCTCGCCCGCGCTCACGTGCAGGTGCAGCTTGCGCCGCTCGACGTCGAGCTCGATCACGTCGCCGTTGCGCACCAGCGCGAGCGGGCCGCCGGCCGCCGCCTCGGGCGCCGTGTGCAGCACGACCGTGCCGTAGGCGGTGCCCGACATGCGTGCGTCGGAGATGCGCACCATGTCGGTCACGCCCTTCTTCAGCAGCTTGGCGGGCAGCGCGAAGTTGCCCACCTCGGGGAAGCCCGGGTAGCCCTTCGGGCCGCAGTTCTTGAGCACCAGCACGTCGTCGGCCTTGACGTCGAGCTTCGGGTCGTCGATGCGCCTGTGCAGGTCGTCGATGTCCTCGAACACGACCGCGCGGCCCTTGTGCTTCATCAGCTTCGGCGTGGCTGCCGAGGGCTTCAGCACCGCGCCCTGCGGGGCGAGGTTGCCGCGCAGCACGGCGATGCCGCCGAGCGGCTTGAACGGCTTCGCCAGCGGCGTGATGACGTTCGGGCCGTAGTTGACCGCGTCCTTGCAGTTCTCCCAGATCGTCCGGCCGTTCACCGTCAGCGCCTTCTTGTGCAGGAAGCGGCCGATCTCGCGAATCACGACCGGGAGGCCGCCGGCGTAGTAGAAGTCCTCCATCAGGAACTCGCCGGAGGGCATCAGGTTGACGAGGCAGGGCATCTCGCGGCCGAGGCGGTCCCAGTCGGCGAGCGTCATGTCCACGCCGACGCGGCGCGCGATCGCGATCAGGTGGACGACGGCGTTCGTCGAACCGCCGATCGCGCCGTTGACCATGATCGCGTTCTCGAACGCCTGCCGCGTCAGGATCCTCGACATGCGCAGGTCCTCGTGCACCATCTCGACGATGCGCCGGCCGACCATGCGGGCGAGCACCTTGCGCCGCGAGTCGACCGCGGGGATCGCGGCGTTCGTCGGCAGGCCCATGCCGAGCGATTCCACCATCGACGCCATCGTCGAGGCCGTGCCCATCGTCATGCAGTGGCCCGCCGAGCGCGCCATGCAGGCCTCGACCTCCGGCATGTCGTCGAGCGTCATCGTGCCGACCTTGAGCGCCTCGGTGAATTTCCAGAGGTGCGTGCCCGACCCTACCGTCTCGCCCCGGTAGCGGCCGTTCAGCATCGGCCCGCCGGAGAGCCCGATCGTCGGCAGGTCGCAGGACGCCGCGCCCATCAGCAGCGCCGGCGTGGTCTTGTCGCAGCCCATCATCAGCACGACGCCGTCGAACGGGTTGGCGCGGATCGACTCCTCGACGTCCATCGCGACCTGGTTGCGGAACAGCATGGTGGTCGGCCGCATCACCGGCTCGCCGAGGCTCATCACCGGGAACTCGAGCGGGAAGCCGCCGGCGTCGAGCACGCCGTACTTCACGTGCTCGGCGAGCTCGCGGAAGTGCGCGTTGCACGGCGTGACCTCCGACCAGGTGTTGCAGATGCCGATCACCGGACGGCCGATGAACTGGTCGTGCGGGAAGCCCTGGTTCTTCATCCACGAGCGGTGGACCATCGCGTCGCGGTCGTGGCTGCCGAACCAGCCGGCGGAGCGCAGCTGCTTCGACTTCTTCGGGGGCTTGTGCTTGCTCATGGGCGTTGTGCGCGCCGCGGGGCGCGAGTGCGTTTGGAAAGGGGATCGGCGCAGGGCCGGGGCTACATGACGGCGCCGAGCTGCCAGGGCACGAACTCGTTCTGCCCGTAGCCGTGCATCTCGCTCTTCGTCTTCGCCCCGGACGCGGTGTCGAGCATGAGGCGGAACAGCGCCTCGCCGACCTCGGCGACGCCGGCGCCGCCGTCGACGATGGTGCCGGCGTTGAGATCCATGTCCTCCTCCTGCTTCGTCCACAGCGCGGTGTTGGTCGCGAGCTTGAGCGAAGGCGCGGGCGCGCAGCCGTAGGCCGAGCCGCGCCCGGTGGTGAACACGATCATGTTTGCGCCCCCGGCGACCTGGCCCGTCGCCGACACGGGGTCGTAGCCCGGCGTGTCCATGTAGACGAAGCCCTTCGCGGTCACGCCTTGCGCGTACTCGTAGACGTCGACGAGGTTCGTCGTGCCGCCCTTCGCCACGGCGCCCAGCGACTTCTCGAGGATCGTGGTGAGCCCGCCCGCCTTGTTGCCGGGCGACGGGTTGTTGTTCATCTCGCCGCGCTCGCGCGCGGTGTACTCCTCCCACCAGCGGATGCGCGCGACGAGCTTCTCGCCGACCTCGCGCGACACCGCGCGGCGCGTGAGCAGGTGCTCGGCGCCGTAGATCTCGGGCGTCTCCGAGAGGATGCCCGTGCCGCCGTGGCGGACCAGCAGGTCGACGGCCGCGCCGAGCGCCGGATTGGCGGTGATGCCCGAGTAGCCGTCGCTGCCGCCGCACTGCAGCCCCACGGTCAGGTGCGCGGCGGACACCTTCTCGCGCTTCACGGCGTTCGCGTGCGGCAGCATCCCGCGCACCAGCTCGATGCCGTGGCGGATCGTCTTCGCGGTGCCGCCGGTGTCCTGGATGCTGAAAGTGCGCAGTGTCGGCGACTCCTGCAGCGACTGCGCGCCGAGCAGCGAGCTGATCTGGTTCGACTCGCAACCCAGGCCGACGACGAGCACGCCGGCGAAGTTCGCGTGGCGCGCGTAGCCGCCGAGCGTGCGTCGCAGCAGCGTCATGCCGTCGCCGTGCGAGTCCATGCCGCAGCCGGAACCGTGCGTGAGCGCAACCACGCCGTCGACGTTGGGGAATCCGGCGAGGCCCTCGCGAGCGAAGGCGTCCGCGATGCCGCGCGCGACCGTCGCCGAGCAGTTGACCGTGGACAGGATGCCGACGTAGTTGCGCGTCGCGACCTTGCCGGCGTTGAGGCCGTCGCGGCGCACGATGCCCATGAACGTGGCGGGCTCGGCGACGTACTGCGTGGGCTTCGCGTCGGCGCCGAACGCGTAGTCGCGGTCGAACGTGCCCATCGCGAGGTTGTTGAGGTGCACGTGCTCGCCGGGCGCGATGTCGCGCGAGGCGAAGCCGATGATCTGGTTGTAGCGCCGCACCGGCGCGCCGGCGCGGATGGCGCGCGTGGCGACCTTGTGCCCAGGCGGGACCAGTCCCGCCACAGTGACGTTCTCGTCGGCGAGCTTCGTGCCGCCGACGAGCTGCGCTCGCGCGATGACGACGTCGTCGGCGGGGTGGAGGCGGATGGTGAGCGAGGCTTGGGTGAGCATGGGGGTTTTCGCCGGAAAAGTAGGGTCAGACTCGACTTTCCACCTTGGGGTTCAAGTAGGTCGTCAGCGCGCGCGGAAAGTCGAGTCTGACCCTACTTTCCGAGGGTGGCGCGGGCGACGCAGGCGCGCTCGATCGCGGCGTGGTCCCACTCGATGCCGAGCCCGGGCGACTCGGGCGGGATCGCGTGGCCGTCGGCCATGGCAAGCCGCGAGGTCGCGATCGGGTCGAGCTGCGGGATGTACTCGACCCACGCTCCGTTGGGCACCGCCGCCGCGAGCGAGACGTGCAGCTCCATCAGGAAGTGCGGGCACACTGCGGCGTTGAACGCCTCGGCGAGATGCGCAACCTTGAGCCAGGGCGTGATGCCGCCCACGCGCGCGCAGTCGACCTGCACGATCGTGCACGCGCGCCGCTCGAGGTACTCGCGGAAGTGCGACGGGTGGTACAGCGATTCGCCGACCGCGACCGGCATCGTCGCGACCGCGGCCAGCTCGGCGTGGCCGGCGATGTCCTCCGCCGGCAGCGGCTCCTCGAACCACGCGAGCGACAGGCCGGCGAACGCGTGCGCGCGGCGGCGCGCCTCGCCCACCGTGAACGCCTGGTTGGCGTCGACCATCACCTCGAAGGCGCCGCCGACGGCCTCGCGGACCGCCGACAGGCGCGCGACGTCCTCGCCGATCGAGGGCTTGCCGACCTTGACCTTCGTGCCCCGGAAGCCGGCCGCCTGCGCCGCGAGCGACTCGTCGACGAGCTGCTGTGGCGGGTGGTGCAGCCAGCCGCCTTCGGTCGTGTAGACCGGCACGCGCGGCTGCGCGCCGCCGGCCGCCTTCCACAGCGGAAGTCCGAAGCGTCGGCAGCGCGCGTCCCACAGCGCGGTGTCGATCGCCGCGAGCGCGAGGCTGGTGATCGCGCCCACCGCCGTCGCGTGCGTCGCGAAGAAGAGCTCCTTCCACAGCCGCTCGATCTCGAGCGAGTCGCGCCCGATCAGGCGCGGCGCGAGGTGGTCGCGCAGCAGCGCCAGCACCGACGAGCCGCCGGTGCCGATCGTGTAGGCGTAGCCGACGCCCTGCACGCCGTCGGCGCAGGTGACGCGCACCATCGGCGTCTCCTGCCGCACGAACGACTGGATGGCGTCGCTGCGGGGAACCAGCGGGGCGAGGTCGACCTGCCAAAGCTCGACTCGCTCGACGCGTGTCCCCGTCATTTGCCGTACAGCAGGTTCGGCAGCCACAGCGTCAGCGCCGGCCAATAGGTGATCAACGCCAACGTGACGAGCAGCGGGCCGAGCCACGGCAGCACGGCCCTCACCGTCGCCTCGAACGAGATGCGCGCCACTTTCTGCAGGATGAACAGCACCATGCCCACCGGCGGCGTCAGCAGTCCGATCATGAGGTTGAGGATCATCACCAGCCCGAACTGCACCGGGTCGATGCCGAGCTTCGCCACGATCGGCATGAACACGGGGACCAGGATGGTGATCGCGGCGATCGTCTCCATGAAGCAGCCGACGAACAGCAGGAACACGTTGGCGAGCATCAGGAAGACGAGCGGATCGTCGGAGATCGAAAGCACCCACACGGCGATCGCCTCGGTGACGCGGGTGGTCGTGAGCACCCAGGCGAAGATCGACGCCGAAGCGACGATGAACAGCACGACCGCGGTCGTCTCGATCGTGTCCATCGAGATCTTCACCAGCAAGCGCCAGCTCAGCGTCCGGTACCACGCGATTCCGAGGAACAGCGCCCAGGCGACGGCCGCGACCGCCGCCTCGGTCGGCGTGAACAGCCCGGTGGCCATGCCGCCGATCAGGATGACCGGGGTGAGCAGCGCCATGTAGGCCTCGAACCTGAAGGCCTTGTCGGCGGCCATCGTGCCAACCAGCAGCGCGCCGAAGCGCAGCCAGCCGGGCAGATCCTCGTGCGACCACAGGTAGTAGAGCGCGACAGCCGTCACCGCGACGAAGCCGAGCTCGAAGAAGGCGCCGCCCATGCGCCGCCACGAGAACGCCACGTCGCTGCCGTACTTCCGCACGTGAGCGTACCAGGCGACCATGCACATCATGAAAATCGCCATCAGCACGCCGGGGACGATGCCGGCGACGAACAGCTTGCCGATCGAGACGTTGGCCTGCACGCCGAAGATCACCAGCGGCAGCGACGGCGGGATGATGGGCCCGAGCGTGGCGGAGGCGGCCGTGATGCCGAGCGCGAACTCGGTCGGGTAGCCGTGGTCCTTCATCGCCTTGATCTCGATCGTGCCAAGCCCCCCGGCATCGGCGATCGCGGTGCCCGACATGCCGGCGAAGACCACGCTGCCGACGACGTTGACGTGGCCCAGGCCGCCCTTCAGCCAGCCGACGAGCGCGAGCGCGAAGTTGTAGATGCGGTTCGTGATCCCCGCCGAGTTCATGAGGTTGCCGGCGAGGATGAAGAACGGCACCGCGAGCAGCGGGAAGCTGTCCACGCCGCCGACCATCCGGTGGACCACCGTGAGGGGCGGGATCGTCCCCGACACCCAGATGTACAGGAGCGAGGCCAGCATCATCGCCAGCGCGATGGGGAGCCCCGTGGCCAGCGCCGCGAGGAACCCCCCGAGCAGCAGGCTGTTCACCGTTCTAGTCCTCGTGCTCGCCGGGGCGCTCGAGCACGCTCCAGCCCTGACGGCGGTGGCGGATCGCGACCTGGATCGCGCGGAAAGTCATCAGCGCGAAGCCGGCGGTGACGATGCCGTAGATCACGCTCATCGGGAAGTCGACGACCGTCATGTTGAGGTTGTGCATCCGCGGCACCAGCTCGATGCCGAGCCAGGTCGCGTAGCCCAGCAGGCCGATGCGCACGACGTCCACGCAGGTGGACAGCGCGCGGCGCGCGCCCGCCGGCAGGTAGCGATAGACGAACTCGACGTGGATGTGCGTGTTGCGGCGCACGGCCATCGACGCGCCGATGAACGTCACCACGATCAGCAGGTAGCGCGCGATCTCCTCGGTCCAGGCGGCCGAGTCCTGCAGCACGTAGCGGGTGAAGAACTGGTAGAAGACGTCGGCGGCGAGCAGCCAGAACACGATCAGCGCAAACCAGTCCTCGAACCGGTACTGCGAGACGTCGATCGGCGCGTCGGTCGCGTGGAAGTGACCTTCGGCGTCGAGGACGGGTTCGCTGTCGGTGACTGTGCTCATTGTCGGGCCTCGCGGCACCCGCGGGAACGGGTTCCGTCGCCGTCGTCGTCCCCGCGCAGGCGGGCGTCCTTACCGTCGTCGTTGCCGCGAAAGCGGGAACCCAGTGTCGTCGGGCGGCGCATGCGGAAGACGCTGGATCCCCGCCTGCGCGGGGATGACCGGTTCACCGCCGGGCCCGCTCGCGCGGGCCCGGGTTCACCGGTCACTTGATCGCGACGATCTTGTCGTAGTCGGCCCGGGTGAAGCCCATCGATTCGGGCGTCGAATTCTTGAGCACCGCGTCGACGAAGCTCTGGCGGTTCACCTGCACGACCTGCAGGCCCTTCTTCCTGAACTCGTCGACCAGCTCGGCTTCGCGCTTCTTGATCTTGTCGGTCGCGCGCGCCGCCGCCTCGCGCGTCACGTCGGTGAAGATCTTCTTCTCGGCGTCGGTGAGCTTGTTCCACACGTGCGGGGCAACCTGCGTGGTCAGGCCGTCGACGATGTGGCCCGTCAGCATGATCGCCTTCTGCACCTCGTAGAACTTCTTCGCCTCGATCGTCGTGAGCGGGTTCTCCTGCGCCTCGACCGTGCCGTTCTGCAGGGCGAGGTAGACCTCGGCGAAGGCGATCGGCGTCGGATTCGCGCCGCACGCCTTCGGCGTCGCCATGTACGCCGGCACGTCGGGCACGCGGATCTTGAGGCCCTTCATGCCCGCGCAGTCGGTGAACGGCTTCTGCGACGTCGTGTGCCGCGCGCCGTAGTAGGTGTAGGCGGTGACCTGGATGCCGGTCTTCTTGCGGAACTCCTCGACCATGTCGGCGAACACCGCGCTCTTCGAGTAGGCGATCAGGTGGTCGGCGTCGCGGAAGATGAACGGGTAGTAGGCGATGCCGATGCGCGGATAGCTGCGCGCAGCGAACGACGGGCCGCTGATGATCATGTCGACGGTGCCGAGCGACATGCCCTGGTTGATGTCCGTCTCCTTGCCGAGCGAAGAGGCCGGGAAGACCTCGATGTCGATCTTGCCGTTCGTGCGCTTCTTGATCTCGGCCGCGGCCCACACCGACTCGGTGTGGTACGGCTCGGAGGTCTCGTAGACGTGCGCCCACTTGAGCTTCTGCTGCGCCGCCGCGGGCGCGGCGGCGACGACGGCGGCGGCGATGCCCGCCGCCAGGAACAGCCTGCGAAACGGTTGCATGGTCATCCTCCTCTTGGGTGCGAAAGCGGAGCGAAGGGTCCTCAGGCGCACACCACCTGGACCTTCGTGTTCCGGGTCTTGTCTGCCGCGGCGGCGAACGCCGACACAGCGTCCTTCAGCGGGTACTGCCCCGACAGCAGCGGCCGCACGTCGACGCGCCGCGACGAAAGGTAGTCCACCGCCCAGTCGAACTCGATCCCCCAGCGGAACACGCCGCGCAGGTCGATCTCCTTCGCCATGATCTCGTTCACCGTGAACGGCAGCGGCTCGTGCGGCAGCGTGCCGGCCTGCACCACCACGCCGCCCTTCTTCACCGCCGCCACGCAGGCCTTCAGCGCCGCGAAGCTGCCCGACACCTCGTAGCACACGTCGAACTGCGGCGCGGCCAGCCGGTCGCCCTCGCGGTCCGCGCGCAGCGTGTCGTCCGCGCCGGCCTCGCGCGCCTTGGCGAGCGGCCGCTCGAGGATGTCGGACACCGTGATGCTGCGCGCGCCGGCGAGGCGAGCCGCCATCACCGTGAGGCAGCCGATGGTGCCGGCGCCGGTCACGAGCACCGACTTGCCCATGAGGTCCGGGCCGCGGTGCACCGTGTGGAGCGCGACCGCGAGCGGCTCGGCGAACGCGATCTCGCCGAGCGTCAGGTCGCCCGCCACCGGATAGCACTGGCGCTCGGCCATGACGAAGTACTCGCGGAACATGCCCTGCACGTGCGGGAACAGCGAGGCGCTGCCGACGAACTTCATGTTCGAGCACAGCTGCTCGCGGCCGGAGCGGCAGCCCTCGCAGCGGCCGCAGGCGTGCGAAGGCGAGACCGCGACCTTGTCGCCCTTCTTCACGCGCGTCACGCCCGGCCCCACGGCCTCGACCACCGCGGAGGCCTCGTGCCCGGGAATCAGCGGCTCGCGCACGACGAAGCTGCCGTTGCGTCCCTCGAAGTAGTAGTGCAGGTCGGAGCCGCAGATGCCGCCGGCGCCCAGGCGGAGCAGGACCTCTCCCTGCCCGGGGGCGGGCATGTCGAATTCGTCGAGCCTCAGGTCTTCCTTCGCGTGGATGCGCGCGGCCAGCATGGCCTTCTCCCGTTGCCGCCCCGCGGGCGGCGTCATTGCAGCGTGTCCCAGCCCTTCGAGAAGCGCTTGTAAGCCATGTTGAGGTGGCGCTGCATCGCGCTCCTGGCCGCTGCGGCGTCGCGCGCAGCGATCGCCCTGGCCACTGCGCGGTGCTCGCCCATGGCAGTTTCCCACAGCCCCGGGTTGTCGTAATGATGCTCGAGCTGCTGGAACAGCGGCCCGGTGCGCTCTTCCCACAGCGTCTTGACCACGTGGACCAGCGCGCCGTTGCCCGTGGCCTCGGCAACGCGCAGGTGGAACAGCCGGTCGGAGGCCAGCGACTTGCGGCCGTCGCCGTGTTCGCGCTCCATCTCGTCGAGCGCCTGCTCGATGGCCGCGACGTGCTGGCGCTTCGCAGACTTCGCCGCCAGCGCGGCGCACTCGGCCTCGATCACGTAGCGCGCGCGCAGGAGCTCGAACGGGCCGGCGGGCGCGTCCGGCTCGGAGGGCTTCGCGTCCTGCCCGGGGGCGAGCACGTAGATGCCGGAGCCGATGCGGACCTCGACCAGCCCCTCGACCTCGAGCGCGATCAGCGCCTCGCGCACGCTCGGCCGCGACACGCCGAGCTGCTTCGCGAGGTCGCGCTCGGGAGGCAGCCGTGCGCCGGAGGCGTACTCGCCCGAGCGAATGAGGCCGCGGATCTGGTCGGCGATCTGCCGGTACAGGCGGCGGGGTTCGATGCTCTGGAACGGCATGAGGGGGCGACGCCGCAGGGCGGTCCGCCACAGTAGCGCGGGGCCCGCGCGCTGGTCAAGTGGCATGACCAATTTGGCCTCGCGCGACCATCACCGCCGCGGCTTGAGGTGCACGTGCGCGTGCGGCGCCGCCCCCGGCGCGTGGGAGTGGGCGTGGGCCTTCGGGTCGGCGTGCACGTAGCGGCTCCCGCTGCCTGACACCTCGACGCCGATGAGGTTGAGCTGGCCGTGGCGCACGCCGCGCTCCGCGACAAGCGCGTCGGCGAAGCGGCGCACCGCCGCGGTGGCGCCGCGCAGCATCAGCGTCTCGAGGCAGTCGTCGTGGTCGAGGTGCACGTGCATCGTCGCCACGCAGAGATCGTGGTGCTCGTGCTGCAGCGCGGCGAGCCGCTCGGCCAGCTCGCGCTCGTGGTGGCCGTAGACGTACGAGAGGCTCGCCACGCAGTATCCGGCAGCGTCGCGCTCCTGGCGCTGCCGCTCGACGGCGGCGCGGAGCACGTCGCGCACCGCCTCCGAGCGGTTCGTGTAGCCGCGCGCGGCGATCAGGCGGTCGAAGTCCTCGGCGAGGGAGGGCTCGAGCGAGATGGTGAAGCGGTCCATCGGCGGTGTGGCGGCTGGTGGCGGGAAACGGCAGTGTGACCCGCGCGACGGGCGTCCCGCAAGCGAGCGCGCCGCGCCGTCGTAGAATCGCCGCTGGCGACCCCGCGCGGGCCGCCGGCGGGATCCTCCCGCCCCTCCCCGCCATGTCCACCACGATCGCACGCATTGCCGCCACCCCCGTCACGGTGCCGCTCGAGGCGCCGCTGCGCCACAGCAACGGCGCGCACTGGGGCCGGTTCGTGCGCACGCTCGTCGAGGTCGAGACCGCCGACGGCTACGTGGGCCTGGGCGAGATGGGCGGCGGCGGCGAGGACGCGACGCGCGCGTTCGCCGCGCTCGAGTCGTACCTGCGCGGGCACGACGTGTTCCGCCTCGAGGCGCTGCGGATGGCCATCTGCAACCCGACCGCGAGCCTCTACAACAACCGCACGCAGCTCCACGCGGCGATCGAGTTCGCCTGCCTCGACATCGTCGGGCAGAAGCTCGGCGTACCCGTGCACGCGCTGCTCGGCGGCAAGCTGCGCGACGCGGTCGAGTTCGCGAGCTACCTGTTCTTCCGCTACGCCGACCCTGCCACCGGCCGCGGCGAGGTGCGCACGCCGGAGCAGCTCGTCGACTGCGCCCGCGCGCTGAAGGCGAAGCACGGGTTCCGCGCGCACAAGCTCAAGGGCGGCGTGTTCCCGCCGGCGCACGAGCTCGCCTGCTACCGCGCGCTTGCCGCCGCGTTCCCCGGCGAACGGCTGCGCCACGACCCGAACTCGGCCTGGTCGTTCGGCGACGCGATCGCGTTCGCCCGCGGCATCGAGGGCCTGCCCAACGACTGGCTCGAGGACCCGGTGTACGGCATCGCGCAGATGCGCGCGCTGCGCGAGTTCGTGAAGATGCCGCTCGCCACCAACACGATCGTCGTCAACTTCGAGCAGCTGGCGGCGAACGCGGCCATGCGCGCGGTCGACGTGGTCCTGCTCGACACGACGTTCTGGGGCGGCATCCGGCCCTGCGTCAAGGCCGCGGGCGTGTGCGAGACGCTCGGCACGCAGGTCGCCGTGCACAGCTCGGGCGAGCTCGGCGTGCAGCTCGCCACGATGCTGCACCTGGGCGCCGTCCTGCCGAACTGGTCGTACACCGCCGACGCGCACTACCACCACCTCGCCGACGACGTGATAGAAGGCGGCCCGCTGCGCTACGAGGGCGGCGCGATCCGAGTGCCCGACGCGCCGGGGCTCGGCGTCAGGCTGGACCGCGACAAGGTCGCGCGCTACCACGAGCTCTTCCGCGAGATGGGCGGCTATCCTTACGACCGCGATCCCGGCCGCCCGGGCTGGTACGCGCACGTTCCCAACCACGACTGGGCCGACCCCGCCGATGCGGCGGTGCCGGGCCTCACGCCGCAACGCTGAATGGAGAATCGACGATGAGTGGACGCCTTGCCGGCAGGACCGCGCTGATCACCGCGGCGGGCCAGGGCATGGGACGCGCGGTGGTGCTGGCGATGGCGCGCGAGGGCGCGCAGGTCACGGCCACCGACGTCGACGAGCGGTTGCTGGCGTCGCTCGCCGGCACGCCGGGACTGACCACGCGGCGGCTCGACGTGCTCGACGACGCCGCCGTCGAGGCCACGATCCGCGGCATGCCGCCGCTCGACATCCTGTTCAACTGCGCGGGCTACGTGCACAACGGCACGATCCTCGACTGCGAGCCGAAGGACTGGGAGTTCACCATGAACCTCAACGTCCGCTCGATGTACGTCGCCTGCCGCGCCGCGATCCCCGCGATGGTCAAACGCTTCGAGGCCGGGGGCCGCGGCGCGTCGATCGTCAACATGGCCTCGATCGCCGGCTCGATCCGGGGCATTCCGAACCGCTTCGCCTACGGCACCAGCAAGGCCGCGGTGGTCGGGCTGACCAAGGCGATCGCCATCGACTTCGTGCAGAAGGGCATCCGCTGCAACGCGATCGCCCCGGGCACGGTCGACACGCCGTCGCTCGCCGACCGCATCAACGCCTTTCCGGACCCGGTCGCGGCGCGCCAGGCGTTCGTCGCGCGCCAGCCCATGGGTCGCATCGCCAAGCCCGAGGAGATCGCGCCGATCGTGATCTACCTCGCCTCCGACGAGTCCTCGTTCGTCACCGGCAACGTGTACTCCTGCGACGGCGGCATGACCATCTGACGCCGCAGCCCCTCCAACCCGCACACAAGGAAGACCCATGAAGCTCGTACGCTACGGCCCTGCCGGCCGCGAGAAGCCCGGCCTGATCGACGCCGACGGCAAGCTGCGCGACCTCTCGCGCAAGGTCAAGGACATCGACGGCGCCGCGATCTCGCCGTCGTCGCTGGCGTTGCTGCGCAAGGTGGACACGAAGCGCCTGCCGCTGGTGAAGGGGCGCCCGCGCCTGGGCGCCTGCGTGACCGGCGTGGGCAAGTTCCTCGCGATCGGCCTCAACTACGTCGACCACGCGAAGGAGACCGGCTCGCCGATCCCCGAGCACCCGATCGTGTTCTTCAAGACGCAGACGTGCATCCAGGGCCCGAACGACCCGATCATGCTGCCGAAGGACTCGACGCACACCGACTGGGAGGTCGAGCTGGGCGTCGTGATCGGACGCCGCGCGCGCTACGTCGAGGAGAAGGATGCGTTGCGCTACGTGGCCGGGTACTGCCTGATCAACGACGTCTCCGAGCGCGACTTCCAGATCAAGAAGGGCGGCGGGCAGTGGGGCAAGGGGAAGGGCTGCGACACGTTCGGCCCCATCGGCCCCTGGCTCCTCACTTCCGACGAGGTCAAGGATCCGCAGAACCTGAAGATGTGGCTCAAGGTCAACGGGCAGAGAAAGCAGAACGGCAGCACGAGCACGATGATCTTCGGCGTCGCGCGGCTCGTCTCCGACCTTTCGCGCTACATGACGCTCGAGCCGGGCGACGTGATCACGACCGGCACGCCGCCGGGAGTGGGCATGGGACACAAGCCTGAGCCCGTGTACCTCAAGGCGGGCGACACGGTCGAGCTCGGCATCGACGGGCTGGGCACGCAGACGCAGAAGGTCGTGCCGTTCAAGGCACGGCGCTAGTCGCGAGCGGCGAGGGGCCCCATTGCCGCGAAGCGCAATGGGGATCGACGCCGGACGACTGGCGCCGGCTGCCGACGCTCGGCGTCGCATCCGCCACGCCCGTCCGGGGAGGCGCACGGCGCTAGTCTCCCTCACCCCCGACCCCTCTCCCGGCTGACGCCGGGCGAGGGGAGTTGGCGCCCCTCACCCCCGGCCCCTCTCCCAGCTGACGCCGGGCGAGGGGAGATGCGAGATTCCCTCTCCCCCGGCGACGGGGGAGAGGGTGAGGGTGAGGGGGGCTCGGCGCGCGCCCGCTAGAGCAGCCCCCGCCTCGCGAGATTGCGCATCAGCGCCGACGCGCCGAAGGTCCACGGGGCGATGGCGTCGGCGTACTCGACGCGGTTGACCAGCGCGCCGAGCGCGGGTGTGGCGATCGTCACCACGTCGCCGATCGCGTGGGTGAAGCCCTGCCCGGGGCCGTAGCGGTCCTTGATCGGCGCGAACATCGTGCCGCAGAAGAGCACGAAGCCGTCCGGGTACTGGTGGTTCGGCCCGATCGCCTGCGCGACCAGGTCGAGGGGGTCGCGGCTGATCTTCGCCATCGAGCTCGAACCCGCGAGCACGAAGCCGTCCTCGCCCTCCACGCGCAACGCGATGTCGGCGCGGCGCACGTCGTCGATGCCGAAGCGGTCGTCGAACAGGCGCACGAACGGCCCGATCGAGCACGACGCGTTGTTGTCCTTCGCCTTGCCTAGCAGCAGCGCGCTGCGGCCCTCGAAGTCGCGCAGGTTCACGTCGTTGCCGAGCGAGGCGCCGGCGACCTCGCCGCGGCTGTTGACGAACAGCACCATCTCCGGCTCGGGGTTGTTCCACGCCGACTTGCGGTGGATGCCGATGTCCGCGCCGGTGCCCACCGACGACATCGGCTGACCCTTGGTGAAGATCTCCGCGTCCGGCCCGATGCCGACCTCGAGGTACTGCGACCACGCCTTCTGCGCGATCAGCACCTCCTTGACGCGCGCCGCCTCGGGCGAGCCGGGGCGCACGGAAGCGAGGTCGCCGCCGAGGATCGCGCCGATCGCCTCGCGCACCGCGCGGGCCTTCGCCGGATCGCCGCGCGCCTGCTCCTCGATGACGCGCTCGAGCATGCTCTCGACGAACGTGACGCCGGCGGCCTTCACCGCCTGCAGGTCGCAGGGAGCGAGCAGCCACGGACGGGAAGCGTCGCGCGTGGCCGCGGGCGTGTTCGCCAGCACGTCGTCGAGGTCGCCGATGCGCGGCAGGTCGCGCGCCGCGGCTGCGGTCCGCGCGGGGTGCTCGAACTCGAGCAGGGCCGCCATCGTAGGCGCGGCCGCCGAGAGGTCCCACAGCGCGCCGTCGCGCACCACGCACACGGACGGCCCGTCCAGCGCAGGCACGTGCGCCCGGCCCACCAGCACCGCGGACCCGCCGTCCTGCGGCAGGCTGCGTCCCCCGATCAAGCGCTCGCGCATCGCACGTTCCCTCCCTGCGGGCGAGGATACCCGACGCGGGGCCTGGAGCGGCGCTGCGGCATAATCGGCGCGTCCCGCCGCCCGCCCGGAGCCGCCCCCATGGCCCTCGTCCCGCTCGTCGAGTACGACGCCGCCCCGCCCGAGGTGCGCGCGGTGTACGACGACATCCGCGCCACCCGCAAGTCGGACTACGTCAACGACTTCTGGAAGGCGCTGGCCAACGACCCGGCCACGCTGCGGCGGACGTGGGCGCAGACCAAGGAGGTGATGGCCGCCGGCGCGCTCGACCCGCTGGTCAAAGAGCTCATCTACCTCGCGGTGTCGATCACGAACAACTGCGAGTACTGCACGCACACGCACCACGCCGCGGCGAAGGGCAAGGGCATGACCGACGCGATGTTCGCCGAGGCGATGGCCGTGACCGCGCTGGCCAACGCGAACAACCGGCTCGCCAACGGCTATCGCGTCGACGTCGACGCGCGCTACCGAAGCGCATGAGCGCCGCCGGGCCGCCGCGAGGACGCCTGCGCGAGCGGGGCGCCAGCCAGGCGCAATGCGCGCGTCCGCTCGCGCTGGCGGCGGCCGACACGAAAGCCGCACGCACTGCTGGGCCGTCCAAGGAGGCCGCTCATTGCGCCCCCCCGGGGGGCAGCGCAGCGGCGAATGCCGCAAGCGTGGGGGTCCATTGAGTTCGAGCACCGACGCCACGCGCCACCTCGCGGCGGACGCGTTCCTCCACCCGCCGATCGAGCCGAACGCGAGCGGCCGGCTCGCGGTCGACGCTCGCCACTCCCTTTACTGGGAGGAGTGCGGCAACCGCGACGGGCCGGTCGTCGTGTTCCTGCACGGCGGGCCGGGCGGCGGCTGCCTGCCGCACCACCGCCGCTTCTTCGATCCCGCGCACTGGCGCATCGTGCTCTACGACCAGCGCGGCGCGGGCCGCTCGAGCCCGAACGCGAGCGTGATCGACAACACGACGTGGACGCTGGTCGCCGACCTCGAGAAGCTGCGCGGCCTGCTCGGCGTGGAGTCGATGACGCTGTTCGGCGGCTCGTGGGGCTCCACGCTCGCGCTCGCCTACGCGCAGACGCACCCGCAGCGCGCGGCGGGGCTGGTGCTGCGCGGCATATTCCTCGCCACGGCGCGCGAGATCGACTGGTTCATGCACGGCATGGGCCGCTTCTTTCCCGAGGCGCGCTCCGCGTTCGAGGGCTTCCTGCCGCCGGGCGAGCGCGCCGACCTCCTCGGCAGCTACCACCGCCGCCTCGTGGATCCCGACCCCGCCGTGCACCTGCCGGCGGCCTACGCGTGGGACCGCTACGAGACCGCGTGCTCGACGTTGCTGCCGCGCGCCGAGACGCCGCCTGTGCTCAGCGACGACGCCGCGGCGCTGGCGATCGCGCGCATCGAGGCGCACTACTTCGTCCACCGCGCGTTCCTCGACGAGGACCAGCTGATCGCCAACCTCGGCCGCATCCGCCACGTGCCGTGCATCGTCGTGCACGGCCGCTACGACGTCGTGTGCCCGGTCGAGAGCGCGTGCGCGCTCGTCGCCGCGTGGCCGCAGGCCGAGCTGGTGATCGTCCCCGACGCCGGCCACTCCGTGCGCGAACCGGGCATCGCGCGCGAGCTGGTCGCCGCGATGGAGCGCATGAAGGCGCGCATCGCCCTGCGCGGCCCGGCCGCTTGAGCGCCCTCCCGCCGCTCTCCGCCAACGCCGGCTGGCTCGCGCGCAGCCGCGCGGCGGTGTGGCACCCGTGCACGCAGATGAAGCAGCACGAGACGCTGCCGCTCGTGCCGATCGCCCGGGGCGAAGGCGCGTGGCTCGTCGACTTCGACGGCCGGCGTTATCTCGACGCCGTGTCGTCGTGGTGGGTGAACCTGTTCGGGCACGCGCACCCGCGGATCAACGCGGCGCTGCGCGCGCAGCTCGACGACCTCGAGCACGTGATCCTCGCGGGCTTCACGCACGCGACCGTCGTGGAGCTCTCCGAGCGGCTCGCCGCGCTCGCCCCGCCCGGCCTCGGGCACGCGTTCTACGGCTCGGACGGCGCCTCGGCGACCGAGATCGCGCTCAAGATGAGCTTCCACGCCTGGTCGAACCGCGGCGCTCCGGAGAAGCGCGAGTTCGTGAGCCTCGAAGGCAGCTACCACGGCGAGACGCTGGGCGCGCTCGCGGTGACCGACGTGCCGCTGTTCCGCGACACCTACGCGCCGCTGCTGCGCCGCTGCGCAACCGTGCCCTCGCCCGACGCGCGCCGCGCGCGCCCCGGGGAATCCGCCTCGGACGTCGCCGAGCGCGCGGCACAGGGGCTGGAAGCGCACCTCGCCGCGCACCACGCGACGACGGCAGCGCTGATCGTCGAGCCGCTGGTGCAGGGGGCGTCCGGCATGGCGATGCACGACCCGCGCTACCTCGCCCGCGCGCGCGAGCTGTGCACGCGCTTCGGCGTGCACCTGATCGCCGACGAGATCATGACCGGCTTCGGCCGCACGGGAACGCTCTTCGCCTGCGAGCAGGCCGGCGTCAGCCCCGACTTCCTGCTGCTGTCGAAGGGCCTCACCGGCGGCTACCTGCCGCTCGCGTGCGTGCTGACGACCGACGAGGTGTACGCGGCGTTCTGGGACGACGACACCGCGCGCGGCTTCCTGCACTCGCACAGCTACACCGGCAACGCGCTCGCCTGCCGCGCGGCGCTCGCCGTGCTCGACATCTTCCGCGACGACGACGTGATCGCCGCGAACCGCGCGAAGGCGCAGCGCTGGGCCGCCCGGGCGGCGGCGCTGGCCGCCCACCCGCGCGCGCGGAACTTCCGGAACCGCGGCATGATCTGGGCCTTCGAGGCGGACAACCCGCGCCCCGACTTCGCGCGCTGGTGCTTCGCGCGGGCGCTCGCGCGCGGCGTGCTGCTGCGGCCGATCGGCCGTACCGTCTACTTCATGCCGCCCTACGTGGTCACCGACGACGAGTTTGCGCTGCTCTGCGATACCGCCGCCGAGGTGCTGGATGCGGCGTAGCCTCGCGCTCGGCATCCTCCTGCTGCTGTGCGCGACCGCCGCGCGCGCCGAGCTGCCCCGCGCGGTGGCGCGCGCGTTCCTCGACGCGAAAGTGCCGCTCGATCGCGTGGCCGTCGTCGTGCAGCGCGTTGACGCCGCGCGGCCGCTGTTCGCGCACCAGCCCGACGCGCCGATGAACCCGGCCTCGACGATGAAGCTGGTCACCTCGTTCGCGGCGCTGGAGCTGCTCGGCCGCGACTACCGCTGGAAGACCGAGGCGTGGCTCGGCGGCCCGCTCGTCGAGGGTTCGCTGCGCGGCGACCTCGTGCTGCGCGGCGGCGGCGACCCCAAGATCACGATCGAGCAGTGGCAGGCGTTCATGGCAGACCTCCGCGCGAAGGGCCTCGCGCGCGTCGAGGGCGACCTCGTCCTCGACCGCAGCCTCTTCCGGCTGCCGCAGCACGATGCCGCGCAGTTCGACGCCGAGCCGCTGCGACCGTACAACGTCGGCCCCGACGCGCTGCTGGTGAACTTCAAGGCGGTCCGCTTCGCGTTCGCCCCCAACGCTGCCGGCGACGCGGTGGAGGTGAAGCTCGAGCCGCCGCTGCCGCAGGTTGCGCTCGGCGCCACCCCCGCGCTCGTCGACGGCGACTGCAACGACTGGCGGCGCTCGGTCGCAGCGTCGTTCGTCAACCAGCCGCGCGGCGCCGCGGCCGCCTTTCCCGGCCGCTACCCGCGCGGCTGCGGCGAGCGCGACTGGCACGTGGCGATGCTGGACCACTCCACGTACGTGCACGGCATGTTCGCGACCTACTTCGCGCAGGCCGGCGGCAGCTTCGGCGGCGCGGTGCGCGACGGGCTCGCGCCCCGGGAGGCGCCGTTCGCGGTGATGGAGTCCGCGCCGCTCTACGACATCGTGCGCGACGTGAACAAGCTGTCGAACAACGTCATGGCGCGCCAGCTCTACCTGACGCTCGGCGCGCACTCGCTCGGAGCGCCGGCCACGCTGGAGAAGTCGCACGAGGCGCTGCGCCGCTGGCTCGCGCGGCGCAAGCTGGCGCTGCCGGGGCTCGTCGTGGAGAACGGCTCCGGGCTCTCGCGGCAGGAGCGCATCACGGCCGGCGGGCTCGCGCGCCTGCTCGCGGCGGCCGACGCGAGCCCCGTGCGCGACGAGTTCGCGAGCTCGCTCGCAGTGGCGGCCACCGACGGCACGCTGGAGCGGCGCATGCGCAACGGCTCCGCCGTCGGCCGGGGCTTGCTCAAGACCGGGTCGCTCGAGGGCGTGCGCGCGCTGGCCGGCTACGTGATCGACGGCGCGGGCTCGCGCTGGATCGTCGTCGCGATGGTCAACGACCCCTCCGCGATCCGCGCGAACGCGCCGCTCGACTTCCTCGCCGACTGGGTGATCCGCAACGCGTCGACGTGGACGCGCGAGCGGCGCTGACCGTCGCAGCGTCGACGCCCGGCGCGCGGCCGGGCGTCGAAACGGCACCGCCTGCGCTTCACCCGCGCGGAATCGGCCGCTGGTCCTTGAAGTACAGGATGCCGCGGATCACGCGGTAGAGCACCCAGATCGCGACCGCCGCCCAGATCAGCGGGCCGAGCGCGAAGCCGATCAGGACGATCGCGAGCGCGATCAGCACGACCCAGCCGATCACCGCCCACAGCGTCGACCACCAGAACGTGCCGATCGTCCACTCGACGTGGGACTCGAGCCAGGTGCCGCGCGCCTCGGCGCGATTCACGTAGGCGATGATCACCGCGACGATGCCGATGAAGGTGAGCAGCGGCGCCGGCGTGACGAGGCCCGAGCTGCCGATCTGCGTGAGTGCCGCCAGCCCGAGCAGCACGTAGACGATCAGCATCGCCGTGGTCGGCGGCGAGCCGGCGGCAGCCGTCGTGCGGGGCGGGGGAAAGTCGGCCATGGCAGCGCTCCCTTCGTGGAGGACCGCCGCGAGCTCGCGGCGCGCCCGGAATGTGGGACCGATGGTACCCGCAGTCAACGCCCGGCGGACGGACGACGCCCCGGCGCGACGGTCGGCGCCGGGCCGCGACCGGCGCGGCGGGCGCGCGTCAGTAGCGCCTGCCGTCCTTGCGGGCCGCGAAGACGCCCTGCTCGTCCTCGCCCCACATGAGGTCGTCGTCCGGGTAGAACGCGTTGTCGCCCTCGACCCGGTTGCCGATCTCGAGGTAGCGCGCGACCGCGCCGCTGCGGTTGACGAAGTGGTGCGCGTCGCGCGCGCCGGCCGGGTAGCCGGCGCACGTCCCCGCGCCGAGCACCTGCTCGCCGGCGTTCGTGACCAGCGTCACCTCCCCTTCGAGCACCCAGACGAACTCGTCCTCCAGCGTGTGCCAGTGGCGCAGCGCGGACTGCGCGCCCGGCGCGAGCGTCACGAGGTTGACGCCGAACTTCGTGAGCCCGCAGGCGTCGCCCAGGCGGCGCTTGCTCCGCTCGCCCATGCGCGAGCGGAAAGGCTCCGGGTACGACGAGCTGCGCTTGTCCGGGACGTCGGCGGGGTCGAGCGCGGGGAGCTTGAGCGGCACGGCGGCCTCCGGAAACTCGAAAACGGCATGCTACCCCGGCGCGCCGCCGTGCACGACCATTGACCGGGCCGGCGTCGCCCCTGCGGGATGGTGTCTATAATGGCCGGACGCGGACGTCGGAGCCCCCGCGTGCGTGCGGTTCCCAAGGAGAGGACGATGACCCAGTTCGAACGTGCCCGCGACCAGATTGTCGACGACTTCTCGACCGTGCTGAACGAGGCCGAGGACCTGCTCAAGAAGGCCGGCCAGGAGACCGGCGACAAGGCGAAGGACCTGCGCGCGCAGGTCGAGCGCAAGCTGCTGACGGCGAAGCTGCGGCTGCAGGAGCTCGAAGGCCGCGCGGTCGACCAGGCGAAGGCGGCGGCCCGCTACACCGACGACATGGTGCACGATCACCCGTGGCAGGCGATCGGCGTCGCCGCGGCCGTCGGCTTCCTCGTCGGCCTGCTGCTGAACCGGCGCTAGAAGCCGAGTGAGCGTCGGCGACACCGACGCCGGCCCGGGCGAGCCGAGGCCGCGCAACCTTGGCCTGCGCGCGGCGCTGAAGCGCCTCGCGGCGGCGGGGCTCGGGCTCGCGTCGACCCGCGCCGAGCTCCTGTCCGTCGAGCTCACGGAGGAGCGCGAGCGCCTGACGCAGCGCGTCGCGCTGGTCGCCGCCGGCGGGCTGATGCTCGCGTTCGGCGCGATGTTCGCCGGCGCGTTCGTCATCGTGATGTTCTGGGACACGCACCGGCTGTGGGCGATCGCGCTGGTCGCGGCCGCCCACCTCGGCGCCGGCGCCTGGCTGCTGGTGCGGGCGCGCAATCTCGGGCGCGGCGCGCCGCCGCCGTTCGCGGCCAGCATCGCCGAGCTCAGGAAGGACCGCGAGATAATCGAGCGCGCCCTCGGCGAGCGGGACGAGGCGGCATGAGCCACCCCGACCTCGCCGCGCGCAAGGCCGAGCTGGTCGCGCAGTGCGACCTCGACCGCATCCGCCTCGCGCACGCGCTGCTGCTCGCGCGCCAGTCGGCGAGCCCGTTCGGCGCGGGCGGGCTGGCCCGCACGTTCGCGGGCCGGGCGCTCGGCTTCGCGCTGCCGCTGCTCGCCCGCGCGCGGCACAGCGGGCTGCTGCGCGTCGCCGCGCTGGCGCTGTCGGTGGTCCGCGCGGTGCGCAGCTTCATGCGCCGCTGATAGTAACAGCCTATTACAATCCGAGCTCGCGCCAGAGCGCGTCGACGCGCGCGCTGACGGCGGCGTCCGCCGCGATCGGCCGGCCCCACTCGCGCGCGGTCTCGCCCGGCCACTTGTTCGTGGCGTCGATGCCCATCTTGCTGCCCAGGCCCGCCACGGGCGAGGCGAAGTCGAGGTAGTCGATCGGCGTCGAGGGCACGATCAGCGTGTCGCGCGCCGGGTCGACGCGCGTGGTCAGCGCCCAGACCACCTCCTTCCAGTCGCGCACGTTCACGTCGTCGTCGGTGACCAGCACGATCTTCGTGTACATGAACTGGCGCAGGAAGCTCCACACGCCGAACATCACGCGCTTCGCGTGCCCGGGGTACTGCTTCTTCAGGGCGACCACCGCGATGCGGTAGCTGCAGCCCTCGGGCGGCAGGTAGAAGTCGGCGATCTCGGGGTACTGCTTCTGCAGCAGCGGAACGAACACCTCGTTCAGCGCCACGCCCAGCATCGCCGGCTCGTCGGGCGGCTTGCCGGTGTACGTCGAGTGGTAGATCGGGTCGCGGCGCAGCGTCACGCGCTCGATCGAAAGCACCGGGAAGCGCTCGGCCTCGTTGTAGTAGCCGGTGTGGTCGCCGAACGGCCCCTCGAGCGCGGTCTCGTAGCCGGTGGGGTCGCTCGCGTCGGGGCGCAGGAAGCCCTCGAGCACGATTTCCGCGGAGGCGGGGACCTGGAGGCCGTGCGTGACGCACTTCACGATCTCGGTGCGCCCGCCGCGCAGCAGGCCGGCGAACTGGTACTCGGAGAGCGTGTCGGGCACCGGCGTGACCGCGCCGAGGATCGTCGCCGGGTCGGCGCCGAGCGCCACCGCGACGGGGAAAGGCGTGCCCGGGTGCGCCTTCGCGTGGTCGCGGAAGTCGAGCGCGCCGCCGCGGTGCGCGAGCCAGCGCATGATCACCTTGTCGCGCGCGATCACCTGCTGCCGGTAGATGCCGAGGTTCTGCCGCTTCTTGAGCGGCCCGCGCGTGACGGTGAGGCCCCAGGTGATGAGCGGCGCGACGTCGCCCGGCCAGCACGTCTGCACCGGCAGCCGCGCGAGGTCGACGTCGGCGCCTTCCCACACCACTTCCTGGCACGGCGCCGACGAGCGCTCCTTCGGCGCCATGTCGAGCACCTTCATGAACAGCGGCCGGGTGTTCTGCCAGGCGTCGACGAGCCCCTTCGGCGGCTCCGGCTCCTTGAGGAACGCGAGCAGCCTGCCCACCTCGCGCAGGCTGCGCGCCCAGTCGCGCGGGTCCGCGCCCATGCCCTTCGCGACGCGGCCGGGCGTGCCGAACAGATTGCCGAGCACCGGGATCGTGCCACCCGCGGGCGAGCGGAAGGCGCCCTTCGGCCGCTCGAACAGGATCGCCGGCCCGCCCGCCTTGAGCACGCGGTCGCAGATCTCGGTCATCTCGAGGCGCGGGTCGACCTCGGCGCGCACGCGCTTCAGTTCCCCGTCCGCCTCGAGTTGCGCGAGGAAGTCGCGCAGGTCGCGATACGCCATGCTCAGAGGACCGGGTTGGCGGCGCCGTCCATCGGCACGATCGCGCCGGTGACGTAGCTCGCGCGGTCCGAGGCGAGGAACAGCGCGACCTGCGCGATCTCCTCGGGCGTGCCGAGCCTGCCGATCGGGATGCGCGCCTCCGCGCGCCGCTGCAACTCGTCGATGCCGAGCCCGGTCATGCGCGACTCCGCCTCGAGCCCTTCCTGCACGCGGCCGGTCAGCGTGAGGCCCGGGTTGATCGCATTCACGCGCACGCCTTGCGCAGCGTACGCCGCCGCGAGCCCCGCGGTGGCCAGCATAAGCGCCGCGTTCGCGGCGCCTCCGGGCAGGTGCACCGGATTCGCCACGCGCCCGCCGGAGCCGACGACGTTCACGATCGCGCCGCGCCCGCGAGCGGCCATGCGCTTGACCACGACGTCGGTCGGGTGGATGTAGCTGAAGAACTTCGCGTCCATCGCCGCGCGCCACGCGGCCGCATCGAGCTCGTCCGGGGGATAGCGCTTCGCGGCGCCCGCGCAGTTGACCAGCACGTCGATGGGCCCGAGCGCGCGCTCGATCGCGTCGACCGTCGCACGCGCCTGCACGGCGTCGACCAGGTCGGCGGCGAACGCCTGCACCCTCGCGCCGGCGGGCATCGCCGCCAGCGCGGCGTCGAGGTTCGCGCGGCTGCGCGACACCAGCGCGACGCGCGCGCCCTCCGCCGCGAACGCGGCCGCGCAGGCGCGCCCGATGCCCTTGCTCGCTCCCGTCACCGCAACGACGCGGTCGCGCAATCCCAGGTCCATGCCGTCGTCCTCCGTCAGCCGCAGCCCGTCATCTTAGCGAAGCTGCGGCGCCGCGCGCCGTAGAATGCGCGCATGACGGCGCCTCCCCACCGCCCGTACGACGCCGCGTTCCTCGCCGCGCGGCGTGCCGTGTTCGCCATCGTGCTGGCGAGCTACGTGCTCTCGTTCTTCCACCGCACCGCGCCGGCGGCGATCGCGGGGGAGCTCACGCAGGCGTTCTCGATCAACGCGGCGGTGCTGGGCACGCTCGCCGCGACCTATTTCTACGTCTACACGCTGCTGCAGATCCCGGTGGGCGTGCTCGCGGACACGCTGGGCCCGCGACGCATCCTCGCCGCCGGCTCGCTGGTCGCCGCCGCGGGGTCGCTGCTGTTCGCGCTGGCGCCGGCGTGGGAACTCGCGGCGGTCGGGCGCACGCTGGTCGGCGTCGGCGTGTCGGTCGCCTTCATCGCCATCCTCAAGATCTCCGCGGTCTGGTTCGCGCCGAACCGCTTCGCCACGCTCAACGGCGTCACGCTGCTTGCCGGCAACCTCGGCGCCGTCGCCGCCGGCGCGCCGCTCGCCTGGGTCGTTTCGATGGCGTCGTGGCGCAGCGTGTTCGTCGTGCTGGCCGCGCTGTCGGCGCTGCTCGGTGTTGCGACCTGGCTCGTCGTCCGCGACCGGCCGCAGGAACGCGGCTTCGCGCCGGTCAGCACCGCGGTCGCCCCGGGCGCGCGCATCGACTGGAAGAAGGCGCTGCGCGACGTCCTCGCCAATCCGCGCACGTGGCCCGCGTTCGCCGTCAACCTCGGCGTCGGCGGCAGCTACCTCGCGTTCGCCGGCCTGTGGGCGGTGCCGTGGCTCGAGCACGCCTACGGCATGTCGCGCGTCGCCGCCGCGCAGCACGCCAGCGCGCTCCTGCTCGGCGTGGCTTTCGGCGCGCTGGCGATCGGCATGCTCTCCGACCGGCTCGGCAGCCGCAGCCGCGTGCTGCGCGCGGCCGTGCTGCTCTACGCCGCGACGTGGATCCCGCTGCTCGCGCGGGTCGACTGGCCGATGTGGGCCACGCTCGCGTGGTTCCTGCTGATGGGTCTCGTCATCCCCGGCTTCACGCTGACCTGGACGATCGCCAAGGAGGTCAACCGGCCCGAGCACTCGGGCATCGCGACGTCGGTGGCCAACGTCGGCATCTTCCTCGGCACCGGGATCATGCAGCCGCTCGTGGGCAGCGTGATCGACCGCGGGCGCGCCGCCGGCGACATCGCCGGCGCGTGGCAGCACGGCATGCTGGTGATGGCAGGCGCCGCGACGATCGGCGCGCTGCTCAGCTTTCTCGTGCGCGAGCCGGCACGCGCGCGCTAGCTGTCATCTGTCAAGACGTTGTTGCTGCAAAGCATGCGCTGCTCCCAACCATGAGTCGTCGTCCCCGCGAAGGCGGGGACCCAGTGTCTTTCGTGCCAGCCAGCTTGTCGAATCGACGAGACGCTGGGTCCCCGCCTTCGCGGGGACGACGCATGAACTGAATTCATGGACGGGCGAAACAACGTATTGAAGCTTCACAGCTAGCGCGCGAGCGCCTCGCGCAGGATCGCCGCGACCTTCGCGTTCGCCTCCTCGCGCGCCTTCGGGTTCGGCCCGACGTGCACGCCCTCGCCCGGCTTCGCGCCGTTGGGAACGTTGCGCAGCAGCCGCACCTCGCCGCCCGGCGCGTCGAAGCCGTGGTGCGCTCCAGGGTACACGGTCACCTCGAGCGGCCACTTCGCGTCGCGGCCGCGCACGCCGAGCGCCTCGCAGGGCGCGGCAGGCGTCCAGTCGTCGTCGGCCCCGATCAGGATCGCGAGCGGGACGGCCGGCTTCCAGCGCGCGTCGCGCAGCGAGACGTTGCAGCCGGGGTAGAACGCGATCGCCGTGCGGAAGAACGGCGGCGCATCGCGCGCCTCGCGGAAGGCGGCCACCTGCGGGTCGGCGGCGTTCACCGCCGCGAGCGTCGTGCTGCCGCCGTGCGACCAGCCGAGCAGGGCGATGCGCGACGGGTCGATGTCCGCCTGGCGGCCGAGCCAGCGCAGCGCGCCCAGCGCGTCGAGCCGTCGCTGCGCCGGCCTGATCGTCCGCTCGGCCGAAGGGATCGTGCACACCTCGCGCCTGCCGCGCGGGCCGAAGCTGTCGGGAAGCAGCACCGCGTAGCCCGCCGCGACGAGAGAGCGCGCCTGCGCGGCGTGCCGCGCGGAGAGGCGGCCCTCGCGGCCCTTCGCGTCGCTGTAGATGCCGCCGCAGCCGTGCAGCGCGATCACGGCCGCGCGTCCGCCCTCCGGAGCGGCGCCTTCCGGCACGAACAGCAACCCCTCGATCCGCACCGGTTCGCCTTCCACCAGGTCGAGCGACTCGAAGCGGACGCGCTCGGGCGCGGGCTGCGCGAACGCCGCGAGCGGAAGCGCGAGCAGCACGGCGAGGAACAGGAGCGATCGCATGGTCGTGGAAGCATCCGGGTCGTGAAGCGGATGTTGCCTCAAAGCGGCACCGGCCGCGAGGCGTCCTTCACGCCGCGAGCCAGGGCGCCAACGCGCGCCACGCGGCGAGCTTTTCCGCGTACGGACGCGTGTACGCGGGGCTCGTCGACGGCAGAACGAGCGTCGCGTAGCCCGCCGCCGCCCACGCGGTTGCGCCGCGCGCGGCCGTGTTGCCGTTGAATGCCACCGCGCGCAAGGCCGTCGCAATACGGCGCACGCGCCGCACCTCGCCGCGCTCCGCGTCGCGGATCGCGCCGTCGCTCGACCCCGGGCGGCGGCAGGCGACGATCGTGTCCCACAGCCCGACACCGCGCGAGCGCAGCCGCGCGAGCCGCTCGGGATACGGAAGACCCGCCAGCGGCTCGCCGAGGATCTCGCCGACGATCGGCCAGAAGTGGTTGCGCGGATGCGCGTAGTACTGCCGCGCCGCGAGCGACGCGGCACCGGGAAAGCTGCCGAGGATCAGCACGCGCGTGCCGGCGTCGACGACCGGCGGCAGGCCGCGCCGGCGCGGCGCGGCCGCGCTCACCTTCCCGGCCACGAGCCCGCGCGCACGGCGTAGTCGAGCGCGGTGCCGGCGAACACCGCCATCCCGAGCCAGTGGTTGTGCAGGAACGCCCTGAAGCAACGCACACGGTCGCGATCGCGGATCAGCCACAGGTGGTAGGCGGCGATCGCCGCGGCGACGCCGAGCCCGGCGAAGTACAGCGCGCCGAGGCCGATCTCGACGCCCGCCCAGGCCATGCCGGCGAGGTAGATCGCGTAGCACAGCGCGATCGCGGCGACGTCGAAGCGGCCGAACGTGATCGCCGAGGTGCGGATGCCGATGCGCAGGTCGTCGTCGCGGTCGACCATCGCGTACTCGGTGTCGTAGGCGACGACCCAGAACAGGTTGATCGCGAGCAGCCCCCACGCGAAGGCCGGCACGCGGCCCAGCGCCGCGGCGTAGGCCATCGGGATGCCGAAGCTGAACGCGATGCCGAGGAAAGCCTGCGGCAGCGCGAAGAAGCGCTTGAAGAACGGGTAGACGAAGGCGATCGCCGCGGCCGGGAACGACCACAGCACGGCGGTGCGATTCGTCGAGAGGATCAGCAGGAACGCGCAGAACGCGAGCGCGCCGGCGAGGAGCAGCGCCTCGAACGGCTCGATCTCGCCCTTCGCCAGCGGCCGCGCCGAGGTGCGCTCCACGTGCGCGTCGAACGCGCGGTCGGCCCAGTCGTTCACCGCGCAGCCCGCCGAGCGCATCAGCAGCGTGCCGACGACGAACACGATCAGCAGCTTGAACGACGGCGCGCCCCAGGTCGCGAACCACAGCGCGGTGAGCGTCGGCCACAGCAGCAGCAGCGTGCCGATCGGCTTGTCGAGGCGCAGCAGCCGCTCGTAGGCGTCGATGCGCGCGCCGATCGTCCGCCAACGCGTCGCCGCGGCGGCGCGCGGCCTGGGCGCCGTCACAGCGGCAGCGCCATCTGTTTGCGGAGGTCGCGCGGCGCGATCTCGGCGAGCAGGTCCTGCGGCGCGGGGTAGCGCAGCCGCACGCGCAGCTCGCGCTTCATCCTGGCGTTCGCGAGGCGCCGCGACTCGCCCATGAACGACAGCAGCATCGGCGCGACGCGCGCCTCCGCCTCTTCCCAGTCGACACGCGGCGGGCGCGGCAGGTGAAAGGCGTCGGCGATCGCGTCCATCCAGTCGCCCATCTTCATTTCGGCGTCGTCGGTGACGTTGTAGGCGCGGCCCGGCCTGCCGCGGAACAGCGCGGCGACCACCGCCCGCGCGAGGTCGTCGGCGTGCACGTGGTTCGTGTAGACGTCGTGGTCGGCGGAGAGCACCGGCGTGCCGTGGCGCACGCGCTCGAGCGGCAGGCGCGTCGCGGCGTAGATGCCCGGCGCGCGCAGGATCGCCAGCGACACGCCGTGCGCCGCGGCCCACGCCCGCAGGCGGTCCTCGGCGGCGACGCGGCGCTTCGCGCGCGGCGTCTGCGCACGACGGGGGCGGTGCTCGTCGACACGCGCGCCGGCGCAGTCGCCGTACACGCCCGACGTCGAGATGTAGACGAAGCGGCGTGGTATCCTGCCGTGGCGGATGAGCGCGGCGACAAGGCGCTGCGTGCGCGGGTCGTCGCGGCCCTCCGACGGCGGCGGCGCCGCGTGCACGACGGCGAACGGCCCGGGCGGCAGCCGGTCGAGCGAGCGGAAGTCGTCGAGGTCGCCGACGATCGGCACCACGCCGTGCGCGCGCAACCGCGGCGAGTCCTCGGCGCGGCGCACGAGCCCGGTCATGCGGGCCCGCCCGCGCAGGAGCGAGGCGGCGCGCAGCGCGACGTCGCCGCAGCCGATCAACAGTACGCGCAGCACGACCCTCCCCGCACTTCCATGCCCCAAGTCATTATAAAGCCGAGCGACCACGCGTTCGCGTGCGCCGCCGACGAGACCGTGCTCGAGGCGGCGCTGAAGGCCGACCTCGTCCTGCCCTACGGCTGCCGCAACGGCGCCTGCGGATCCTGCAAGGGCGAGATCCTCGAAGGCAGCGTCGACTACGGGCCGCACCAGGCGACCACGCTGACCGACGACGAGAAGCGTGCCGGCTTCGCGCTGTTCTGCTGCGCGAAGCCGAAGACGGACCTCGTCATCAAGGCGCGCGAGGTCCGCCGCGCGGGCGACATCCCGATCAAGCGCCTCCCGGTGCGCATCGAGTCGATCGACAAGCCCGCGCCGGACGTCGCGGTCGTGCGGCTCAAGCTGCCGGCGACCGAGCGGCTGCAGTTTCTCGCGGGGCAATACGTCGACTTCCTCCTGAAGGACGGCCACCGGCGCAGCTTCTCGCTCGCCACGCCGCCGCACGACGATGCGCTGCTCGAGCTGCACATCCGCCACATTCCCGGCGGCTTCTTCACCGACCCGCTGTTCACCAGCTACAAGGGCCGCGAGATCCTGCGCATCGAGGGGCCGCTCGGCACGTTCTTCCTGCGCGAGGAATCGGACAAGCCGATGATCTTCGTGGCCGGCGGCACCGGCTTCGCGCCGATCAAGGCGATGCTCGAGCACCTGTTCCACCACGGGACTGAGCGCCCGATGGTGCTCTACTGGGGCGCGCGCTCGCTCGCCGACCTGTACCTTCCCGACCTGCCGGCGCGCTGGCAGTCCGAGCACCCGAACTTCACGTTCATCCCGGTGCTCTCGGAGCCGAAGCCGGCGGACAACTGGCCCGGCCGCACAGGGTTCGTGCACCAGGCGGTGCTGGACGACTTCCGCGACCTCTCCGGCTACCAGGTGTACGCTTGTGGCGCGCCGGCGATGATCGACGCCGCGCGCAGCACGTTCACGGCCGCGCGCGGCCTGCCGGCTGACGAGTTCTTCGCCGACAGCTTCACCTACGCGGCGGAGAGCGAGGCGCGCGTCGCGGGCTGACTCGCAAGGCGGCGCGCCCGACGCGCCGATCGTCGTTGGCGCGTCGAAGACCTGGGCTCGGCGTCAGGCCAGCGGCGAGTTCTCCTTACGACCCTTCGGCGACAGTCACAGCGCCGATTTCATCGCTGCGAAGCAGTCGCTCACGCTGCTGTGTCGCTGAAGGGCGGTGGGAAGGACGCGAGACGCTCCTGCGGCGGGACGATCAATGACTGGTTCAGTCCGGGAACAAGAGCGTGTACAGCGCCTTGGCTGTCGGCGTCATGTTCTTCACATCGGGCCGCAGCACGTTGTCTTCTGGCGCCAGCAGCTTGGCGTAGACCGCCTGGTACACGCGCTTGACCACGCCCGGCGCAACGAGTTCGCGGTCATAGCCAGGAAAGAAACCGAGCAGACGGTAGCCGCCATTCTCGAGACCCTGCTGCATGTAGCGGTGCTTGAGCGTCACCATCGCATAGATGAATGCCGCGCCCATGCGGCGCCCGGCCTCCTCCATGCCCTCGATGATCCTGCGCGTGATGCCCCGGCCGACGTGCTCCGGCGCGATGACGACGAGGCGCCCCCACAGCGCCAACGAATCCACTTCGCGCTCGCCCGCCCACAGGCCTACCAGCTCGTCGCCGTGCCACACGGTGAGGGCGATGACGTCCTTGTCGACGGCGCCGTCGAGGCAGACGCGATCGCGGTAGAAGTCTTCTCGCAGGAAGACGCTGTTCACGCCGTAGGTGATGTCCGGATGCCACTGCGACAAGGCCGCAGCGACGGGCGCGACGTGCTCGCCCCGCATGGTCTGCACCGCGTAGCCCGGCGGCAACTCGACAAGGCCCAACGCCTCGCTCCAGGGCAGCCAATTCATCGTGATCCGCCCGCGCCCGGCTGCGGAAACAACACGTCGAACAGGGCCCGCGCGCGCGGCGTGAGGTTCGCCGGGTCGGGCCGCACCAACTCGCCCTCGGGCACCAGCACCTTGCAGTAAACCCCCTCGAACACGCGCCGCACATCGCCCGGAGCGACCTCCTCGCAGTCGTAGCCGGACGTGAACCCGATGAGCTGGAAGCCGGCGCTCTCGAGCGCGTACTGCATGTGCGGGATCTTCAGCGTGGCCAAACCGAACAGGAACTCGGCCCCCATCGCCCGACCGACCCGCTCGGCCAGCGGCATGACGGTGGACGCGAGCTTGGCGCTGCGGTGCTCGGGCGCGATGACAATCAACCGGCCATACATCGCCATCGTGTCGGGCAGCCGCTCCCACGACCACATGCCGACCAGATCGTCGGCGCGCTTGAACACGCCGACAAACACGTCCTTGCGCGTCTCGTCTCCCAGACACACGCAGGCATCGTAGAAAGCTTCGCGCAGGTAGCAGCTGCCGCCTCCGACCGCAATATCGGGATGCCAGCGCTGGATGCCGGTGATCAATGCCGGCACGTCCGCGCGCAAGAGCTTCTCGTAGCGATAGCCGTCGGGCAGCGGGGCGAGCACCGAAATCTGCGCGATGGTAGGCCACTCCATGAAAGACGATCCCCTGTTCTCCGGATTGGTCCGAGTATGACCGTGAACCTGCGCTGGTTCAACCGCGCATCACCATGACGTGCGCGGCTGAGCCACCCATGAGCAGCCGGTGGCGGCCGCCTGCTGATGGCCGGTTGCTCGAGTTCGCGGTCGACTCCGAGAACTGTCGCTCGCGGCGGCGTTGCGATTTGAGCGACGCCTGCTTGAGGCCCTCCCCCGGATCTGCTGCTGTCGGCCGTGAGCCGTCACCGCCGCGCACATCTTGCATCGGATCAGGGCCTGCGGAAGACCCGGCGCACGCGGAAGCTCCGGGCCGTCGCCCAGCTATCGCCGGTCAACTGCAGCGCGACCTCGAAGGCCGACGGCGGAGATGATCGGCACGTCGTGCGACTAGACAAACGAGACGGTGACTTTCACGTCCTTTGACCATGCGTAGCTTCCGAGCGCACGCGTCACGATTTCGGTGACCGAAGAGATCATGAAGTCACGCTGCTCCTTGCTTGGCCTCTTCTCGCCGTCTGCCGGTTTCAGAGTGACCAAGACCTCCCGATTGTTGCTGACGACGGTCACCATGACCCTGAGCCGCAACGGCCAACCGTCCGTCTTCGTCTTGATGTTTTCGGCGAGGTAGACACGCAGCCACTCCGCACGGGTCGGCGAATACGGAGCGTTGAGATCGGCCGAAAGTGCCTGCCCTGCACAAAGCAGGATGCAGAGAGCCGATGACGTCAGCAGCTTGGTCATGTCTTGCCTGTCGCTTCCGTGGGAAATTCAGATCCGCCTCCGCTTCGCGCGGACGGAGCCGTTGACTGCCTGCCTTGAGGGCCGGACCAAACCGCAGCGCGTCTTGGCACGACCATCGTAACGGACAGGTTCCCGTACCTGTTGACAACTTGCCGCCAACTCCCCGTCCGGGATTGCGGTTCAGCGCTCGTAGCGCCACGCTGAGCCTGCCCTGCCTCGATTCCGGTCGTGGGCAGCGTCGGCTCAGGAGCAGGTGCATGGCAGGAGATGGCCGATCGCAGACCGTGCCTTGCCGGGCGCGCTGGCGCCCAACCCCGCGCTCGACCACAGGCACCGGCCTGCGACTTTCGTTGCGCGCGGGCACCGACACCAGCGCGCACGTGAGCCTCGACGCTATCGCGAGCGCCCCTCCAGCTCGGCGATGGCGAGCCGCAGCGCGGCGGCGAGGTTCGCGCTGGCCGCCTCGTGCTGGCCGATTCGCGCCAGCAGCTCGCCGAGCGCGAGCCGCGTGCGCCAGCCGTCCTCGAGCGCGAGGCTCGCCTCGTAGTACGTCTGCGCCTTGCCCCACAGCTGCGCGCGCTCGCACAGGCGGCCCAGCGCGAAGAGCAGCGAAGCGTCCTGGCTGTGCGCCGGCAGCCAGCGCTCGGCCGTCTCGAGCTGCTTCGTGACGTCCGGGAGCTCGCATCCGGCGTAGAGCGCGACCAGCTCGGGGTCCCAGTGCCGCTCGAGGCTGCGCAACGCGATCTCCGCCGCCTCGCGCGGCGAACCCTGGTCGCCGAACGCACGCGCGGCTGCGCGCGCCACGCGCGGCTGCGCGCGCTCCGCGTCGGACAGCCGGCCCCAGTACGCGCGCAGTCCGCCGGGGTCGGCGCCAAGCGCGCGCAGCGCCTCGGCGTGCGCGGCAGCGCGGAGCAACTCGGCCTGCCCGGCGTCGTACACCTTGCGCTTGTGCAGCTGGTCGATGAGCGCCGGCGTCTCCGCGTGCCGGCCGGCCTGTGTGAGCGTGCGCAGCTCCAGTCGCAGCGCCGCGGTGTGCATTCCCGCTTCGCGCTTGAGCTCCGCGAGGCGCGCGAGCGCGTCGGCCGTCCGCCCCTGCTCCAGCGCCGCCTCCGCCTCGATCATCATGCGCGGCACCGCGAGGCTGCGCACCTGCGCGTCGGCGCGCGCGAGCAGCGACTCGACCGCCCCGAAGTCGCGCATCTCCAGCGCCGCCTTCGCACCGATCAGCGCCGCGAGCCCGGAGGAGCGGGGAATCGCGAGCGCCTCGTCCGCGGCCTGCCGCGCGCGGCCGTAGCGGCCCTCCAGCAGCCCGACCACGGCGGCGTCCTGCTTCGCGCGCGCTCTTTCGACGTGCTGCGCGCGGCGGTGCTCGCGCACCTCGGAGGGCAGACGCGCGAGCCGGGCCGCAAAGCGCGCGATGGCGTAGACCGCGACGAACAGCGCCGCGAGCAGCAGCAGGAACGCGTTGACCGACAGCTCGAGCCGGTAGGGCGGCGCGACGAACAGCACGTAGCCCGTGCTGATCCGCGCGAACAGCGCCACCGCCACGGCGATCGCGCCGAGCAGGAGGAAGACGAGCAGCGTGCGCACGTCAGCGGTTCGCGCGCGCGGGCGTCGGCGGCACGCGCGGCTCCTGCGCGGCCTTGAGCGCGCGCACCGCGTCGAGGCTCGCCCCGAGGTCCGGCAGGTCGTCGGGCATCGGCGTGTTGAGCATCTGGGAGAGCGTCTCCTGCAGCGCCTGGCCCTGCTTCGTGCGCATGTCGAAGTACTGGCGCGTCCAGGCCAGCGCCGCCTTGAGGTCGGCCTTGTAGCTCGCCTCCTGACGGCCGAGGATCGCCACGCGCGCGGAGAGCAGCCGCAGGCGGAGGTTCTCGCGCAGGAAGTAGGCCTGCTCGCGCGCCACCAGCGGCGCCATCGGCCGGTCGCTGATCTCGAGGCGCACGAGCGAGCGCAGCTCCTCCCACGCGTCGCCGAGGAAACGTCGCCAGGCCGGCGGCTCGGCCGCGGGAGCGGCGGGCTTCGGCGTCGGCAGGCGCTCGTCTCGCGCCAGCGGGAGCGCGTCGACCTGCGCAATCGCGGCGTCGAGCTTCACGGTGATCGCGGTGACGTCGATGAACGGCACCGCGCGCAGCCGCTCGACGTCGCGCCCGATCGCGCGGCGCAGCGGCGCGACCTGCGGGCGGTCGACGCGCGCGAGCTTGCCGTCGGCGAGCTGCAGCGCGGCGAGCGCCGCAGGCACGTTGCCGGCGAGCGCCAGCTGCTGGTTGGCGATCAGCAGGATCTGCTCGACCTCGGTGAGCGCGAGGTCGTCGCGCGACGGCGCCATCTCGCGGTAGAGCGCCTCGAGCGCGGCCTGCTGCGACTGCGACTCGGCGACGCGCGCCTGGAGGAGCGCGAGCTTCGCCTGCGCCTCGCGCAGCTCGCCGTCGACGCGACCCTCGCGCTCGCGTGCCGCGGCCTGCGCCGCCTCGGTTGCGGTCAGCCGGCGCGCGGCCTCCTCGCGCAGGTCGCGGACTTCGCGACGCGCGTCGAGCCAGCCCGCGGCGGCGAGCGCGGCAACGGCCATCGCCGCGACGACGACGAACCCCCGCGACGCGAGCCGGGTGGCCGGCGCATGCGGTTCGGCGCCCCCTCCTGACGGGGGTGCCGGCGGATCGGCGGGATCGCTCATCGCATTGGACGGAAGTGCGTCGTGATTCTAGCAAGCGGACCCTTGGTCCTGCTTGCTAGAATGCGTCCACAGGCGCGCACGCTGCGCCGCCTGCACGCTGCAGGGAGGCAGCCGGACCACCGTGAACGGATTCACGCTGCTCGCGTTGATCGTGCTCGCGCTCGGCATCGTGTTCGCGTACCGCTACGGCGCGCTGCGCGCGCGCCGCGAGATGCGCGCCGAGGCGCCGCTGCGGCCCGCGGTCGTCGCCCCGCCTCCGCCCCCCGGGGCGCCCGCGCCGGCGACCGTCGGCGCCCCGGAGGCTGCGTCGATTCCAGCATCGTCCGCCGATGCCGAGCTCGCGCACCTGCGCGAGCTCGCCGAGGAGCGCCGCGCGCTGCACCGCGAGCTCGCCGCCGCGCGCGCCGACACCGCGCGCTACCGGCAGATCGTCGTCGACATCGAGAACAACGCGCCGCCGCCGCTGCTCGACGGCCCCGGTGCGCCGGACGACCTCAAGCTGATCGTCGGCGTCGGCCCGGTGCTCGAGCGCATGCTGCAGCAGCTCGGCATCTCCACCTATCGCCAGATCGCGCGCTGGACCGAGCGCGACATCGACGAGTTCGACGCCAAGCTGCCGGAGTTCCACGGCCGCATCCGCCGCGACGGCTGGGTGACGCAGGCGCGCGCGCTGCACCAGAGCAAGTACGGCGAGCCGCCGTCGGCGCGTGGCTGACGGAAAGCCCGCGCTCGGCCGCGCGCTGCTGCCGGTCGCGGTGCTCACGCTCGTGTGGGGCTGCAACTGGCCGATCCTGAAGCTCGGCGTCTCCGAGCTCGAGCCGCTCTCCTTCCGCAGCTACACGATCGCGTTCGCGGGGCTGGGCCTTTTGGCGGTGGCGAAGCTCTCCGGGGAGAGCATCGCGATCCCGCGCCGCCTGTGGCCGCTGGTGGCGCAGCTCGCGTTCTTCAACATCACCGCGTGGAACGCGCTCGTGCTCTTCGGCCTGCAGCAGATGCCCGCCGGGCGCAGCGCGATCCTCGCCTACACGATGCCCGTGTGGGCGACGGTCATCGCCGCGCTCGTGTTGAGCGAGCCGCTCGGCAAGCGCAAGGCCGTCGGGCTGGCGCTCGGCATGGCCGGGATGCTGGTCCTGCTCGGCGACGACCTGGCCAACATCGAGCGGCGCCCGTTCGCCGCGCTGATGATCCTCGGCGCCGCGGTCACCTGGGCCTGCGGCACGGTGCTGCTGCGCAAGCACAAGCCGGCGATCCCGCAGAACGCGCTGACCGGCTGGATGATGATCGTCGGCTGGCTGCCGATCGTCGTCGCCGCGCCGTTCCTCGACGACCGCTGGATCGTCGAGATCCCCGGCATCTCGGGGAGGGCGTGGTTCG
>Ga0224500_10000106_pt1 | contig 60031 bp, 50 predicted proteins | sample SF_Oct11_sed_USG_FD_168126 | JGI IMG/M metagenome (GOLD analysis project Ga0224500, IMG submission 168126) | Sediment microbial communities from San Francisco Bay, California, United States - SF_Oct11_sed_USGS_4_1 | ecosystem: Environmental > Aquatic > Marine > Sediment | place: USA: California...
CTGGTACCGCGGCATCGACGCGCAGCACGTGCAGTCCAAGATGGCCCCGGCGGACTGGAACAAGCTCTTCACCGACATCTCGCCGGCCGACCTGTCGAGCAAGGGGCGCCCGTTCCCGCTGTCGCAGTACTTCACCGACATCGTCGAGGGCTACGAGCGGGTGGTCCTGAAGTAGCCGTGCGCGATACGCGTCGAGGGGCCCCGCGCGCGCAGCGCGCGGGGATCGACGCCAAATCGCGTCACGGCAGGCGGCCGACACGGAGTTCCCGCGACATGCACGATCGGTCCAAGGAGGCCGCGGCGGCGCCATGACCGACGCCGCCAAAGCGGCACCGCCCGCCGTCCCGCGCCGCCCGCTCGCCCGCGACGGCGCGCTCGGCGCGCTGCTCGTCGCGCCGGCGCTCGCCATCATCGCGCTGTTCTTCGCGCTGCCGCTGTGGCTGTCGTTCGTCGGCGCGTTTCGCGACAAGGCCGGCGAGTACACGCTGGCCAACTTCGCGAAGTCCTTCGAGCTCTACACGACCGACTTCCTCTTCACCGTCGGCATCGTCACGCTCTCGTCGCTGCTGATCGGCGCCATCGCGGTCGCGATCGCCGGCTACCTCACGCTCGGCGAGAACCCGCGGCTGGTCGCGGGCCTGCGCTGGCTGTACCGCTGGCCGCTGTTCATCCCGTTCATCGTGACCGCGCAGCTCATGCGCGGCTTCCTCGCGAAGAACGGCACGCTCAACCACGTGCTGATCGCGGCCGACCTGATCGAGCCGATCGCCGCGCAGAGCCTGCTCGACTGGCGCGGCATCGTGGTCGCCTTCGTCTGGAAGCAGGCGCCGTTCGTGACGCTGCTGCTCGCCGGCGCGATGGCCTCGATCGACCGCCAGCACGTCGAGGCGGCGCGCAACCTCGGCGCCTCGCGCCTGCGCGCGCTGTTCGAGATCGTGCTGCCGCAGGTGAAGGGCACGCTGCTGGTCGGCGTCGTGCTGTCGTTCGTGACGATGCTGTCGGTGCTGTCGGTGCCGCTGATGATCAACCCGAACTCGCCGACGATGATCACGGTGGACATCGCCTACCGCATCAACACGCACGCCGACTACGGCGTCGCGAACGCGCTGTGCCTCGCCTCGCTGGCGCTGGCCGCCGGCGGCGCGTGGTTCTACCTGCGCCACGCGGTGGCGAAGGCGGAGGGGGCCGCGTGAGCTGCCCGGCGAGGGGCTCCGCGACGCGAAGCGCGCGGGGATCGACGGCAAGGCGGATCGCGGCCCGGGCGCCGACACTGCGCGGTTGCGCTGCACGTCGGACGACCGGGGAGGCGCCGTCGTGACGGCCGGCCGCAGCTGGATGGGAACGCTCGGCGTCGCAACCGTGCTCGGCGTGCTCGCGTTCGCGATCTTCGGGCCGCTGGTCAATCTCGGCCTGTGGGCGTTCGCGGAGCGCTGGTACTTCCCGAACAAGATGCCGTCGGACTTCGGCTTCGCGTTCTGGGCGCGCGTGTTCAGCGAGCGCGGCGGCGCGTGGGGCGCGCTCGGCACGAGCGTCTGGATCGCGCTGCTCACCGTGGCGCTCTCGCTGCTCGTCGCGATTCCCGCGGGCTACGCGCTCGCCCGCCTCAAGCTGCGCTGGCGGGGGCTCATCCTGCTCGCATTCCTGCTGCCGCAGGCGGTGCCGAACATCCCCGTCTACGTCAACATCGCCCGCGTGTTCTATGAACTGGGCCTCGCCGGCACGATCACCGGCGTCGTGCTGGTGCACGCCTCGCACGGCCTCGTGCTCGCCGTGTGGATCGCCTCGGCCGCGTTCGCTGCCGTCGATCCCGCGCTCGAGGAGGCCGCGCGCAACATGGGCGCCTCGCCGATGGCCTGCTTCCGCGACATCACGCTGCCGCTCGCCGCGCCCGGCCTGATGGCGAGCGCGATCTTCGTATTCCTCGAGTCGCTCGACGAGTTCACCGGCACCTACTTCGTCGGCGTGCCCGACGTGATGACGCTGCCGCTGCTCATGTTCAACGCCAGCATGGGCGGCAACTACCAGATCGCGTCGATCACCGCGCTGCTGCTGCTGATCCCGTCGGTCGGCTTCATGCTGGTCGTCGAGCGGTTCCTCAAGTCCGACGTGCTGGCGATGGTCGGCCGCTAGGCCGCTCCGGCGCCGCGACCACGAGCTGCGGGAAGAGCCGCGCGAGCAGTGCCTCGCCCTCCTCGAGGACGTAGTAGCGCAGCGCCTCGGCCGGCGGGGAAAGCAGCTTGGCGGACAGCCTCACGAGCTGCCAGCGCCGCACCATCGGCAGGCCCGGCACCTCGAGGACGCGCAGCAGGCCCGACGCGACCTCGAGCGCGGTCGTGTGCAGCGAGAGGAACGCGAGGCCCAGGTTCGCCACCACCGCCTGCTTGATCGTCTCGTTGCTGCGCAGCTCCATCGCGCGCACGGGCGCGATGCGCTGCGACTCGAAGTAGCGCTCCATCGACGCGCGCGTGCCCGAGCCCGCCTCGCGCACGAGGAAGCGTTCGCGGGCGAGCAGCGCGCTCGGCACTTCGGAGAGCGCCGCGTAGGGATGCTCCGGCGCGGCGACGATGCCGAGCGGGTGCGCAGCGAACGGCTCCGAGCGCGTGTCGAGGTCCTTCGGCGGCGTGCCCATCACCGCGAGGTCGACCTCGTTGCGGTGGAGCAGGTCGATCAGGCCGTCGCGGTTGGATTCCGCGAGCTCGATTTCGACGCCCGGATGGTCGCGCAGGAAGCCGGCGAGCAGCCGCGGCAGGAAGAACTTCGCCGTGCTGACCATGCCGACCGTGACCTTGCCCGCACGCACGCCCTTGAGCCGGGCGATGGTGTCTTCCGCGTCCTTGAGCGAGCCCAGCACGCGGCGCGCGTGCAGCAGGAAGTACTCGCCGCCGGTGGTGAGCGAGATGCGCTTGCCGCCGCGGTCGAACAGCTGCATGCCAACCGCCGTCTCCAGCTCGCGCACCTGCATGGAGACGGCCGGCGGAGTCAGGTGGAGCTCCTCGGCCGCCCGGGCGAACGAGAGGTTGCGGGCAACCGCGGCGAACACCCTCAGCTGGCGGACCGAGACGTTCAACATAAGCATTAGCTTACTTCAATAGTCAGCAAATTTGACTTTTCTTTATCTTCCGCCGCTTCCAGACTCCGGGCTCGCCTCGTCCGACCGGAGCCGCCGTGAACAAGCCGCTGGAACACCCCTCGATCGCCGACCCGAAGGCCCGCTACCGCGCGGGAGTGCTCAAGTACAAGGAGATGGGGTACTGGCGGCCCGACTACGAGCCCGCCGATACCGACGTGATCGCCGTGTTCCGCATCACGCCGCAGGAGGGCGTCGACCCCGAGGAGGCCGCGGCCGCGGTCGCCGGCGAGTCCTCGACGGCGACCTGGACCGTCGTGTGGACCGACCGGCTCACCGCCAGCGACAGCTACCGCGCGAAGGCCTACCGCGTCGACGCGGTGCCGAACACCGGGGCCGGCACGCCGAACGAAGCGCAGTACTTCGCCTGGATCGCCTACGACCTCGACCTGTTCGAGGAGGGCTCGATCGCCAACCTCACCGCCTCGATCATCGGCAACGTCTTCGGCTTCAAGCCGCTGAAGGCGCTGCGCCTCGAGGACATGCGCATCCCGGTCGCGTACCTCAAGACGTTCCAGGGCCCGCCGACCGGCATCGTCGTGGAGCGCGAGCGGCTCGACAAGTTCGGCCGGCCGCTGCTCGGCGCGACGATGAAGCCGAAGCTCGGGCTGTCGGGCAAGAACTACGGCCGCGTCGTGTTCGAGGCGCTCACCGGCGGGCTCGACTTCACCAAGGACGACGAGAACATCAATTCGCAGCCGTTCATGCACTGGCGCGACCGCTTCCTGTTCTGCATGGAGGCGGTGAACTCGGCGGCGGCCCGGTCCGGCGAGGTGAAGGGCCACTACCTCAACGTGACCGCCGCGACGATGGAGGACATGTACGAGCGCGCCGAGTTCGCGAAGGAGCTGGGCTCGAGCATCGTGATGATCGACCTCGTCGTCGGCTGGACCGCGATCCAGTCGATGGCGAAGTGGGCGCGGCGCAACGACGTGATCCTGCACATGCACCGCGCGGGGCATTCGACGTACACGCGCCAGCGCAACCACGGCGTGTCGTTCCGCGTGATCGCGAAGTGGCTGCGCATGGCCGGCGTCGACCACCTGCACGCCGGCACCGCGGTGGGCAAGCTCGAAGGCGATCCGGCCACGGTGCAGGGCTACTACAACGTCTGCCGCGACACGCACACGAAGGCCGACCTCTCGCGCGGCCTGTTCGTCGACCAGCCGTGGGCGAGCCTGCGCCGCGTCATGCCGGTGGCCTCGGGCGGCATCCACGCCGGGCAGATGCACCAGCTGCTCGACCTCTTCGGCGACGACGTCGTGCTGCAGTTCGGCGGCGGCACGATCGGCCACCCGATGGGCATCCAGGCCGGCGCCACGGCGAACCGCGTCGCGCTCGAGTCGATGGTGAAGGCGCGCAACGAGGGCCGCGACATCAGGAACGAAGGGCCGGACATCCTGATCGCCGCCGCGAAGCGCTGCGCGCCGCTCGCGCAGGCGCTCGACACCTGGAAGGACGTGACGTTCAACTACGCGTCGACCGACACGCCCGACTTCGTGGCGACGCCGACCGCCGCCTGACCCCTCACCCCCGCCCCTCACCCCCAACCCCTCTCCCGGCCGACGCCGGGAGAGGGGAGAGAAGGACATGACGCATGAGACTCACGCAAGGCACGTTCTCGTTCCTTCCCGACCTCACCGACGCGGAGATCGCCGCGCAGGTCGCCTACGCGCTGTCGCGCGGCTGGGCGTGCTCCGTCGAGCACACCGACGACCCGCACCCGCGCAACACCTACTGGACGATGTGGGGCCCGCCGATGTTCGACCTGCCGGATGCGGCCGGCGTGATGCTCGAGGTGAACGCGTGCCGCAAGGCGTTCCCGAGGCACTACGTCAAGGTCAACGCTTTCGACAACTCGAAGGGCGTCGAGTCGATCCAGCTGTCGTTCATCGTCCAGCGCCCGGCGGAGGAGCCCGGCTTCGGGCTCGCGCGGAGCGAGGACGCGGGCCGCACGCTCCGCTATCGCGTGCACAGCTACGCGACCGACCGCCCCGAGGGACAGCGCTACTGATTGATGGATCGTCGTTCCCGCCTGCGCGGGAACGACGAATCTGAAACCATGAAGAACGACGCCCCCGCCACCGTCGACCTCGCCGCGCTGCTTGCCGAGGCGAACGTCACCGACGTGCTCGACCGCCTCGACCGCGAGCTGGTCGGCCTCGCGCCGGTCAAGCAGCGGCTGCGCGAGATCGCCGCGTTCCTCGCCGTGTCGAAGGCGCGCGGCGCACTGGGCCTCGCCGGCACGCCGCCGTCGCTGCACATGAGCTTCACCGGCAATCCCGGCACCGGCAAGACGACCGTCGCCGTGCGGATGGCGGAGATCCTGCACCGGCTGGGCTACCTGCGCAAAGGCCACCTGGTCGCGGTGACGCGCGACGACCTCGTCGGCCAGTACATCGGCCACACCGCGCCGAAGACGAAGGAAGTGCTGAAGCGCGCGATGGGCGGCGTGCTGTTCATCGACGAGGCGTACTACCTCTACCGGCCCGAGAACGAGCGCGACTACGGCCAGGAGGCCATCGAGATCCTGCTGCAGGTGATGGAGAACCAGCGCGACGACCTCGTGGTCATCCTCGCCGGGTACAGGGACCGCATGGAGACGTTCTTCCAGGCGAATCCCGGCTTCAAGTCGCGCGTCGCCCACCACATCGACTTCCCCGACTACGCCGACGACGAGCTCTTCGCCATCGCGCGGACGATGCTTGCGCAGGGCGACTACCGTCTCGACGAGGAGGGCGAGGCCGCGCTGCGCGAGTACATCGCGCGCCGCAAGGCGCAGCCGCACTTCGCCAACGCCCGCTCGATCCGCAATGCGCTCGACCGCGCGCGGCTGCGGCAGGCGAGCCGCCTGTTTGCGCGCGCCACGCCGGTCACCCGCGACGAGCTCGCCACCATCGCCGCCGCCGACCTCCGCGCGAGCCGCGTGTTCCAGGAGGCCTGATGCCGTACCGCCGCACCACGCTGTCCAGGTACATCATCGAGGAGCAGCGCCGGCTCGATCGGGGCGCGGAGCTCATCGCGCTGGTCAACGACATCCAGACGGCCTGCAAGTACGTCGCCAACGCGGTCGCGAAGGGCGCCCTGACCGGCGCGCAAGGCGGCACCGGCCAGGTCAACGTCCAGGGCGAGGAGGTGAGGCCGCTCGACCTGATCGCGAACGACATCGTGCTGGGCAGCTGCGAGTGGGGCGGCCATCTCGCGGGCATGGCCTCCGAGGAGATGGAGGCCCTTCATCCGATTCCGCCGCAGCACCCGCGGGGGCGCTTCCTGCTCGTGTTCGACCCGCTCGACGGCTCGTCGAACCTCGACATCAACATGACCGTGGGGACGATCTTCTCGGTGCTGCGCGCGCCCGAAGGCGTCGCCGAGCCGAAGGTCGAGCACTTCCTCCAGCCCGGCACGCAGCAGGTGTGCGCCGGCTACGCGCTCTACGGGCCCTCCGCCATGATGGTGCTGACGCTCGGCAACGGCGTGCACGGCTTCACCCTCGACCCGGCGATCGGCGCGTACCTGCTCACGCACCCGAACCTCACGATCCCCGCCGACACCCAGGAGTTCGCCGTCAACGCGAGCAACCAGCGCTTCTGGGAGCCGCCGGTGCGGCGTTACGTCGAGGAGTGCGTGGCGGGCCGCAGCGGCGTGCGCGGCAAGGACTTCAACATGCGCTGGATCGCATCGATGGTCGCCGAGGTCCACCGCATCCTGATGCGCGGCGGCCTGTTCATGTACCCGCGCGACACGAAGGACCCGGCCAAGCCCGGGCGCCTGCGCCTGCTCTACGAGGCGAACCCGATGGCGTGGCTGGTCGAGCAGGCCGGCGGGGCGGCGTCGACCGGTCGCGAGCGGCTGCTCGACGTGCAGCCGATCGCGCTGCACCAGCGCGTGCCGGTGATCCTCGGCTCGCGCAACGAGGTGGAGCGGCTCGACCGCTACCACGCCGCCTACGATCGGGGCGAGGACCAGCCGTTCTTCTCGCCGCTGTTCAAGGAACGATCGCTCTATTTCGGCGCTGCCTGAAGGGGAAGTCCATGTCCGCCAAGCACCCGATCATCGCGGTCACCGGCTCCTCGGGCGCCGGAACGACGACGGTGATGCGCACGTTCCAGCACATCTTCCGCCGCGAAGGGTTCAAGGCCGCGTTCGTCGAGGGCGACGCGTTCCACCGCCACGACCGCAAGGCGATGCGCGAGGAGATGAAGCGCCAGGCGGAAGCGGGCAACCACAACTTCAGCCACTTCGGCGCCGACGCCAACCTGCTCGCCGAGCTGGAGGCGCTGTTCCGCGACTACGGCGCACGCGGCACCGGGAAGGTGCGCAGGTACCTGCACGACGACGCCGAGGCCGCGCCGTTCAAGCAGGAGCCGGGCACGTTCACGCCGTGGACCGACCTTCCCGAGGGCTCGGACCTGCTGTTCTACGAGGGGCTGCACGGCGCCGCGCAGGCCGACGGCGTGGACGTCGGCCGGCACGCCGACCTGCTCGTCGGCGTCGTGCCGACGATCAACCTCGAGTGGATCCAGAAGCTTCACCGCGACAAGGCCGTGCGCGGCTACTCGCAGGAGGCCGTCGTCGACACGATCCTGCGCCGCATGCCCGACTACGTGAACTACATCGTGCCGCAGTTCGCGCGCACGCACGTCAACTTCCAGCGCGTGCCCGTCGTCGACACGTCGAACCCGTTCATCGCCCGCGACATTCCCACCGTCGACGAGAGCCTGCTGGTGATCCGCTTCGCCAATCCGAAGGGCATCGACTTCCCGTACCTGCTGTCGATGCTGCACGACTCGTTCATGTCGCGGCCGAACACGATCGTGTGCCCCGGCGGCAAGATGGGGCTCGCCATGCAGCTCGTCTTCACGCCGATGATCCTGCGCCTGATGGACGTCAGGCGCCGCGCCCACGAGGATTTCCGCGTCCCGCAGCACGCTTGAGAGGCGCCATGACCGCCACGCAGACCTTCACGCCCGCCGGCGTCACCCCCGCGCGCCTCGCCGACGCACTGCGCATGCTCGCCGCCGACGCCGTCGAGGCGGCGCGCAGCGGCCACCCCGGCATGCCGCTCGGCATGGCCGACATCGCCGAGGCGCTGTGGCGCCGGCACCTGCGCCACAATCCCGCCGACCCGGCGTGGCCGGACCGCGACCGCTTCGTGCTCTCCAACGGCCACGGCTCGATGCTGCTCTACGCATTGCTGCATCTCACCGGCTACGACCTGCCGATCGACGAGATCAAGCGCTTCCGCCGCCTGCACGCGAGGACTCCGGGCCATCCCGAGGCCGGCGTCACGCCCGGCGTGGAGACGACGACCGGCCCGCTTGGCCAGGGGCTCGCCAACGCGGTGGGCATGGCGCTCGCCGAGAAGGTGCTCGCCGCGCGCTTCAACCGGCCCGGCCACGCGATCGTCGATCACCGCACCTACGCTTTCGTCGGCGACGGCTGCCTGATGGAGGGCGTCTCGCACGAAGCCTGCTCGCTCGCCGGCACGCTGGGCCTGAGCAAGCTCGTCGTGCTCTACGACGACAATGGCATCTCGATCGATGGCCAGGTGCAGGGCTGGTTCACCGACGACACGGGCAAGCGCTTCGCGGCGTACGGATGGAACGTGATCGCCGGCGTCGACGGCCACGACGCGGAGGCCGTCGACGCCGCGCTCCGGGTCGCGCACCAAAGCGAGCGGCCTACGCTGATCTGCTGCCGCACGGTGATCGGGAGGGGCGCGCCGACGAAGGCCGGCACGCATGACGTGCACGGCGCGCCGCTCGGCGCGGAGGAAGTCGCCGCGCTGCGCGAGGCGCTGCGCTGGCCCCACGCGCCGTTCGAGATCCCCGGCGAGATCGCCGCCGCGTGGGACGCGCGCCCGCGCGGCACAGCGCTGCAGGGCGAGTGGCAGGGGCGCTTCGACGCCTACGCCGCCGAGCATCCGGCCCTCGCCGCGGAATTCATGCGCGTGACGCAAGGTCGCCTGCCGGCGACGTGGACGGCAACGCGCGAGCGACTGTTCGCGGCAGCGTCCTCCGCCAGCGCGCGTGCGACGCGCAAGGCCTCGCAGGACGCGCTCGACGTGCTGACGCGGGAAGTGCCCGAGCTCTTCGGCGGCTCGGCCGACCTCACCTGGTCGAACCTCACCTGGGGCAAGGGCTCGCAGGCGCTCGATGCGCAAGGCCGCGGCAACTACCTGTCGTGGGGCGTGCGCGAGTTCGGCATGGCCGCGGCGATGAACGGCATGGCGCTGCACGGCGGCGCGATTCCGTACGGCGGCACGTTCGCCGTGTTCTCCGACTACATGCGCAGCGCGATCCGCATGAGCGCCCTCATGCGCCAGCGCGTCGTCTACGTGCTGACGCACGACTCGATCGGGCTGGGCGAGGACGGTCCTACGCACCAGCCGGTCGAGCACGCGGCGAGCCTGCGGCTGATCCCGAACGTCGACGTGTGGCGCCCCTGCGATCCGCTCGAAACCGCGGTGGCGTGGTCCGCTGCGCTCGAGCGCAGCGACGGGCCGACCTGCCTCCTGCTCTCGCGCCAGTCGCTGCCCGTGCCGGCGCACGCGCCGGACGCCGTCGCTGCGATCGCGCGCGGCGGCTACGTCCTCGCCGAGGCCGCCGGGACGCCGCGGGCCGTGCTGATCGCAACGGGCTCGGAAGTCGCGCTCGCGCTCGACGCGCAGCGGCTGCTCGCGGAGGGCGGCATCGCCGTCCGCGTCGTGTCGATGCCCTCGACCAACGTGTTCGATCGCCAGCCCGAGGGCTGGCGCGACGCCGTGCTGCCGCGCGGCCTGCCCTACGTGTCGATCGAGGCCGGCATCACCGGTTTCTGGCGCCAGTACGTCGGCCGCGCGGGGCTCACGGTCGGGCTCGACCGCTTCGGCGAGTCGGCGCCGGCGGGCGACCTCGCCGAGCACTTCGGGCTGACCGCGTCGCGCGTCGCGCGCGACGTGCGCGGGTGGCTGGCGAGGTGCACGCGGCGGTGAGGCTTCCCGCCGCGGCGCTCAGTCGCGCTCCGCCGCCTGCCGCGCCGCCGCCAGGACTTCCGCGCGCAGCTCCTCGGTCAGCTCGGCCTTGATGTGCCCGAACTCGGGCGTGGTCTTGAGCGAGTAGTGGCGCGGGTGCGCGAAGCCGATCGTGCGGTCGCTCTTGATGCGCCCCGGACGGGCGCTCATCACGACGACGCGCCCGCCCATGAACACCGCCTCGTCGATGTCGTGCGTCACGAACAGCACCGTCTTGCGCTCGCGCTCCCAGATGCCGAGCAGCAGCTCCTGCATCAGCTCGCGCGTCTGGTGATCGAGCGCGCCGAACGGCTCGTCCATGAGCAGCATGCGCGGCCGGTTGGCGAGCGCGCGGGCGAGCGCGGTGCGCTGCTGCATGCCGCCCGAGAGCTGCTTGGGGTAGTGGTTCGCGAAGGCGGCCAGCCCCACGCGGTCGACGAAGTCGCGCGCGACCTCGAGCTGCTCGGCGCGCGGCAGGCCCCGCTCGCGCAGGCCGAAGCAGACATTGTCGAGCACCGTGAGCCACGGAAACAGCGTGTAGCTCTGGAACACCATGCCGCGGTCGGCGCCGGGGCCGCCGATGCGCGCGCCGTCGAGCAGCACTTCGCCGGTGGTCGGGCGGTCGAGGCCGGCGACGATGCGCAGCAGCGTCGACTTGCCGCAGCCCGAGGGGCCGAGGATGGTGACGAAGTCGTTCTCGGCGACGTCGAGGTCGGTGGCCTGCAGCGCCACGGTCTCGCCCTGCGCGGCCGTGTGGAACGTGCGCGACAGCGCGCGCACCTGCAGGATCGGCAGCGCGCCGGCGCCGGAGGGTTCCGCCGTCATGTCAGTGGCGCCGGGCCGTCCCGGGACGCCCGTGCGAGCGGGGCGGCAGCCAGGCTCGAAGAGCGCGTCCGCTCGCACGGGCGGCGGCCGACGCGCACACATTGCGGATGGCGCGGCCGTCCAAGGAGGCCGCCTGACACGCCCCCTCCGGGGGCAGCGAGCAAAGCGAGCGCGGGGGTCGTTTCATCCTAGCGCCCGAGCTGCGCCCACGGGAACAGCGCGCGGTTGCCGGCCTTGAACGCGAGGTCGGACACGAGCCCGATCAGGCCGATCACGATGATGCCGAAGATGATCTGGTCGGTGGCGAGCAGCGCCTGGCTGTCGGTGATCATGTGGCCGATGCCGCTGGAGGCGCCGATCAGCTCGGCGACGATCACGTAGGTCCACGCCCAGCCGAGCACCATGCGCAGGATCTCGGCGATCTCCGGCGCGGCGTTGGGGATCAGCACGCGGCGCACGAGCGACCCCGACGACGAGCCGAGGGTGTACGCCGCCTCGACCAGGTCGCGCCGTACGTTGCCCACCGCGACCGCGATCATCAGCACCAGCTGGAAGAACGAGCCGATGAAGATCACCGAGAGCTTCTGCGCCTCGCCGATGCCGGCCCACAGGATCAGCAGCGGGATGAACGCCGACGCGGGCAGGTAGCGCGCGAACGAGACGAACGGCTCGAAGAACGCCTCGACCGGCTTCCACGCGCCCATCGCGACGCCGAGCGGCACCGCGAGCACCGCGGCGATGACGAAGCCGCCGAGCACGCGCCACACGGTCATCCCGATGTCGTGCGCGAAGCCCATCTCCGTCAGCAGCGTCCACCCCGACCTCACCATCGTCACGGGGTCGGCGAGGAACGTCTTGCTGACGTAGCCGCCGAGCGTGGCGAACGCCCACACCGCGACGAACACCACGAAGAAGGCCACGCCCAGCACGATGCGGGCGGGGCGCGAGACGGGGACGAGAGGCCTCATGCTAGCGTTGTTCGTCGTCCCCGCGGAAGCGGGGACCCAGTGTCCTGGTCGAATGAGACGCTGGATTCCCGCCTGCGCGGGAATGACGACATCAGTTGATGAAGCGGGTGTCGGCGAGCTTGCTCATGTCGGGCAGCTGCTTGATGATGCCCGCCTCCATCAGCAGCTCCGCGGCCTCCTTGCTGAACGCCGCGTGCTCGCCGGCGAAGAACTTCCTGTTGGCGTCGCGGTCCTGCCAGCGCAGGTACTTCTGCGAAGCCTCGAACTGCTCGCCGGTCTGCTTCACGTCCGCGCCCATGATCTCGAAGCTCTTCTTCGGGTCGCGCTTGATCATGTCGACGGCCTCGAAGTAGCTGTCGGCAAGCGCCTTCGCCGCCTTCGGGTTGTCGGCGAGGAACTTCGGCGTGCAGCCGAACGTGTCCATGATCATCGGGTAGTCGAGCGTGGTGGCGATGATCTTGCCCGCCTGCGGCTTCTCGCGCACCGCTCCGAGGTACGGCTCGTAGGTCATCGCGGCGTCGATGTCGGTGTTGCCGGCGATCATCGCGTTGGCGGCGGCCTGCGGCTCGAGGTTGACGACCTTGACGTCCTTCGTCGACAGCCCGTTCTTGCGCAGCATCCACGCCAGCGTGAAGTACGGCGCGGTGCCCGGCGCGCTCGCGGCGACGGTCTTGCCCTTGAGGTCGGCGATCTTCTGGATCGACGGCTTCACCACCATGCCGTCGGCGCCGAAGCTCTTGTCGAGCTGGAAGATCTGCGTCGTGGCCACGCCGTTCGCGTTCCACACGATCCACGTCTCGACGGTCGTCGCGGCGCACTGGATGTCGCCGGAGGCGATCGCGAGGTGGCGGTCCTTCTGCGGGATCTTGCGCAGCGTGACGTCGAGGCCGTTCTTCTTGAAGATGCCGGCCTCCTTGGCGAGCGTCAGCGGCGCGAAGCCGGTCCAGCCGGACAGGCCGACGGCGACCTTCATTTCCTGGGCGAACGAGCTCGACGCGACCGCGAGGCCGGCGACGAGGGCAATGGCGTGCTTCATGGGACTCCTCCTTGGCGTGAAGCGGGGATGGCGGCGGGGTTCAGCCCGGTAACGCCGCGAAGCCGGCGTGCTCGCGCGCGAGGCGCGCCAGCGAGCCGTCCTCGACCAGCGCGGTGGCGCGGGCGATCTCGGGGGCGAGCAGTCGGTCGGTGTGCATCGACGGGCAGCAGCTGCGCAGCAGGGCGTGCGCGCGCTCGAGGGCGACTGAGCTGGCGAGCGGGCGGAGGAATTCTATGCCTTGCGCGGCCGCCAGCAACTCGATGCCGATCACGTGCGCCGTGTTGTCGAGCATCGGGCCCAGCCGGCGGGCGGCGAAAGTCGCCATGCTGACGTGGTCTTCCTGGTTCGCCGAGGTCGGCAGGCTGTCCACGCTCGCCGGGTGCGCCAGCGACTTGTTTTCCGACGCCAGCGCGGCAGCCGTGACGTGCGCGATCATGAACCCGGAATTGAGGCCGGCGTCGGCGGTGAGGAACGGGGGGAGCCGCGAGACCGTGCTGTCGATCAGCATGGCGATGCGGCGCTCGGCGATCGCGCCCACCTCGGCGATCGCCAGCGCGAGCGCGTCGGCGGCGAGCGCGACCGGCTCGGCGTGGAAATTGCCTCCCGAGAGCAGCGTGCCGTCCGCGCCGTCCGCGAACACCAGCGGGTTGTCGGTGACCGCGTTCGCCTCGCGCAGCAGCACCTGCGCGGCGTGGCGCGCCGACTCGAGGCAGGCGCCCATCACCTGCGGCTGGCAGCGCAGGCTGTACGGGTCCTGCACGCGGTCGTCGCCCGCGAGGTGCGAGCGGCGGATCGCGCTGCCCGCGAGCAGCGTGCGGTAGACGCGCGCCGCCTCGATCTGTCCAGGGTGCCCGCGCACGGCGTGGATGCGCTCGTCGAACGGGCCGTCGCTGCCGCGCGCCGCGTCGAGCGTGAGCGCGCCGGCGACGAGCGCCGCGCAGAACACGTCGTCGAAGCGCAGCAGCGCGTCGATCGCCAGCGCCGTCGACACCTGCGTGCCGTTGATGAGCGCGAGCCCTTCCTTCGGGCCGAGCGCGAGCGGCGCGAGCCCGGCCCGCGCGAGCACCGGCCCCGCGGGGAGGGCGCGCCCGTCGACGACGAACTCGCCTTCGCCCATCAGCGCGGCGGTGAGGTGCGCGAGCGGCGCGAGGTCTCCCGATGCGCCCACCGACCCCTGCGCGGGAATGCGCGGCGTGAGGCCCGCGCGCAGCACGGCGAGCAGCGCGTCGACGACCTCCTCGCGCACGCCCGAGTGCCCGCGCGCGAGGCTCGCCGCCTTGAGCGCCACGACCAGTCGCACGACGTGCGCAGGCAGCGCCGGCCCCACGCCGACGCAGTGCGAGCGAATGAGGTTCTGCTGCAGCGTGGCGAGCTCGGCGGCCGGGATGTGCGTGGAGGCGAGCTTGCCGAAGCCCGTGTTCACGCCGTACACGGGCGCTTCCCCGCGCGCCGCGCGCGCGACGACGGCGGCGCCCGCGCGCAGGGCGCCGCGCCCCTCGTCGGGCAGCACCAGCGCCGCGCCGCCGGCGCGAATCGCGCGCAGGTCCGCGAGGGTCAGCGCGCCGGGACGAAGCTCCACGTCAATCTCGCCTTGTCGTCCCCGCGCAGGCGGGGACCCAGCGTCGTGGTCCTTGCACGACACTGGATTCCCGCCTGCGCGGGAATGACGACGGAGAGTGAAGGAGCGCCAACGCTTCAGCGTCCGAGCATCGGCAGGTTTAGCCTGTGCTCGCGCGCGCACCGCTGCGCCGACTCGTAGCCCGCGTCGGCGTGGCGCATCACGCCGCTCGCCGGGTCGTTCCACAGCACGCGCTCGATGCGCTTCGCCGCGGCGTCGGTGCCGTCGCAGACGATCACCACACCCGCGTGCTGCGAGTAGCCCATGCCCACGCCGCCGCCGTGGTGGATCGACACCCACGTCGCGCCGCCGGCCGTCGACAGCAGCGCATTGAGCAGCGGCCAGTCGGACACGGCGTCCGACCCGTCGCGCATGCCCTCGGTCTCGCGGTTGGGGCTCGCCACCGAGCCGCTGTCGAGGTGGTCGCGGCCGATGACGATCGGCGCCTTGAGCTCGCCGGTGCGAACCATCTCGTTGAACGCGAGCCCCGCCTTGTGCCGCTCGCCGAGGCCCAGCCAGCAGATGCGCGCCGGCAGGCCCTGGAAGGCGATGCGGCTGCGCGCCATGTCGAGCCAGCGGTGCACGTGCGCGTGCCGCGGGAAGAGCTCCTTGATCTTCGCGTCGGTGCGGTAGATGTCCTCCGGGTCGCCGGAGAGCGCGACCCAGCGGAACGGCCCCTTGCCCTCGCAGAACAGCGGCCGGATGTATGCGGGCACGAAGCCGGGGAAGTCGAAGGCATCCTTCACGCCCTGGTCGAGCGCGACCTGGCGGATGTTGTTCCCGTAGTCGACCGTGGCGACCCCCATGCGCAGGAAGTCGAGCATCGCGCGCACGTGGACCGCGCACGAGCGGGCCGCGGCATCGCGCAGCGCGGCGTGCTCGCCAGGGTCGGCTTGCGCGGCCTTCCAGCGCTCGACGCTCCATCCCGCGGGCAGGTAGCCGTTGACGAGGTCGTGCGCCGAGGTCTGGTCGGTGACGAGGTCTGGCTTGATGCCGCCGGCCTTCGCGCGCTCGACCAGCTGCGGCAGCACTTCCGCCGCGTTGCCGAGCAGTCCGATCGACACCGCCTTGCGCTGCGCCTTGTACTTCGCGATGCGCGCGAGCGCGTCGTCGAGGTCGCTCGCCTGCTCGTCGAGGTAGCGCGTGGCCAGGCGAAAATCGAGGCGCGACTGCTGGCACTCGACGTTGAGCGACACCGCGCCGGCGAACGTCGCCGCGAGCGGCTGCGCGCCGCCCATGCCGCCCAGTCCCGCGGTGAGGATCCAGCGCCCCGCCATGTCGCCGCCGAAGTGCTGGCGGCCGGCCTCGGCGAACGTCTCGTAGGTGCCCTGCACGATGCCCTGGCTGCCGATGTAGATCCACGAGCCCGCCGTCATCTGCCCGAACATCATCAGGCCCTTGCGGTCGAGCTCGTCGAAGTGCTCCCACGTCGCCCACTTCGGCACGAGGTTCGAGTTCGCGATCAGCACGCGCGGCGCGTCGGCGTGCGTGCGGAATACGCCCACCGGCTTGCCCGACTGGATCAGCAGCGACTCGTCGTCGCCCAGCTGCTTCAGCGCGGCGAGGATCGCGTCGAACGCCGCCCAATCGCGCGCCGCCTTGCCGATGCCGCCGTAGACGACCAGCGCGTCGGGGTTTTCCGCCACCTCGGGGTCGAGGTTGTTCTGGATCATCCGGTACGCAGCCTCGGTGAGCCAGCTGCGGCAGGCGCGCTGCGTCCCGCGCGGGGCGCGCACCACGCGATGCGCGTGGCGGGCGGTGTCGAGTCGGTCGTTCATCGTCGTCCTCCTGCCGGCCGGGGCGCACGGCTGCCGGCGATCCGGGGCGACTCTACTTGTCTAGACAACAGGCGTCAAGGGGCCGCCGCGCGGCAGCGCCCGCTTGTCTAGACAGGCGGCGGCCGGTACGATGGCGCCCGATGCCCCCCCGCAAGCCCAGGCCGGCCGTGCCGCCGTACGCGCGCATCAGGGACGATCTCAAGCGCGCGCTCGCGCGCGGCCGCTACCCTCCCGGCGCCCGCATGCCGTCCGAGGCCGAGCTGGTCCGGCGCTACGGCGTCAGCCGAATGACGGTCACCCGCGCGCTGCGCGAGCTCTCCGACGACGGCCTGGTGCAACGGGTGCAGGGCGCGGGCACGTTCGCCGCGCAGCCGCATCGCGTCGCGTCGCAGCTCTGGATTCGCGACATCCACGAGGAGATCCTCGCCCGCGGCAACGCCCACGAGGCGCGGGTGCGCGTGAAGCGCGCGGAGCGCGCCGCGCCGGCGGTGGCGGAGCGCCTGGGGCTTGCCCCCGGCGGGCGCGTGTTCCACACGCTGATCGTCCACTGCGAGAACGGCGTCCCGCTGCAGTGCGAGGACCGCTACGTGAATCCCGCGGCCGCGCCCGGCTACCTCGACGCCGACTTCGCGCAGGTGACGCCGACGCGCTACCTGCTCGACGTCGCGCCGCTGTGGGAGGCGCAGTACTCGATCGCCGCCGCGCGCCCCACGCGCGCCGAGGCGGCCCTCCTCGGGATCGACCCGCAGGAGCCGTGCCTGGTCGTCGTGCGCCGCACCGAGACGCAGCACTTGCCGATCACGGTCGCACGCCTCGTGCACCCCGGCTCGCGCTACCTGCTCGAGGGGAGCTTCAAGCCGTGACGCTGGCCATCGTGCGCGCCGAAGGCGTGACCCCCGCTCCCTGGCGCAACGGCGGCGGCGTGACGCGGGAGCTGCTCGCGTGGCCGCGCGTCGAGGACTGGATCGTCCGGGTGAGCGTCGCGGACGTCGCCGCCGACGGCCCGTTCTCGTCCTTCCACGGCGTGGAGCGCTGGTTCGCCGTCGTCGACGGCGAGGGCGTCGAGCTGACGCACGATGGCGGCGCGCCGATCCGGCTGCGCGCCGGCGATGCGGTCCACCGCTTCCGCGGCGAGGCCGTCACCTACTGCCGCCTCGTCGCAGGCCCGACGCGCGACTTCAATCTGATGGTCCGGCGCGACCTGGCCGATGCGGTCGTCGCGCCCCTCGCCGCCGGGCCGGATGCGGGCGCGGCGTGGTCGGCCTGCTTCGCCGCCACGCCGCTGCGCGTTCGCCTCGCCGGAACGCAGAGCTGGCAGCTGCTGCCGGAGCGCTCGCTTGCGTGGACTGCCGCGCCATCGGCGCTGGACGTCGACGCCCCGGCCGGCGCGCGCGGCTGGCGAATCGCAGCAATGCTCTCCGGAGGCGGCAGGTGATTCTCTGGCGCAACGCGCTCGTCACCACGATGGACGGGGCGTCGTCGTGGCCTGCCGTCGAAGACGGCGCCATCGTCACCGACGGCGCGTCGATCCGCTGGGTCGGAGCGCTCGCCGCGCTGCCGGCCGAGTTGCGCCGCTCCGTGCGCGAGGAGCGCGACCTCGGCGGCGGCTGCGTCACGCCGGGCCTCGTCGACTGCCACACGCACCTGGTCTACGGCGGGCAACGTGCCGACGAGTTCGAGATGCGGCTCGAAGGCGCGACCTACGAGTCGATCGCGAAGGCGGGCGGCGGGATCGCGTCCACCGTGAACGCCACGCGCCATGCGGATGACGATGCGCTGTTCGCCGCGACCGCTCAGCGCGCCCGCGCGCTGAGCGCCGAGGGCGTCACCACGCTGGAGATCAAGTCCGGCTACGGGCTCTCGCTCGAGCACGAGGCGCGCTGCCTGCGGGTGGCCCGGCGCGTCGGCCGCGAGCTGCCCGTCGACGTGCGCGCGACGTTCCTCGGCCTGCACGCGCTGCCGCCCGAGTTCGCCGGTCGCGCCGACGCCTATGCCGGCGCGGTCGCCGCGATGCTGCCGGCGCTGCACGCGGAAGGGCTCGTCGACGCGGTGGACGCGTTCTGCGAGCGCATCGCGTTCACGCCCGCCCAGACGCGCCGCGTGTTCGAGGCGGCGCGCTCGCTGGGCCTGCCGGTCAAGCTGCACGCCGAGCAGCTCTCCGATCAGTCGGGAACGCAGCTCGCGTGCGAGTTCGGCGCTCTCTCCTGCGACCACCTCGAGCACCTGTCGGATGCGGGCGTCGCGGCGATGGCGCGCGCGGGGACGGTCGCCGTGCTGCTGCCCGGCGCGTTCTATTTCCTGCGCGAGACGAAGCTGCCGCCGGTGGCGGCCCTGCGCGCGGCGGGCGTGCCGATCGCCGTGGCCACCGACCACAATCCCGGCTCGTCGCCCATGCTCTCGCCGCTGCTGGCGCTCAACATGGCCTGCACGCTGTTCCGCCTGACGCCGCAGGAGGCGCTCGCCGGGATGACCGCGCACGCCGCGCGCGCGCTGGGACTCGCCGACCGCGGCGTGCTGCGCGCCGGCGCGCGCGCCGACTTCGTCGCGTGGGACGTCGACCGCCCGAACGAGCTGGCCTACTGGATCGGCGGCAATCCGCGGCGATTCACGGTGCGCGGCGGCGCGAGGCTGCCGTGACGGACGTGTTCGCCCTTCATCGCGGCACCGCCCCGCTGCTCGTCAGCGTTCCGCACTGCGGCACCGCGCTGCCCGACGAGGTCCGCGACGCGCTGGTCGCGCGCGCGCACGCCGTGGAAGATGCCGACTGGCACCTCGACCGGCTCTACGCGTTCGCGCGCGAGCTGGGCGCGAGCTTCATCGTGCCTCGCTTCGCGCGCTACGCGATCGACCTCAATCGCCCGCCCGACGACACGCCGATGTACCCCGGCGCGTCGAACACGGGCCTCGTGCCGACGACGTTCTTCGACGGCGCGCCGCTGTATCGCGACGGCCGCGCGCCCGACGCCGCGGAGATCGCGCGCCGGCGCGAGCGTTGGTGGCAGCCCTACCACGACGCGCTCGCCGCGGAGCTCGCCGCGATCCGCGCGCGGCACGGCTACGCGCTGCTGCTCGACGGCCACAGCATCCGCAGCCGCATCGAGTGGCTGTTCGAGGGCAAGCTGCCCGACTTCAACCTCGGCACCGCGTCCGGCGCGAGCTGCGCGAGCAGCTTGCGCGAGGCTGCGACGCGCGCGCTGACCGTGCCGGAGCACACGCTCGCCGTCGACGGCCGCTTCAAGGGCGGCTACATCACGCGCCACTACGGCCGGCCCGACGAGCGCATCCACACGGTGCAGCTCGAGATGTGCCAGTCGACCTACATGGACGAGGCGCCGCCGTGGGCCTGGGACGCCGCGCGCGCCGCGCGCCTCGCGCCGCACCTGCGCCGGCTCGTCGACGCTCTGCTGCAGTGGCGCCCCGCATGACTTCGTTCTGGGCCGCGCACGCGTTCGTCGACGGCGCCTGGCGCGAGCGCGTCGAGCTGCGCGCCGGCGCGGACGGGCACTGGACGTCGATACGCGTCGGGGTCGAAAAGGCCCCCGACGTCGTGGAGATCGACGGCCCGGTCGTGCCTTCGCTCGTCGACGCGCACAGCCACGCGTTCCAGCGCGCGATGGCGGGACTGGCCGAGCGTCGCAACGCCGGCGAGGACGACTTCTGGTCGTGGCGCGACCGCATGTACGCCGTCGCGCTTCGCGTCGACCCCGACCAGCTGCGCGCGATCGCTGCGCAGCTCTACGTCGAGCTGCTGCGCGGCGGTTACACGCAGGTGTGCGAGTTCCACTACCTGAAGCGCGCGCCCGACGGCGGCGACTACGCCGACCCGCTGGCGCTCGCGCACGCGCTCGGCGATGCGGCGGCGAACGCCGGCATCGGCCTCACTACCTTGCCTGTGCTCTATCGCCGCGCGGGTTTCGGGCAGGACTCGCTGCGCGACGACCAGCGGCGCTTCCGTCTCGACGCGGAAGGCGCGTGGGCGGACTGCGCGGCGCTCAACGCGGCGCGCCGGCCGCTGCAGAACGCCGGGGTGGCGATCCACTCGCTGCGCGCGGCGTCGCGCGAGGACGTCGCGCGGCTGCTGGCGAACGCGGGCGACGCCGACGTGCCGGTCCACATCCACGTCGCCGAGCAGGTGCGCGAGGTCGAGGACTGCGTCGCAGCGACGGGCCGGCGGCCGATCGCGTGGCTGTGCTCCGCGTTCCCGCTCGACGAGCGCTGGCACCTAGTGCACGCCACGCACGCGACGCACGACGAGATCGCCGCGGTCGCCCGTTCCGGCGCGGGTGTCGTGCTCTGCCCCGGCACCGAGGCGAACCTCGGCGACGGCGTGCCCGACCTGCCGGGATGGCTCGCCGCCGGCGTGCCGTGGTCGCTCGGCTCCGACAGCCAGGTCACGCGCGCCTGGCCCGAGGAGTTGCGCTGGCTGGAGTACGCGCAGCGCCTGACGCGCGGCGAGCGCAATGTCGCGGCGGATCCGGATCGTTCGCCTTCGACGGCACAGCGGCTGTTCGAGGCCGCGCGACGCGGGGGCGCGCGGGCCGCGGGCCTCCCCGCCTGGGGCCTGCAGGCAGGCGCGCGCGCCGACTTCCTCGTGCTCGACCCGCAAAGCGACGCGCTGCTCGGCGTGCCGCCCGAGCGGGCCCTCGACGCGCTGGTCTTCTCCTCGCCTTCCGCGGCGATCCGCGACGTCTACGTTGGGGGCCGGAGGGTGATACACGACGGTGCGCACGAGCGCGGCGTTGCCGTCGCCTCCGAGTTCGCCGCCGCGATGCGCGAGGTCTCCGCGGAGTAGCGCCGGACTCCATGGCTGCGTCGCGTAACGCGGCCATGACGTCCAGGACGGCTACGGCCCGGCGACCGGGGCGCGAGTCACTTCGACGCGCAGCGGCGCGCTCGCGTCGAGGTGCACGTCGCGCTGGGGGAAGGGGATCGCGATGCCGGCCTCGGCGAGCCCCTTCGCGATCATGAAGCGCAGGTCGCTGGCAACCTGCATGGCATTGACGCCGGGCCTCAGCTCGACCCAGAAGTACAGCGCGAACACCTGCGAATCCGCACCGAAGTCCTCGAGGATCACCTGCGGCGCGGGATCGTCCAGCACCACGCCATGCCGCCTCGCGCAGTCCTCCAGCACGGCGGCCGTCTCGCGCAAGGGCGAGCCATACGCGACTCCGACCTTCAGGGACCGCCGCACGCGCCGATCAGTCTGCGTCCAGTTGGTGACCTTGTTCTCCAGCAGCACGGAGTTGGGCACCGAGGTCTCCACGCCGTCGAAGCCCAGCACGGTAGACGAGCGCAGATCGACCGATGTGACCGTGCCGGTGACTCCGTCGACTTCGATGATGTCGCCGATCTGGATGCGCCGCTCGGCGAGCAGGATCAGGCCGCTGATGAAGTTGCGTATGATCGTCTGCGTGCCGAAGCCCACGCCGATCGCCAGCGCGCCGCCGAGGAAGGCGAAGACCGTGAGCGGGATGCGCGCGACGTTGAGCGTGAACAGCGCGAGCAGCGTGGCCACGGCGGTGAGCGCCCAGCGGCGGTAGTTGCGCACGCGCCGCGCATCGAACCCGCGCGTGACCAGCCCCCGCTCGACGCGCCGTCCGAGGATGGCCGCGAGCCAGTAGCCGATGATGAAGACGAGGAAGGCGCCGATGCTCTTGCCGACGGTGATGCCGCGCGAAATCTTGACCTCGTGGCCGTCGACCACGGCGGTGTCCTCGACTGCGAACAGCTCGAAGTTCCAGACGTCGCGCACGCCGGCCTTCAGCGCCGACCAGCCGTCGGCCGCGCGAGCGGCGAAGCTGCGCGTGCCCTGCCGCGCCTCGACGTCGGCGACCCAGCGGTCGAGCGTGCGCAACGTGGTCGCGAGCACGTCCTGCGCGCGCTCGACCGCCGCGTTCCCCCGGCGCAGCGCGGCGGCAGCGTCCTGGTCGTAGCGCACGGTGCCCGGCAGCGCGTCGGAGCGCCGCGCGCCGCCCTCGACGTCGATCAGTCGCGCGCGCTGCGTCTCCGCCAGGGTTTCGATGTAGCCGCGCCACCGGGCGAAGCGCGACGTGGACGCGCGCAGCCGCTCGACCGCGGCGAAGCGCGCGTCGGCGTCCGTCGAAGTCGCCGCGATGCGCCGTGCCTCCCAGTTCCGCGCGAATTCCTCGGTGAGCGACTCCAGGCCTTCCAGCAGGTCGCGCTCCACCCGCAGCATCGTGACCCAGGTTTCCGCCGCCTGCAGCCGGGCCCCCGCGATCCGGACGGCCTCGGCGGGCGCATCCGCCCGCCCGCGGAGTTGATCGAGGTCGCGCTGGGCGTGCTCCCGCTCCTGCTCGCGCGACGGGATGCGCGACACTGCTGCCGCCCGCTCGGCTCGGAGGCCGGCGCCCAGCGCGGCCAGCCGCTGCTTCGCCTTCGCGAGGTCCTCCTCGCTGAACGTGGCGGCGGGAGCGGCGATCTCGAGCTTGCGCCGCAGCAGTGCGAGCTCCGCCCTGCGCGTGGCGGCTTCCTCGGCCTGCGCCTGGGTCAGGAGCTGCGCGACCGAGGCGCGGCTCGCCACTGCCCGCAGGCGCAGCTGCGCGAGGTCGCGCCGCCACGTCGCGCGGGCGCGCTCGTCGGCCTGCGCGGCGTCATCGACGGCCTCCTGGATGCGGCGCAGCGTCTCCTCCGCGCGGCGGAGCTCGGCGGCGTAGCGCTCGCCGTCCGCCTTGAGATGCATGGTCGATCGCTCGATGGCCGCGATGCGCGCACGCACCGCGTCGGCGGCGTCGCGCAGCTCGTCGACCAGCAGGATCGAGTACGGTGCCGGCTCCTCGAAGCCCTGCCACTTGCGTTCGACGGCCTCGGCAGCCTCGCGACCCGCACGCAACTTCTCGAGCTGCTCGAGCGCGTGCAGCTGCACCTCGTTGGCGGCGATCACCAGCGAACGCGCGTCGGCGAGGTCGGCGACTTCGTCGGGGCCGATGCCGGGCGGCGCCGACGGCGGCTTCGCCTGCTCCGCGCGCAGCTGGCCGATCTGCTGGCGCAGGCGCTCCTCCTGGCGCTCGCGCGGCTCCGTCGCCGCCGTCGACGGCGCGCCGGCCGCCGGCTTGGGCGCTTCGCCGAACGGCGACGGCAACCCCGGCAACTGGGCGGCCGCGAAACCGCCGCACGCCATCGCCGCGACGGCGAGGCCGAATCGGCCCAGCAAGCCGGTCCATGCCGCGTTCCGCCTCATCATCTGCGCAAGTGTAGCGGGTCGCTTCCGCTGCCGCTTTCGGCTACGCTACCGACCCTCCCCGGCAGAGTGCCCGCGTGTTCCGCTACTTCGAATCGAAGGTCGACCCGTACCCGGACGCGCCGCCGGTCACGCCCCCGTCGCGCTTCTTCGCGTTCCTGTGGGAGTGCTCGCAGGGGCTGCGCCCGTGGCTGCTGGCGACGACGCTGCTCACCGCGGCGATCGGCGCGTTCGAGGCGTACCTGTTCAGCATGATGGGCAGCATCGTCGACTGGCTGTCGACGATCGCGCCCGGCGAGCTGTGGGAGCGCGAGCGCACGCGGCTGCTCGCGCTCGCGGCGGTGCTCGCGGGCAGCGTCGTGCTCGTCGTGCTGCAGTCGACGATCAAGCAGCAGGTCATCTTCGGCAACTTCCCGATGCTGCTGCGCTGGAAGTTCCATCGGCTGATGCTCGGCCAGAGCATGGCGTTCTACCAGGATGAGTTCGCCGGACGCATCGCGACGAAGGTCATGCAGACCGCGCTCGCCGTGCGGGAGGTGTGGCTGATCGTCGGCGAGATGCTGGTCTTCGTGACGATCTACTTCTTCACGCTGCTCTTCGTGCTGGGAGGCTTCGACTTCCGGCTGTTGCTCCCGTTCCTCGTCTGGGTGGCGTTGTACGCCGCGTCGCTGTCGTACTTCGTGCCGCGGCTCGGGCGCGTCGCCCGCGAGCAGGCGGACGCGCGCTCGCTGATGACCGGCCGCATCACCGACGCGTACACGAACATCGCCACCGTCAAGCTCTTCTCGCACGCGCAGCGCGAGGCCGGCTACGCGCGTGGCGCGATGTCCGAGTTCCTCGAGACCGTGCACCGGCAGATGCGCCTGGTCACCGCGTTCGAGATCGTCAACCACGTGCTGTCGCTCTCGCTCATCGCGGCCACCGCCGGCGCGACGCTGTACCTGTGGACGCGCGGCGACGTCGGCGTCGGCGCGGTGGCTGCGGCGACGGCGATGGCGATCCGGCTCAACGGCATCTCGCACTGGGTGATGTGGGAGATGGCCGCGCTGTTCGAGCACATCGGCACCGTGCAGGACGGCATCACCACGCTGTCGAGGCGCCGCAGCGTCGTCGACCGGCCGGACGCCGTGCCGCTTCGCGTGACGCGCGGCGAGATCCGCTTCGAGGACGTGAGCTTCGCCTACGGCGGGGCCAACGCGGTCGTCGACCACCTGTCGCTGACCATCCGTCCCGGCGAGAAGATCGGGCTGGTCGGCCGCTCCGGAGCGGGCAAGTCGACGATCGTCAACCTGCTGCTGCGCTTCTACGACACCGAGCGCGGTCGCATCACCGTCGACGGCCAGGACATCGCGCAGGCCACGCAGGACAGCCTGCGCGCCCAGATCGGCATGGTCACGCAGGACACCTCGCTGCTGCACCGCTCGGTGCGCGAGAACATCGTCTACGGACGGCCGGACGCGACGGACGACGAGATGATCGCGGCCGCGCGGCGCGCCGAGGCCGACGAGTTCATCGGCGGCCTCGTCGACCCCAAGGGACGGCGCGGCTACGACGCGCACGTCGGCGAGCGCGGCGTCAAGCTCTCGGGCGGCCAGCGCCAGCGCGTCGCCATCGCCCGCGTCATGCTGAAGGACGCGCCGATCCTGCTGCTCGACGAGGCGACCTCCGCGCTCGACTCCGAGGTCGAGGCCGCGATCCAGCAGAGCCTCTACCGGCTGATGGAGGGCAAGACCGTCGTGGCGATCGCGCACCGGCTGTCGACGATCGCGGCGATGGACAGGCTCATCGTCCTCGACAAGGGCCGCGTCGTCGAGGAGGGCGACCACCGCACGCTGCTCGCCAAGGACGGGCTCTACGCGCGGCTGTGGGCGCACCAGAGCGGCGGCTTCCTCGGCGACGACGACGGCGAGGCGGATCGGCGGGCATCGCCGGAGGGTGCGGCGGGGGACGTCGAACTGGCGACGGCGGCGAGCGACGCGTCGCCCCAGCGCCTCGCCGCGCGCGTCGCGCACGACCGGCCGGCCGGCGCCTGAGACCGGGGGAGTCGGGGCCTGTCCCCGATTTCTCGACTTCTCACTTCAAGCTTGCTGCGACGAGGCGCGCCGCGCAGAGGTCTTCCAGCGCCGTCCCGACGGACTTGAACAGCGTGACCTCGTCGTCGCGCGCGCGCCCGGGGTGACGCCCCGCGCACAGGTCGGCGAGCTCCGCGCGCACGCGCTCCGGCGCAAAGGCGCCCGCCGCCATCGGCTGCACGAGGTCGCCCGCCTCCTTCAGCGCTCCCGCGCAGGTGTCCACGAACACGCTCGCGCGCTGCACGAGCGCGTCGTCGCTCTCGCGCATGGCCGGCGTGAACGCGCCGACCAGGTCGACGTGCGTTCCCGGGCGCACGCTTGCGCCGCGCACGATCGGCTCGGTCGACGTCGTCGCGCAGGTCACGATGTCCGCCTCCGCGAGCGCTGCGTCGAGGTCCGCGACCGCGCGCGCGGGAAGCCCCTGCGCGCGCAGCCGCGCCGAGGTCGCTTCCGCGCGAGCGGCCGAGCGGCCCCACACGTCGACGCGCCCGATCGGGCGCACCGCGCAGTGCGCGGCCGCCATCGTCGGCGCCAGCGCGCCGGTGCCGACGACGAGCAGCGTGCGGGCATCGCGCCGCGACAGGTACGTCGAAGCGAGCGCGGAGGCCGCCCCGGTGCGCCGCAGCGTCAGCGCCTCGCCGTCGATCAGCGCCCGCGGGTGGCCGGTGGCGCCGTCCATCAGCACGTAGAGCGCCGCCACGCTGGCGAGGCCGCGCTCGCGGTTGCGCGGGAACACGGTGACGATCTTCACGCCGAGCCCGGCGCCGTCCCACGCCGGCATCAGCAGCAGGCGGTCGCCTTCCGGCGTCACGGCGTGGCTCGTGCGCACCGGCGCGGTCGCGCCCGCGACGAAAGCCTCGCGCAACGCGCCGACCAGCGCGCGATAGCCGAGGGCGGCGTCGACCGCCTCGGCGGCGATGTAGGGCAGGTTCACGGGCATGTCAGTGGCGCCGGGCCGTCCCAAGCCACTGACCAGCCCCCTCCGGGGGCAGCGAACGCAGTGAGCGTGGGGGTCGTTCCATCAGCGGGAAGGTTATGATCGCTGCCCACATCATGCCTCACGATCGCTCACCCCATGTCGTCGTCGTCGGCGGCGGCGTCATCGGCAGCGCGATCGCCTGCTTCACGCTGCGCGATCGGGCGTTCACCGGCCGCGTCACGGTGATCGAGCGCGACCCGACCTACGCGCGCGCGTCGTCCGCGCTGTCGGCGAGCTCGATACGCCAGCAGTTCGGCACTGCCGTCAACGTGGCGATCGGCCGCTACGGCATCGAGTTCCTGCGCGCCGCGGCCGAAGAGCTGGCCGTCGACGGCGACCGGCCGCAGCTCGGGCTGGTCGAGCCGGGCTATCTCTACCTCGCGGCGTCCGCGGAAGGCGCGGCCACGCTGCGCCGCAATCACGCGGTGCAGGCCGCGCAGGGCGCCGAGATCGCGCTGCTGGATCGCGCGGCGCTGCGTGCGCGCTTCCCCTGGCTGGCCGTCGACGACCTCGTGCTCGGCGCGCACGGCGAGCGCGGAGAGGGCTGGTTCGACGGCTACAGCCTGCTGCAGGCGTTTCGCCGCAAGGCGCGCTCGCTCGGGGCGGACTACGTCGCCGCGGAGGCGGGCGGCTTCGACGTGGCCGGCGAGCGCATCGTCGCGGTCGCGCTCGGCGACGGCACGCGCATCGCCGGCGACCTGTTCGTGAACGCGGCAGGGCCGTGGGCGGCCGAGGTCGCGCGCTGGGCCGGCGTCGACCTGCCGGTGCGCGCACGTCGGCGCAGCGTGTTCGTGTTCGCGTGCCCGGCACAACTGCCGGGCTGCCCGCTGGTCATCGACCCGACGGGCCTCTGGTTCCGTCCCGAAGGCGCGCAGTTCATCTGCGGGGTCTCGCCCGACGAGGCGGACGACGCCGACGACGCGCCGCTGGAAGTCGACCACGCGCTGTTCGACGACCGCCTGTGGCCGGCGCTCGCCGCGCGCGTCCCCGCGTTCGAGGCGCTGCGCGTGACCGGCGGCTGGGCCGGCTACTACGAGTACAACACGTTCGACCAGAACGGCATCGTCGGCCCCCACCCGACGGTCGCCAACCTTCTCCTGGCCAACGGCTTCTCCGGCCACGGGATGCAGCAGGCGCCGGCAGTCGGCCGCGGCGTCGCGGAACTTATCGTCCACGGCCGCTATCGGACGCTGGATCTCTCGCCGCTGGCGTACGCGCGCATACCGGCGAACGCGCCGCTGGCCGAAGCCAACGTGATCTGACGCCCGCGCCATTGAATCCCATGCCGTCGAAGACCCTCGCAGCCATCGTCGCCGCCCTCCTGCTGGTTGCCGCGCAAGCTGCGCACGCCGCGCAGGAGGCCCGCGTGATCGTCAAGTTCAAGCCGGGCGTGGCCGCGACGTCGGCAGCGCCTGGTGCGGCCGGCGCCGCGCGCGCGCGGGCCGAAGCCCTCGGCACGCGCCTTGGCGTGGCGATGAGGGCCGGCGCCGAAGTGGGCGAGCGAGAACAGGTCGTGCGCGCGGCGGGGCTCACTTCGCAGGAGCTCGCGCGGCGGCTCTCGCTCGAGGCCGACGTCGAGTACGCGGTGCCCGACGAGCGCAAGCGCATCTCGATGGCGCCGAACGACCCGCTGTACGGCCCCGGCGTGCCCGGCACCGGCCCCGCGGCGGGCCAGTGGTACCTGCGCGCGCCGGGCGGCGAGATCGCCTCCGCGATCGACGCGGAGCGCGCGTGGCTCGTGACCTCCGGCGCGCCGTCGATCGTCGTGGCGGTGCTCGACACCGGCGTGCGCTTCGACCACCCCGACCTCGAGCGCGTCGACCGGGGCGGCAACCTGCTTCCCGGCTACGACATGATCTTCGACGCCGACGCCGCCAACGACGGCGACGGGCGCGACCCCGACGCGTCCGACCCGGGCGACTGGCTGACCCAGGCGGAGCTCGATCTGCCGGGCGGCCCGTTCGACGACTGCGAGGAGGACGCGTCGAACAGCAGCTGGCACGGGACGATGGTCTCGGGCCTCGTCGCCGCGCTGACCGACAACCGCATCGGGATGGCTAGCGTGGGCCGCACGGTGCGCGTGCTGCCGGTGCGCGTGCTCGGCAAGTGCGGCGGCTGGGACTCCGACATCGTCGCCGGCATGCGCTGGGCCGCGGGCATCCCCGTTCCGGGCCTCCCTGCCAATCCGACGCCCGCACGCGTGCTGAACCTGAGCCTGAGCGGTGGCGGCACCTGCTCGTTCGCCTACCGCAACGCGATCGCCGAAGTCAACGCGGTGGGCGCCGTGGTGGTTGCCTCCGCCGGCAACACCGCCGGCCACGCGGTGCGCACGCCCGCGAACTGCCCCGGCGCGATCGCGGTGGGGGCGGTGCGTCACGTCGGCACGAAGGTCGGCTTCTCGAACCTCGGCCCCGAGGTGGCGCTGATGGCGCCGGGCGGCAACTGCGTCAACGTCGAGCAGGGCTCGCCCTGCCTGTACCCGATCCTGACGACGACGAACGCCGGCGCGACCGTCCCCGCGGAGGCGGCGTACACCGACGCCTACCGCATCTCGGTGGGCACCAGCTTCTCCGCGCCGCTGGTTGCCGGCACGGCCGCGCTGATGCTCTCCGCGCGGCCGTCGCTGACGCCCGCGCAGGTCCGCTCTTTCCTGCAGGGCACGTCGCGCTTCTTCCCGGCGCGCCCGGCGAACGCGGCGGCGCCGCGCTGCGAGCCGCCGAAGTACGACGCGTCGAGCGCGCCCGTGGACCAGCTCGAGTGCCACTGCACGACCGCGACCTGCGGCGCGGGCATGCTCGACGCCGGCGCCGCCGTGGCTGCGGCGCAGGCCGGCCCGCAGGCGGCAGATGTCATAGAGTATTACAATTCGTCGCTCGACCACTACTTCGTCACCTGGCTGCCCGCCGAGATCGCGGCGCTGGACGCCGGCACGGCGATCCGCGGCTGGACGCGCACCGGGCTCGCGTTCCGCGCCTGGACCACGCCCGAGGCCGGCACGGCGCCGGAGTGCCGCTACTACATCCCCCCCGCGCTGGGCAACTCGCACTTCTACGGGCGCAATGGCGCGGAGTGCGAGGCCGCGCGCAGCGACCACCCGAGCTTCGTGCTCGAGGAAGCGCGCTTCATGCACCTCGCGCTGCCGAGCCTCGGCGCCTGCCCCGCGGGCACGCTGCCCGTGTACAGGCTGTTCAGCAATCGCGCCGACGCGAACCACCGCTACACGATCGATCGCTCCGTGCGCGACGCGATGGTGGCGAGGGGCTGGGTCGCCGAGGGCGAAGGCGCGGACGTCGTGGCGATGTGCGCGCCGCGCTAGCCCCCACACCCCCGGCCCCTCTCCCACCTGACGGCGGGAGAGGGGGGCACTTCTCCCCTCGCCCCGCGCCAGCGGGGAGAGGGGCCGGGGGTGAGGGGCGGTCAGCCCGCCGGCCTCGTCGCCGCCTCCAGCCGCGCGAGGAACGCCAGCGCGTGCCCGCGCGAGTCGCCGCACATCTCGCTGGACGGCTTAAGCCCCGCGCAGAACGCCGGCCGCCGCGGGTCGCCGAAGAGGGCGCACGCGTCGTCGTCGGTGAGTTGCACGCAGCGCACGCCGGCGGGCTTCCCGTGCGGCATGCCGGGAATCGGGCTCGCGATCGACGGCGCGATGCAGCAGGCGCCGCAGCGCGGGCGGCAGGCTCTCGGCACCGTCAGAAATTCACGTTCTCGCCGCCCTTGAGCTTCAGCATCGCGCGCGCCTCGTCCGGCGTGGCGACCTCGTAGCCCAGGCCCTCGATCACCTGCCGCGCGGCACGCACCTGCTGCGCGTTCGACTTCGCGAGCTCGCCGGGGGCGATCCACAGCGAGTCCTCGAGTCCCACGCGCACGTTGCCGCCGAGGGCCACCGACTGCGCGGCGATGGGCAGCTGGTTGCGGCCCGCGCCGAGCACGCTCCACAGGTAGTGGTCGCCGAACAGGCGGTCGGCCGTGCGCCGCATGTGCGCGACGTCCTCCGGGTGCCCGCCGATGCCCCCCAGGATCCCGAACACCGACTGGATGAAGAGCGGCGGCTTCACGATGCCGCGGTCGACGAAGTGGCGCAGCGTGTAGAGGTGCCCGATGTCGTAGCACTCGATCTCGAAGCGCGTGTTGTTGGCGTTGCACGTCGAGAGGATGAACTCGATGTCCTTGAACGTGTTCTTGAAGATGCGGTCGACCGATCCCTCGAGGTAGGGCCGCTCCCAGTCGTGCCTGAACTCCTTGAAGCGCTCGAGCATCGGGTAGAGGCCGAAGTTCATCGAGCCCATGTTGAGCGAGGCGACCTCGGGCCTGAAGTGCGCGCAGGGCTTCACGCGCTCGTCGACCAGCATCGTCGGCGCGCCGCCCGTGGTGATGTTGACCACGACGTCGCACGTCCGCTTGATGCGCGCGAGGAACGGCGCGAACGCCTCCGGCCGCTGGTCGGGGCGGCCGTCCTTCGGGTCGCGCGCGTGCAGGTGCACGATCGCCGCGCCCGCCTCCCACGCGCCGATCGCGGCGTCGGCGATCTCGTCGGCCGTCACCGGCAGGTAGGGCGACATCGACGGCGTGTGGATCGCGCCGGTGACCGCGCAGGTGATGATGACCTTGCGGCGCGCTCGCTTCGTCTCGGCCATGGTGGCCTCCTTGGGGATCAGATGTCGGATCGCGGCTGCGCGCGCTTGTGCGCGACCAGCGCGGCGAGGCGCTCGTCGCGCCACAGCGTCTTGCCGGCGATGCGCGCGGCGTCGAGCGGCTTCGGCCACGCTTCGCTCACCTGCCGCCAGTTCGCCTCGTCCCACACGCTCGCGGGCGGCGGGTCGGCGAGGTAGCGGCGGAAGATGTCGACGTAGCGTCGGCAGTAGTCGGGAATCCCGCCGGGCGCGTTCATCTCGATGGTCTCGAACGGGCCCATGAACGCCCAGCGCAGGCCCAGCCCGTCGGCGACCGTGCGGTCGAGGTCCTCGGGGTCGACGTAGCCCTCGTGCACGAGGCGGAAAGCCTCGGAGAGCAGCGCCGACTGCAGCCGGTTCAGGATGAAGCCGTCGACCTCGCGCTTGACGTCCACCGGCGCCTGCCCGATCGCGAGCATGACCTCGCGCGCGCGCCGGCGCGTCGCCTCGGACGTCCACGGCGCGCCGCACAGCTCGACGACGGGCACGAGGTGCGGCGGGTTGACCGGGTGCGCGACGATGCAGCGCTCGCGCCCGGCCAGCTCGCCGGTGAACCTCGACGCGACGATCGCGGAGGTCGACGACGCGAGGATCGCGCCCGCGGGCGCGGCGGCATCCAGCTCGGCGAACGTCGCGCGCTTGGCCTGAAGCGTCTCCGGGCCGCTCTCCTGCACGTAGTCGGCGCCCGCGACCGCCTCGGCGAGCGTGTCGCAGACGACGACGCGTGCCGCCGCCGCGTCCGGTTCGCGCACGAGGCCGTGCTGCGCGAGGTCGTGCAGCGACTGCGCGACGAGCCTCGCCGCCTGCTCGCGCTGCGCGACGACGGGGTCCCACAGGCGCACGCGCCAGCCGGCGCGGGCGAACACGTTCGCCCACGAGCGGCCGATCAGCCCGGCGCCGACGATCGCTGCGTTGCTCATTGGTGTACCCCCACGCTTGCCGCTTGCGCAACTGCGCTGCCCCCCGAGGGGGCGCCATGAGCGCCTTGGGACGGCCTGTCGGCGCTCATCGCCTGCCTTCGTTGGTTGACGTCACAGCCACAGCACCTTGCGCCGCAGCTCGAGATCGGTGGACAGCGCGGCCGACGGCCCGCGGTGCTGCACTTCGCCGCGCTCGAGCACGACCGTGCGGTCGGAGAGCGCCAGCGCCAGGTCGAGGTGGTGGTCGACGATCACGATCGACACCTCGCTGCGAAGCTTGTCGAACGCCTCGAACAGCTCCTCGACCACGGTGGGCGCGAGCCCCTCGAACGGCTCGTCGAGCAGGAGCAGCCGCGTGTCGCCGGTCAGCGCTCGCGCCACCGCGACCATCTGCTGCTCGCCGCCCGACAGGTAGTCCGCCGGCGAGCGCCAGCGCTGCCTGATGCGCGGGAAGAACGCGAAGATGCGCTCGTCGTCCCAGTGCACGCCCTGCCCGCCGCGGCGCTTGAGCCGCCCGAGCTCCATGTTCTCCGCGACGCTCATGCCGGCGAAGAGCCCGCGCCCCTGCGGCACGTACGCCACGCCGAGCCGCGCGATCGCCGCCGACGTCCGCTGCGCCAGGTCCTCGGCGCCGAGGCGGATGCCGCCCGAAGCGGGCCGCGCGATGCCGACGATCGACTTGAGCAGCGTCGACTTCCCCGCGCCGTTGCGCCCGAGCAGCGCGACGATCTCGCGCTCGCGCACGTCGAAGGCGACGTCGCGCAGGATGTGGCTCTTGCCGTAGAACGTGTTCACGCCCTCGACCGCCAGCAGGACGCCCTCGCCGGCCGCGCTCGTGCGCGCCCTGCCGGCGAGCGCGTGCGCCCCGGAGCCGATGTAGACGGCCTGCACCTGCGGCGAGCCGCGCGCGTCCTCGACGCTGCCGTCGACCAGCACCTCGCCCTCGTTCATCACGGTGACCGCGTCGGCCAGCTGGAACACGCGGTCGATGTCGTGCTCGACCAGCAGCACCGGCAGGTCGCGAGACACGTCCTTGATGAGCCGGCCGACGCGCTCGCGCTCGGCCTGCGCGAGTCCGGCGAGCGGTTCGTCGAGCAGCAGCACGCGCGGCTGCGTGCCGAGCGCGAGCGCCATGTCGAGCAGCCGCTGCCCGCCGTAGGAGAGCGATCCGGCCTCGGCGCGCTCCACGCCCGCGAGCCCCATCGTGCGCAGCACCTCCGCCGTGCGCGCCTCGACGTCGGCCAGCGCACCGGCGGGCCGCCAGAAGTCGAAGCGCAGGCGGTGCCGCGCCTGCACCGCCAGGCGCACGTTCTCCACGACGCTGAGCGTGGGGAACAGGTTCGTGATCTGGAACGAGCGCCCCACGCCGGCCTGCGTCACGGCCTCGGGCGGCAGCCCGGCGATCGGCCGGCCGGCGAGCTCCACCGTTCCGACGTCCGGCGCGTACATGCCCGAGATGACGTTGAACGCCGTCGTCTTGCCGGCGCCGTTGGGGCCGATCAGCGCGTGCAGCGCGCGGTCGCGCATTCTGAGCGAGAACTCGCGCACCGCGCGGATGCCGCCGAACGACAGCGCCAGCTTGCCGGCGACGAGGATGTGCTCGGCCGAGTGCTCGCTCGGCTTGAGGAACTCCGGCAACGTCACCGTGCCGGCCTGCCGCGCCGACATCGCGGCGTCCTCGGCGACGCGCGGCCGCCAGCGCGCGGTGAGCCGCTGCCACAGGCCGACGAGCCCGGTCGGCGAGTAGACGACGAAGACGACGAACAGCAGGCCGAAGAACAGGAGCCAGTTCTCCGTGTAGCGCGACAGCGCGTCGCGGAACACCACGAAGAACAGCGCGCCGAGCGCGGGCCCGAGGAACGAGCGCATGCCGCCGATGATCACCATCGCCAGCAGCTCGCCGCTGAATGCGACCGAGATCGGCTCGGCGGAGGTCATCCGGTTGTTGAACAGCAGCAGCGTCCCGGCGAGCCCCGTGAGCCCCGCCGAGGCCGTGAACGCGACGAGCTTGTAGCGGTTCGTCGCGTAGCCGAGGAAGCGCGCGCGCTGCTCGTTCTCGCGGATCGCCACCAGCACGCTGCCGAGCGGCGAGCGGTGGAAGCGCCACAGCGCGACGATCGCGCAGAACCCGATCGCGGCGACCAGCGCGTAGTACGCCCAGGCGCTCTCGAACGACACGCCGAGGAACGCGGGCCGCACGATGCCGCCCAGGCCGTTCTCGCCGCCGGTCACCTCGGTCCAGCGAAACGCGACCGAGAACAGCATCGCGGAGAGCGCCAGCGTCAGCAGCGAGAAGTACACGCCGCGCCGGCGCAGGATCAGGAAGCCGAACGCGCACGAGGTCGCGAGCACGACGCCCAGCGCGAGCGCGAGCGGGAGAACGAAGCCGCCGGGGAAGAGCTCGCGCTGCGCGATCGCCGCGGCGTACGCCGCCAGGCCGAACCACGCGCCGTGACCGAACGACGTGAGCCCCGTATAGCCGACGAGGACGTTGAGCGCCATGCACGCGAGCGCGAAGACCACCACCTCGGTAGCCGAGGTCACGCCCATGCCGAGCGCGCCGAGCGCGAACGGCAGGGCGCACAGCGCGAGCGCGGCGACGAGGAGGTCGCGGTTGCCGGGCATCGCTAGGGCCTGTTCACGCCATGGCCGCGCGCGCGCGCGGGTCCATGGGCGTGTCCATCGCGACGCTCGCCGCAGCGAAGACCGGGCGTCTTCGCAAGGCGAGCAACAATGAGGGGCGCGCCCAGGGGCCCGCTCCCTCCGGGTTGCGGCCGGAAAGGCCATGCGCTAGGCGCAGAGCCGAAGGCGGGTCGGAAACCCGGCGAGGCTTTGCAACACCGCGCATGGCCTTTCCGGCTTCGCAACGCGCACGTGTCCATGGCGTGAACAGGCCCCTACTCGAAGCGCTGGATGCGCTCGCCGAACAGCCCGCGCGGGCGCACGAGCAGCACGAGCAGCATGAGGAGGTAGATGGCCGCCTCCGAGTACTGCGGATAGCCCGCGGCGGTCACGGCGCCCTTCGTCACGCCGACGATCAGCGCAGCGATCACCGCGCCCCAGAACGAGCCCAGCCCGCCGATCACGACGACGACGAACGCGGATGTGATGATCTCGGCGCCCATCGCCGGGTGGATGGTGAAGATCGGCGCGAGCATCACGCCGGCCAGCCCCGCGAGCCCGATGCCGAGGAACGCCACCGCGGCCATGTACGGCTCGAGCGAGATACCGAGCGCGCCCACCATGTCGGGGTTCTGCACGCCGGCGCGCACGACGCGCCCGAACGGCGTGCGCTGCAGCAGGAACCACAGGCCCGCCACGCATCCGACGGCCACGGCCAGGATGAGGAGGCGGTAGCGCGGGTAGACGAAGTCGCCCACGATCACCTGCCCGCGCAGCTCCTGCGGGATCGACCACGACAGCGGTGGCGCGCCGAACACCATGCGCAGCGCCTGCTCGGCGACCATCGCCAGCCCGAACGTCAGCAGCAGCGACAGCGCCGGGTCGACCTTGTAGAAGCGGCGGAACAGGAAGCGCTCGATGACGAGCCCGAGCAGGCCCACGACGACCGGCGACAGCAGCGCCGCCCCGGTGAAGCCGAGCTGCTGGCCGATGGTGACCGCGAGGTACGCGCCGATCGCGTAGAACGCGCCGTGCGCGAGGTTGACGATGCCGCCGAGCGCGAAGATCAGCGACAGCCCGAGCGCGATGAGGAGGTAGTACGCGCCGGCGAGCAGCCCGTTCAGCAGGTGCTGGAGGATCAGCATGAACTAGACGATGGGCAAGCCCGCGCGGCCACGACCGGCCGACCTGCTTCCTGCGGACAGGAGAGCAGGCCGGCCATGTCACGCTCGTTGTTTCGTTGCCTTTTCCAGCGGCGGCGCCGGGCCGCCCCAAGCCGCCGCCCTGACTCACCCTCGCGGGAAAACGCGAGCGCAGCTCGGCTTGCGTCCTTCCGCGACTACAACTTGCATTCGATCTCGTCGCCCACCGTCGCGATGACCTCGAGCGACTCGCTCGGCCCCGGCACCGCCGCCGACGGCGTGAAGATGTCCCACTGGTTCTTGAGCTGCGCCGCCGGGATCGCCTGCACCGTGTACATCTCGTGCATCATCTGGTGGTCGGCCTTGCGGAAGTAGCCCTCGCGCGTCTTCATCAGCGGGAAGGTCGCGCCCTTCTCGAAGTGCTCGACGAGCCTCGTCGAGTCGATCGACTTCGTCTCTGCCATCGCCTGCGCGACCAGCTTGATCGCGTTGTAGTCGCCCCACGCCTGGTTCTCGGGCGGGCGGTTGTAGCGCTTGGTGAAGTCGGCGACGAATTTCTTCGACGCCGGGTTGTCGAGCAGGTGGTGCCACACCAGCGGCCAGGTGCCGAGGAAGTTGCCCTTGCCCGCGCCCCAGGCGACCGCAGTGTCGAAGCCGAAGCCCGCCACGGGGAACGGCAGGCCGAACTCGGAGTACTGCTTGAGGAAGTTCGTGATCTGGTTGCCCGCCAGGTTGCTGATCACGAGGTCGGGCTTCGCGTTGCGGATCTCGAGCAGCAGCGGCGAGAAGTCGGTGACGTCGGTCGGCACGAGCTTGTCGGCTGCGAACTCGCCGCCGTTGCCGGCCATGAACTTCTTCGCCACGCGCAGGAGGTCGTGGCCGAACGCGTAGTCGGCGGTGAGCGAGTACCACTTCTTGCCCTTGACCAGCCCCTGCGCGAGCAGCGCGCGGCCGCAGGTCTTCACGTACATCGAGTTCTGGCTCTCGATGTGGAACATGTACTTCTTGCAGCCCTTGCCGCGCAGCTCGTCGGAGTTGCAGCCGGTGTTGACGAACAGCGTCTTCGTGCGCTCGGCGACCTGGCTGATCGTGAGCCCGGCGGCCGACGAGATCTCCCCGATGATGCACGCGACCTTGTCGCGCTCGACCATGCGCTCGGCCTTCGTCGAGGCCGTCTGCGGGTTGACCGAGTCCTCCTTGAGCAGCTCGATCTTGCGGCCGTTCACGCCGCCCGCGGCGTTGATCTCGGCCACCGCCATGTCCGCGGCCTGCACCGCGTACTCGCCGAGCGGGCCGAGGAAGCCGGTGCGCGGCGTCAGGTGCCCGATGCGGATCGCATCGGCCTGCGCGCGGCTGATGAAGGGGAAGCCGGCCAGCCCTACCGCCGCCCCCGCGACCGCGCCCTTGACGACGGTGCGGCGGGAGACTCCCTTGCCTTCGCTCATCTCGCTCTCCTCCTTGTGCTGACGCCGGGTGAGACGGCCGCGAGCGCTCGCCGGCCGGTGCCGGGGCGCCGCTTGACCGCAATCCTGATCGCAGTTTACGGTAAGACTCGCGCCCGCGGATGTCAATCGAGCTGCGGCGGCGCGTCGTTGCGGATGGGCGGGTCGCGGCGGGGCCGCCGGGCGACGCAGCGTCAACAGGGGGCAGTCATGGACCTCGGCATTGGGGGCCTGCGCGTGCTGGTCACCGCCGGCGCGGGCGGCATCGGCCTCGAGATCGCGCGCGCGTTCGTGCGCGAAGGCGCGCGCGTGCACGTGGGGGACGTCGACGCGGAAGCGATCGCGCACCTGCGCACCGGCGACCCGGCGATCGGCGCGAGCGCGTGCGACGTCGCCTCGCGCACCGACGTCGCGCGGCTGTTCGACGACGTCGCGCGCACGCTGGGCGGCCTCGACTGCCTGGTCAACAACGCCGGCGTCGCCGGGCCGACGGGGCGCGTCGAGGAGATTGCGCCCGAGGACTGGGACCGCTGCATCGCCGTGGATCTCACCGGCCAGTTCAACTGCGCGCGGCTCGCCGTGCCGCTGCTGCGACAGTCGCGCAACGCCAGCATGATGAACGTGTCGTCGCTCGCCGGCCGGCTCGGTTTCCCGCTGCGCGCGCCCTACGCCGCGGCGAAGTGGGGCGTCGTCGGCTTGATGCGCTCGCTGGCGATGGAGCTGGGCGGCGACGGCATCCGCGTCAACGCGCTGCTCCCCGGCATCGTCGCCGGCGAGCGGCAGGAACGCGTGCTGACGGCGAAGGCGAAGGCGCGCGGCATCGACTTCGCCGCGATGGAGCGCCTCGCGTTCTCGTTCACGTCGCTCAAGGAGTACGTGACCGCGCAGGAGCTCGCCGACCTCGTCGTGTTCGTGGCGAGCCCGCGCGGTCGCCACATCTCGGGACAGGCGCTGTCCGTGTGCGGCGACACGAACATGCTCGGCTGAAAGTAGGGTCAGACTCGACTTTCCGCCGGTGCGCAATCGCACCACGAGCCGCGACCGGAAAGTCGAGTCTGACCCTACTTTTGCGACTTCCGCGCGAGCCGCGACCGGAAAGTCGAGCCTGGCCCTGCTTTCGCGAACGGCACTGCCCCTGACTCCGGCGCTCAGCGCGAGAGCTGGAGCCGGAGCTTCGCCTCGCCCACGGACTTGTTCGCCCACATCCAGCAGTAGTCCTGCTCGACCGCGACGTCCAGCGTGCCCGAGGCCTTCGCGGTCGCGTCGCGCTTCGCCGGGTAGATCACGTCCTTGCCCGAGTGGTAGTGGACGTTGAAGTCGAGCGCGGCTCCGGCAGCGTACTGCCAGCGCACGCGCGCGCCTTTCGCGAGCTTGCCGCAGACCTCGACGAACTTGCCGGGAGGAACCGAGAGCGAGCGCTCGAAGCGCCCCCGCGCGCTCCAGTCGATGTCGACAACCTCGGCGAAGGCGGCGGGCGAGAGCGCCAACCACGCGCCGACAACCCCCGCGGCCAATCGGCAGGCGCCGCTCACGTCGCGATCGCGCCCGCGCGATCGAGCACCGCCGACGCAGTCACGGCTGCGTCACTTCGCGGCGGCCGGCTTGAAGCTGAACTTCTGCCCGCTGACGCTCGCCTCGTACATCAGGCCGCCCTTCGCGACGGTGAACGTCGCCATGCCCTTGTAGTACCTGCCGGTGGTCTTCGCGTCGTGCTGGCCGCCGGAGGCGCCTGCCGACCCGCCGGTCGTCCCGGCCCTGGCCTGCGCGCCCGCGGTGACGGCCACTGCGCCGGCGTCGGCGCCGAACTCGAAGTTGCCGCCGATGAACTCGCGGAACGCGCGCTCGTCCTCGAAGAAGATGATCTGGCTGTAGCCCTGGCCGCCCAGCGCGAAGCCGATGGACAGCTGCGTCATCGACGTGTCGCCGACGTAGTTGCCCCTCTGGTAGACGCGGCCCGTGCCGTACGCGCCGCCGACGCCGATGGCGCCCTTGCCGATGGTCGGAAACACCGCGTAGCCGTAGGCCGTGTCGAAGAACCTGCCGGACTCTCCGGCCTTCCTGAAGACGCCGATGGTGTCGGAGTACTCGTCGGCCCACGCCGGCGCCGCGACGAAAGCGAACGAGAACGCGGCGAGGAGCGACAGCAAGCGCTTGAACATGATGAGTCCTTTGCAGAGAAGGCGCGAGCGCGCGGAGGAGCTGCCGGCAGCGAGGGCGCGCGGCGGTGGGTTGCTGTCCCAGTATACAGCGCCGGTCGCAGCCAGGCGCTGTCTGCGGCTCGACAGTCGACAACGGGGCGCGGCGCCCCGCTATTCGACGGTGACGCTCTTCGCGAGGTTGCGCGGCTTGTCGACGTCGGTCCCGCGGATCACGGCAGCGTGGTACGCCAGCAGCTGCAGCGGCACGACGTGCACGATCGGCGAGAGCAGCCCCGCGTGCTCGGGAAGTCGTATGACGTGGATGCCGTCGCCCGCCGCGATGTGGCTGTCGAGGTCGGCGACGACGTACAGCTCGCCGCCGCGCGCGCGCACCTCCTGCAGGTTGCTCTTGAGCTTCTCGAGCAGCGCGTCGTTGGGCGCGATCGCCACGACCGGCATGTCGCGGTCGACGAGCGCCAGCGGGCCGTGCTTGAGCTCGCCGGCCGGGTAGGCCTCGGCGTGGATGTACGAGATTTCCTTGAGCTTGAGCGCGCCTTCCAGCGCGATCGGGTAGTGCAGCCCGCGGCCCAGGAACAGCGCGTGCTGCTTGCGCGCGAACTTCTCCGACCAGGCGATGATCGCCGGCTCCAGCGCGAGGGCCGCCTGCAGCGCGGCCGGCAGGTGCCGCAACCCGCGCAGCCAGTACGCCTCCTCCTCGGCCGATAAGCGCCCGCGCAGCTTCGCCAGCGCGCAGGCGAGCAGGAACAGCGCGGTCAGCTGCGTGGTGAACGCCTTGGTCGACGCGACCCCCACCTCCACGCCGGCCCGCGTCAGGTACGTGAGCTCGGTCTGGCGCACCATCGTGGACGTGGCCACGTTGCAGATCGCCATCGTGTGCTTGTGGCCGAGGTCCTTCGCGTGCTTGAGCGCGGCGAGCGTGTCCGCGGTCTCGCCCGACTGCGAGATCACCAGGACCAGTGCATTCGGGTTCGGCACGCTGTCGCGGTAGCGGTACTCGCTCGCGATCTCCACGTTGCACGGGATGCCGGCGACCGTCTCGATCCACTGGCGCCCCACCGACCCGGCGTAGTAGCTGGTGCCGCAGGCGAGGATCAGCACGCCGTCGATCGCGCGCAGCACCTCCTCGGCGCGCGCTCCGAACAGCGCGGTGTCGATGCGCGCCACGCCCTCGAGCGTGTCCGACACGGCGCGCGGCTGCTCGAAGATCTCCTTCTGCATGAAGTGGCGGTACGGCCCCAGCTCCGCCTGCCCGCCGCTCGCCTCGACGATCGTCGCCGGGCGGTCGGCCGGCTCGCCGCGCGCGTCGAAGATCGTGTAGCCCTCGCGCCTCACGTCGGCGACGTCGCCTTCCTCGAGGTAGACCACGCGGCGCGTCACCGGCAGCAGCGCGGCGGCATCCGATGCGAGGTAGTGGTCGCCGTCGCCCAGCCCCACGACGAGCGGGCTGCCGGCGCGCGCGCCGACGATGCGCCCGGGCTCGCGCGTGCTGATCACCGCGATCGCGTACGCGCCCTTGAAGCGCGCGACGGCCGCGGTGACCGCGCGCAGCAGGTCGCCGCCGCCGGGTGCGTGCCACTCGCGGTGCACGAGGTGCGCGATCACCTCGGTGTCGGTCTGCGTGCGGAACTCGTAGCCGGCTGCGGCGAGCTCGTCGCGCAGCGGCTCGAAGTTCTCGATGATGCCGTTGTGCACGACCGCGACCTCGCCGTGCGACGTGTGCGGGTGCGCGTTGTCCTCGGTCGGCGCGCCGTGCGTCGCCCAGCGCGTGTGCGAGATGCCCACCGTGCCCTCGAGGCCGCGCGCAGTCGCCTGCCTCGCGAGGTCGGCCACGCGCGCGACGCTCACGCAACGCTCCAGCGCCGGCTTCGCGCCGCCGTTGATGACGCACAGTCCCGAGCTGTCGTAGCCGCGGTACTCGAGCCGGCGGATGCCGTCGATCAGGACCGGGACCACGTTGTGGCGCGACGCCGCGCCCACGATGCCGCACATCGGCTAGTGTCCTGTCCCGTGAGTTCCGAAGATAAAGGAGCGGATGAAATCGGCCGCCAGGCTAGGCGCTCGGCCGACATCGTAGCCCGTGCTACGGTGAGGCCGAGCAACACCGCATGGCGGCCGATTTCGCCGCGAACTATCGAGCGAACTTGCGGGACAGGACACTAGCCCTTCGCCTTCTTGACCGGCCGCTTCCAGTCGCCGATCGTCAGCGCCTTCGGACGCGCGAGCGTGAGCCCGCCCGGCGGCACGTCCTCGGACAGCGCGCTGCCGGCGCCGACGGTCGCGCCCGCGCCGACGGTCAGCGGCGCGACGAGCACGCAGTTCGAGCCGATGTGGACGTTGTCGCCGATCACCGTGCGGTGCTTGTTCGCGCCGTCGTAGTTCGCCGTGATCGAGCCGGCGCCGTAGTTGACGTTGGCGCCCACCTCCGCGTCGCCGAGGTAGGCGAGATGGTTCGCCTTCGCGCCCCTGCCCATGCGCGTGGCCTTCACCTCGACGAAGTTGCCGATGTGCACCTCGTCGGCCAGCTCCGCCCCCGGCCGCAGGCGCGCGTACGGGCCGATGCGGCAGTCGCGGCCCACGCTCGCGCTCTCGAGGTGCGAGAACGGCGCCACCGTCGTTCCCGCGCCGATCGTCACGTCGGCGAGCACGCAGTGCGCCCCGATCGTCACGCCGTCGCCCAGCTTCACGTCGCCTTCGAGGATGCAGCCGGCGTCGATGCGCACGTCGCGGCCGCAGCGAAGCGTGCCGCGCAGGTCGAAGCGGTCCGGGTCGGCGATCCACGTGCCCGCCTCGAGCAGCGCCTCGGCGCGGCGACGCTGCAGGACGCGCTCGGCCCGCGCGAGCTGCAGGCGGTCGTTGATGCCGAGCACGTCGTCCTCGTCGCCGTGCATCACGCCCTCGACCGGCACGCCGTCCGCGACGGCCATCGCGATCGCATCGGTCAGGTAGAACTCGCGCTGCGTGTTGTCGTCCTTCAGGCGCGCGACCCACGAGGCGAGCTTCGCCGTCGGGGCGGCCATGACGCCGGTGTTGATCTCGTCGATGCGCTTCTGCGCGGCGGTCGCGTCGCGCTCCTCGACGATCGCCTGCACGCGCCCCTTCGCGTCGCGCACGACGCGCCCGAGGCCGTGCGGGCGGCGCACACGCGCGGTCAGCACCGCGAGCGCGCCCGCGTCGGCCCTGCGCACGAGCTTCGCCAGCGCGTCGGCAGGCACCAGCGGCACGTCGCCGAGCAGGATCAGCGTCGTGCCGCGGGCGGGCAGCGCCGGCAGCGCCTTGCGCACGGCGTCGCCGGTGCCGCGCGGCGGGTCCTGCAGCACGAACGCGAGGCCGTCGGCGGCGAGCCGCTTGCGCACCTCGTCGCCGCCGTGGCCGTAGACGAGCGCGATTGCGCGTGGCGCGAGCCCGCGCGCGACGTCGATCACGTGGGCGGCGATCGGCTTCCCGGCGAGCAGGTGCAGGACCTTCGGCAGCGCGGAGCGCATGCGCTTGCCCTGGCCCGCTGCGAGGATGACGACCGAAAGCGACGACATGGAGGATAGGATGCTGCGGAACTGCAAATGATACCCGCCCGCGTCGTCCTCGCGCCCGCGGCAGGCGATCGATGGCCGCTGTACGCTTCAAACGGTATCCTTCGGGCATGGCGATCATCGCCGTGTTCAACCAGAAGGGCGGCGTGGGCAAGACGACCACGGCGCTCAACCTGCTGGCCGGCATCGCCCTGCGCGGCGCGAGGCCGCTCGGCATCGACCTCGACCCCCAGGCGCACCTCTCGCACATCTTCGGCGTGCAGCCGCGGCTGGCCGACGACTCGGTGTTCAGCTTCTTCGTGCGCCAGCGCCCGCTCGGCGACCTCGCGGTGATCACCCGCAGCGGCGTCGCGCTGTGCCCGTCGCACCTCGAGCTCTCGAAGCTCGACTCGGTGCTGGGCAAGGGGGTCAACGTGGTCACGCGGCTGCGCACGGCGCTGCGCGGCGCCGAGCGCCAGGACGCGCCGGTGGTCATCGACTGCTGCCCGCTGCTCAACGTGCTGTCGCTCAACGCCGTGTTCGCCTGCGACCTGCTGCTGGTGCCGGTGTCGGCCGACTACCTCGCGCTGCAGGGCGCGCAGGCCGTCGACCGCGCGCTCAACGCGCTGGAGCCGGTGTTCAGGCGGCGGCTGCCGCGGCGGTACGTGCTCACCCGCTACGACGGGCGACGGCGGATGAGCGGGGAGGTGGCGGAGCGGATGGCGGGGTCGCTCAGGCCCGAGGAGATCTGCTCGACGCGCGTGCGCGAGAGCGTGAAGCTGGCGGAGAGCCCGGCGGTGGAGCTCGACGTGTTCCGCCACGCCCCGGGCAGCCACGGCGCCCGGGACTACGAGGCGCTCGTCGAGGAGCTAGTGGGTGCCGGCTTTCTGCAGTGACGGCAGCGCGCTCACCGAAGCGCCGCTGATGAGCCCGATCACGCCCTCGACGTCGAGCGTGTCCACGCGCCGCGGCACGGACTGCTCGCGGCACTCGAGCACCTCGCAGTTCATGTACATCTGGCGCAGCCGCCGCTCGGCGTCGTTCTGCGTGGCCGCCATGATCGAGATGTTGTCGACGCGCTGGCCGGTCTTGGTGCGGATGTGGAAGCCGTACCGGATCATCGGAATCTCCCCCGGGCTGCCGGCAATCGCCGGGCCCCGAAACTGCAGGTTGCCACGCAAGCCGTTGAATGGCAGGACGTCCTTCGATGCAAGGAGCGTTCCGCCGCGCGGGGGCAGGAAGTGACGTCCGCCGGACGGTCCCCCGAGGCGACGGGTTGCGCCCCTGTAGCCGACTGGATGCACGGTCTTCTGCGCCAGATATCGCAAGGAAGCGCTTACTCACATACGACGGCGGAAGCCCTTGCGGGAGGGGTGTCTTCCGACATCTACCGCGTGAAAACGCCCATTGCGACGTTCTGCGTCAAGCGGGCCCTGCCCAGGCTGAAGGTCGCGGCCGATTGGCGCGCCCCGGTCGGCCGCAACCGCTACGAGGTCGAGTGGATGCGCACGGCAGGAGCCGTCGTCCCCGGCGCGGTTCCGCGCGTGCTGGCCGAGGACCCGGAGGCCGGGGCGTTCGCGATGGAGTGGCTGCCGCCCGAGCGCTACCCGGTGTGGAAGGAGCAGCTCCGTCGCGGCGTGCTGGATCCCGGGACGGCCGCCGCTGTCGGCGACGTGCTGGGCCGCATCCACGCCGCTACCGCCGACCGGCCGGAGGTGGCGCGGCGCTTCCCGACCGACGAGGTCTTCCACGCGATCCGCCTCGAACCCTACCTGATCGCCACCGGCCGGGCGCACCCCGATCGTGCGGCACAGCTCGAGGCTCTGGCCGCGAGGACCGCCGCCACGAAGCGCGTGCTCGTCCACGGCGACTTCAGCCCCAAGAACCTGCTCGTCGGACCGCAGGGGCCGGTCATCCTCGACGCCGAGTGCGCGTGGTTCGGCGATCCCGCGTTCGACCTCGCCTTCGTGCTCAACCACCTGCTGCTCAAGGGCGTGTGGAAGCCGCATTGGCGCGGCGGCTACCTGCACCTCTACGCGACGCTGGTCGACGCCTACCGCGGGCACGTCGCCTGGGAGGCCTGGGAAGCGCTCGACGCGCGCACCGCGACGCTGTTGCCGGGCCTGTTGCTCGGGCGCGTCGACGGCAAATCGCCGGCCGAGTACCTGACCGCCGACGACGACAAGGATGAGGTGCGCGAATTCGCGCGGGCGCGGATCGTTGCGCCGCCGCCGTCGCTCGCTGCGATCGCCGCCGACTGGGAGGCGCGGCGGTGAGCACGGCGATCGCAATCGTCCACGCGCGGCGCGTCTTCGACTCGCGCGGACGGCCCACAGTCGAGGCCGAGGTGACGCTCGGGGGCGGCGCGGTCGGGCGCGCGATCGCCCCTGCGGGCGCCTCGCGCGGCTCGCGCGAGGCGGTCGACCTGCGCGACGGCGGGGCGCGCTTCGGCGGCCTCGACGTCGCCGGCGCAATCGCGAACGTGCGCGGCCCGATCGCGCGCGCGCTCGCCGGCTGCGACGCGCTCGACCAGCCGGCCTGCGACGCGCGCCTGATCGAACTCGACGGCACGCCGCAGAAGGCGACGCTCGGCGGCAACGCGACGGTCGCCGTGTCGATGGCGATCGCGCAAGCCGCCGCCGCCGCGCAGCGCGTGCCGCTGTTCCGTCACCTCGCGGGCGACCAGCCGGTCACGCTGCCGCTGCCCGAAGTGCAGGTGTTCGGCGGCGGCGCGCACGCCGGCCGGCGCATCGACATCCAGGACCTGATGGTGATGCCCCTCGGCGCCTGGTCCTTCTCCGATGCGCTCGCCATCGTCGCCGAGGTCTATCGCGCCGCCGGCGACCTCATGACCGAGTTGGGCCGTTTCGCAGGCGTGGCCGACGAGGGCGGGTACTGGCCGGCGTTCGACAGCAACGAGCAGGCGCTGGAGGCGCTGGTGCGCGCGATCGAGCGTGCCGGCCTGCAGCCGGGCGCCGACGTCGCCATCTCGCTCGACATCGCCGCTTCCGAGTTCGGCCGCGACGGCGTGTACTCGCTGGGGCTCGAAGGGCGCACGCTCGACCGCGACGCGCTCGCCGAGATGCTGCTCGGCTGGCTCGATCGCTACCCGATCGCCTCGATCGAGGACCCGTTCGCCGAGGACGACCGCGTCGGCTGGGTCGCGTTCATGCGCGCGTGCGCCGGCCGCGTGCAGGTGATCGGCGACGACTACCTGGTCACGCGCGCCGATCTCGTCGACGCCGCGGCGCTCGACTGCGCCTGCAACGCGGTGCTGGTCAAGCCGAACCAGGCCGGCACGCTGACCGAGGCGCTGGCCGCTGTCGAGGCGGCCCGGCGCCACGGCATGGCGACCATCGTCTCCGCGCGCTCGGGCGAGACCGAGGACGCGACGATCGCCCACCTCGCCGTCGGCTGGAGCGCGGGCCAGCTCAAGGTCGGCTCGTTCGCGCGCGGCGAGCGCACGGCGAAGTGGAACGAGGTGCTGCGAATCGAGGAGGCGCTGGGCGACACGGCGCGATTCGCCGGCGCGCAGGCGCTCGCCGTTCGCTGGCCGCGCCCCTGACTCCGTCCGATTCCGGAGGATCCATGCTTCGCCATGCGCTTCGCCTTGCCGTTGCCGCGCTGCTCGCGCAATCCGCCGCCGCGTTCGCGCAGCCCGATCCTGCGCAGGCCGAGGCGCTGCTCGGCGCGCAGCGCGCGGCGATGACCAGGCTTGCCGCGATGGACGGCGCGTGGCGCGGCACGGCGACGTTCCTGCTGCCCGGCGGGCTCAGACGCTCCGTCACGCAGACCGAGAGGATCGGGCCGCTCCTCGGCGGCACCGTCAAGGTGATCGAGGGGCGCGGCTACGACGACGCGGGCGGCGTCACGTTCAACGCACTGGGCGTCGTGTCTTTCGACTCCGCGACATCGCGCTACACGCTGCGTTCGTACGCGCATGGCCGCGCCGGCGACTTCGCGTTCGAGCCGACGGCGGACGGCTACCGCTGGCAGGCGCCCGCGCCGGGCGCGACGATCCGCTACGAGGCGACGATCCGCGACGGCGTGCTGCACGAGGTCGGCGACCGCGTCGTCGAAGGCGCGCCGCCACAGCGATTCTTCGAGATGACGCTGCGCCGCGTCGGCGATTCGTCCTGGCCCGCCGGAGATCCGGTGCCGCCGAAGTGACCCCGCGGCGGAACTCGGGGCAGGTCAGGGTCAGGGCGCTGCTTGCCGCAGGCTCGCGGCAAACGGCCCTCCGACCCTGGCGGTCACTCGCGGAGCAGGTGGCTGGCGAGTTCGACGAAGCCGGCGCCGGCGCGCTCGCGCGTGACGAACGCGGGCGGCGTGGCGATGCGGTCGATCTGGTCGCGCACGTTGGCCACGCCCACCGAACGCGGGAAGAACGCGAACATCGGCGCGTCGTTCGGCGAATCGCCGGCGAACACGAAGCGCGGCGCCTCCGCGTCGAGATCGACGCCGCAGGCCTCGGCGAGAAACGTGCGCGTCATGCCCAGCTTGTCGTAGCGGCCGAACCAGCCGTTGACGTGGATCGAGCTGACCCTGGCCGTCATGCCCTCGGCCTCCATCAGCGCGACGATGCGGTCGATCGCCTCGCGCGGCAGCGGCGCCACGTCCTCGCGGAAGTCGATCGCGACGTCGGCCTCGCGGTAGCGCTGGTCGGAGGCGAGCGCGCAGCCCGGCACCTCGCGCAGGATGCGCTGCGCGATCGCGTCGAGCCGTGCGCGCTGCGCAGCGCGTTCCGCGTCAGGGACGAGGAAGCGGCGAACGAGCTTGCGCGCACCCTCGTCGTAGCGCATCCAGAACGCGCCGTTCTCGCCCACGACCCCCGTGACCGGCCACATGCGCGCAATGTGGTCGCACCACCCCGCCGGCCGGCCGGTGATCGGCACGACGATCTTCCCCGCGTCGCGCAAGCGCCCCAGAGCCGCGTACGCCTGCGGCGTGAGCCGCCCGTCGGTGGTCAGCGTGTCGTCGATGTCGCAGAGCACGCCGGCGACGTCGCCGCGCGGCATCTCCGCCAATGCTCGCATCACGGCCCCCACGCTTGCGGCTGACGCCGCTGCGCTGCCCCCAGCGGGGGCGCAGCGAGCGCCTTGGGACGGCCCGGCGGCGCTCGCATCACGGCTGCGGCACCGGATCGCGGAACCACTTGGGCGCCGGCGGAGGCGCCCGCCAGCGCAGCATCGCGTCGATCGCGCCGTCGACGTTCGCCGCGACGTCGAGCATCGCCCGGTTGGCCGGCGTGAGCAGGCGGTCCTCCACCGCGCGGTCGAGCTGAGCGAGGAAGCCGTCGAAGAAGCCCTCGACGTTGGCCAGCACGACGGGCTTCTCGTGGATGCCGAGCTGGTCCCACGTGAGCATCTCGCACAGCTCGTCGAACGTGCCGAAGCCGCCGGGCAGTGCGACGAACGCGTCGGCGAGACTCGCCATCAGCGCCTTGCGCTCGTGCATCGTCTCGACGACGTGCATGCGCGTCAGGCCCGCGTGACCCACCTCGCGCGCCATCAGCTCGCGCGTGATCACGCCGATCACTTCGCCGCCGGCAGCGAGCGCGGAGTTCGCCGCCTCGTTCATCAGGCCCACGCTGCCGCCGCCGTAGACCAGCGCCAGTCCGCGGGCAGCGAGGACTTCCCCGAGGCGCCGCGCCGACTGCGCGTAGCTCGCGCGAGCGCCGACGTTGGCGCCGCAGAACAGGCACACGCGCGCGACGGGCCTCGCGTGCTGCGCGCCCACGCTCAGGCCCCCATGCGCGCGGCCACCGCGGCGCGCTGCCGCTCGTCCATGCGCAGCCCGCACTTCGTGCGGCGCCACAGCACGTCCTCCGCGCTCGCCGCCCACTCGTTGCGCACGAAGTGGTCGACCTCTCGCTCGGTGAGCCCCGCGCCGTAGTCGGCGCCGAGGTCGGAAGCGGTCTTCGCGTCGCCGAGCACCTCGAGCGCCCGCGTGCCGTGGCGGCGGCCGATCCCGCGCACGACGTCTTCGGGAAGCCGCGGATAGCGCCGCGCGAGTTCGGCCACCCACGCGTCGCGGTCGCGCTGCGGCAGGTCGCCGCCAGGCAGCGTGTCGCCTTGCGTCCACGCGGGCTTCATCGCCGGGAACCACGGCCGCAGCGCCTGCAGCGCGGCCTCGGCGAGCTTGCGGTACGTCGTGAGCTTGCCGCCGTAGATCGACAGCACCGGCGCATCGCGTCCGCCCTCGCCGGCATCGGTCTTGAGCACGTAGTCGCGCGTGATCGACGAGGGGTCGGACTTGCCGTCGTCGTACAGCGGCCGCACGCCGGAGAACGACCACACGACGTCGGCGCGCGAGAGCGGCTTCGCGAGGTAGGCGTTGGCCAGCTCGAGCAGGTAGTCGGTCTCCTGCGGCGAGATCGCCGGCTTCTCGTAGTCGTCGACCGGCACGTCGGTGGTGCCGATCAGCGTGTAGCGGTCCTGCCAGGGGATGACGAAGACGATGCGCTTGTCGGCGTTCTGCAGGATGTAGGCGTGCGCCTCCTCGTGCACGCGCGGCACGACGATGTGGCTGCCCTTCACGTGCCGCACCGACGCGCCGGTCGGCAGGTGCGGCACGGTGTCGAGCACCTCGGCGACCCAGGGGCCGGCGACGTTGACGATCGCCTTCGCGCGCACCTCGCGCGTCCCCGCCGCGTCGCGCAGCGTGGCGCGCCACGCGCCACGCTCGCGCACCGCGCCGGTGAAGCGCGTGCGCGTGCGGACCTCGGCGCCGCGCTCTCGCGCCGCGACCGCGGTCAGGACGACGAGCCGCGCATCGTCGACGCGCGCATCGGCGTAGACGAAACCCTTGCGGAACTTCGGCTTGAGCCCGGCGCCCCAGCGGCTGCGCTCGAGGTCGACGCTGAACGAGCGCGGCAGGCTCATGCGCCCGCCGATGCGGTCGTAGAGGAGGAGGCCGGCGCGGATCATCCACGCCGGCCGCAGGTGCGGCTCGTGCGGCAGCACGAACGAGAGCGCCTCGATCAGGTGCGGCGCCTGGGCGATCAGCACCTCGCGCTCGGCCAGCGACTCGGCGACCAGGCGGAACTCGTAGTGCTCGAGATAGCGCAGGCCGCCGTGGATCAGCTTGGTGCTCCACTGCGACGTCGCCGAAGCGAGGTCGTCGCGCTCGACGAGCAGCGTGGCGAGCCCGCGGCCCGCGGCGTCGCGCGCGATCCCGACGCCGTTGATGCCGCCGCCGACGACGAGGAGGTCGACCTCGCCGGTAGGGTGCGTTGCCATGGAAGGGGGGATTGTTACCGGAGGAACCGATTCTACCGTCCCGACCGCGTGCGCCGATCGACGCCGCTGGGGTACGATGCGCTTTCCCCGCCCGCCGCCGCCAGCCGCCATGAATCTCGTCCCCGAAGCCGCCGCGATCGAGCCGCAGATGCGCGACTGGCGCCACCATCTGCACGCGCACCCCGAGACCGCGTTCGAGGAGCAGGCGACCGCGGCGTACGTCGCCGAGCGTCTGCGCAGCTTCGGGCTCGAGGTGCACACGGGACTGGCGAAGACCGGGGTCGTCGGCGTGCTGCGCCAGGGCTCGTCGGAGCGCGCGATCGGCCTGCGCGCGGACCTCGACGCGCTGCACATCCAGGAGGCGAGCGGCGTCGCGTACGCATCGCGCCACGCGGGCCGTATGCACGCCTGCGGCCACGACGGGCACACGGCCATGCTGCTCGGCGCCGCGCTGGCGCTGGCGAAGCGCCGCGCGTTCGACGGTACCGTGTACTTCATCTTCCAGCCGGCCGAGGAGAACGAGGGCGGCGGGCGCGTCATGGTGGAGGAGGGGCTGTTCGACCGCTTCCCGATGGAGTCGGTGTACGGGCTGCACAACTGGCCGCTCAAGCCGTTCGGCACGTTCGCCACGCGCGCGGGCCCGCTGATGGGCGCCTACGACATCTTCGAGATCGCGGCGACGGGCAAGGGCGGCCACGCGGCGATGCCGAACCTCACGCACGACCCGATGCCGTTCGCCGCGGGGCTCATCAACGCGCTGCAGACGATCGTCGCGCGCAACCTCAACCCGCAGGATGCCGGCGTCGTGTCCGTCACGCAGGTGCACGGCGGCGACACGTGGAACGTCATCCCGGAGCACGTGGTCGTGCGCGGCACCGTGCGCTCGTTCAAGCCCGACGTTCAGGACACGATCGAGCGCCGCATCCGCGAGATCGCCGCCGGCGTTGCCGCGACGTTCGGCGTCGAGGCGACGGTCCGCTACGAGCGCCGCTATCCCGCGACGGTCAACACCGAGGCCGAGACCGGCCACGCGGTGCGCGCCGCGCGCGCGGTCGTCGGCGACGAGCACGTCGACACCGATCCGGTGCCGAACATGGGCAGCGAGGACTTCTCGTTCATGCTGCAGGCCAAGCGCGGATGCTATGTCTGGATGGGCGCGGGCACCGGCGCGGCGACGGTCAACGTGCACAACCCCCGCTACGACTTCAACGATGCCGCGCTGGTCGTCGGCGCGTCCTACTGGGTGACGCTGGCCGAGCAGCTGCTGCCCGCGGCGGCGCTGCGCCGCGCCGCCTGAGCGCGGCGGCGCGACGGCTACGGTCATGTCGATGCCTCCCGGATCCCGCGACCTCACCCGCATCGCGCTGGGAGTGCTCGTCATCGGCGGGCTGCTTGCCGGCGTGTTCGCGGTGCTGAAGCCGTTCCTGCCCGCGCTGCTGTGGGCGACGATGATCGTCGTGGCGACCTGGCCGCTGATGCGAGCGCTCGAGCGACGCCTCGGCGGCCGGCGGATCCTGGCGTCCGCGCTGATGGTCCTGGCGATGCTCGTCGTCGTGATAGCGCCGCTGGCCACCGCCGTCACGACGCTGATCGAGCAGGCGGCGCGGCTGCCCGAGATCAAGGTCGCGGAGCTGCACGTGCCCTCGCCGCCGGCGTGGGTCGCCGGCCTGCCGCTCGCGGGCGAGCGCCTCGCAGCCGAGTGGCAGGCGGTCGCCGCGGCCAAGCCCGACGAGCTGGCGTCGAAGGCCGCGCCCTACATCGCGCCGGTCGCGCGGTGGATCGCCGCCCAGGCGGGAACGATCGGCGCGTTCACCATTCACCTCGGGTTGACGCTGCTTCTGTCCGGCGTGCTCTACGCCACGGGCGACCAGGCCGCGAGCGGGCTCCGCCGCTTCGCGCGCCGCCTGCACGGAACGCAGGGCGACAACGCAGTCGTGCTCGCCGCTGCGTCGGTCCGCGCGGTCGCGCTGGGCATCGTCGTGACCGCGGTCGTGCAGACCGCGCTCGGCGCGCTCGGCCTGCTGGTCGCCGGCGTGCCGTTCGTCTCGCTGCTCGCCGCGCTGATGTTCATCTTCTGCATCGCGCAGCTGGGCCCGGCGATTCCCCTGCTCGGCGGCGTGGCCTGGCTGTGGTTCACCGGCGCGCCGACGGCGGCCATCCTGCTCTTCGTCTGGATGACCGGCGTCGTCATGCTCGACAACGTGCTGCGCCCGCTGCTCATCAAGCGCGGCGCCGACCTGCCGCTGCTGCTCATCATGGCCGGCGTGATCGGCGGCCTGCTCTCCTTCGGGCTGGTCGGGCTGTTCGTCGGCCCGGTGCTGCTCGCGGTGGCCTACCGGCTGATCGGCGCGTGGGTCGCGGAGCAGGATTCCGACGCGTCCGCGGCGACGGATGCCGATCCGCACAACCGGGAAGCTTCGGCGTGACGCGCGAGCGCGCTCCGATGCCCGCCCCGTCTCGCGGTTCCAGCTGCCCCGGGGAAGCCGCCGGAAACCTCTCTCCTACAGGAGTCTTGACGATGGAAACGCGCCTTCGCGGTATCGGACGCCTGATCGCGCTGGCCATGCTCGCCACCCTTTCGGGGAGCGCCCTGGCCCAGGCCTGGCCCGCGAAGCCGATGCGCATCGTCGTGCCTTTCGCGGCCGGCGGCGCGTCGGACGTCCTCGCGCGGCTGGTGGGGCAGAAGCTCTCGGAGCGGCTGGGACAGCCCGTGGTGGTGGAGAACAAGCCGGGCGCGACGACCACGCTGGGCGCCTCGGAGGTGGCGAAAGCGCCGGCGGACGGCTACACGCTGATGCTCGCCCCGGCGCCGTTCGTGATCGCGCCGCTCATGTACCAGAAGCTCACCTACGACACGGCCAAGGACTTCACGGGTGTCGCGCTGCTCGCTTCGTCGCCGCTCATCCTCACCGTGCACCCGTCCGTGGGCGTGAGCACGCCGCAGGAATTGCTGGCGCTGGGCAAGGCGAAGCCGGGCGCCGTGGCGTACGGTTCGCCGGGCAGCGGCAGCGTGCCGCACCTCGCCACCGAGCTCTTCAAGCTGCGCACGGGAACCGACTTCACGCACGTCCCGTACAAGGGCGGCGGCCCTGCGGTGACGGACCTCGTCGCCGGTCACATCGGGATGATGTTTGCAAGCCCGATCGAGGTTTCGCAGCACGTGGCTGCCGGCAAGCTCAAATACCTCGTGACGAGCACCAAGGACCGCGTGCCCTCGCTGCCGAACGTGCCCACGGCCGGCGAGGTGGGCATCGCGGGGTTCGACGTGGTCGCGTGGTTCGGCATCGTGGCGCCCGCGGCCACGCCCAGGGACGTCGTCGGCCGGCTCTCGCAGGAGATCGGGCGCATCCTCGCGGCGTCCGACGTGAAGGAGAAGTTCGCTGCGCAGGGCGCGGAGATCACCTACCTCCCGGCGGACGAGTTCGATCGCTTCCTCGCTCGCGAACGCGAGCAGTGGGCGCAGGCGGTGAAGGTGTCGGGCGCCAAGCTCGACTGACCGGACGGGAGGTTTCCCGGTGCCCGCCGCGCCGCCGCGCCCCAACATCCTCTGGTACTGCTCGGACCAGCAGCGCTACGACACGATCCGCGCGCTCGGACAGCCGCACATCGAAACGCCCCAGCTCGACGCGCTCTGCGCCGACGGCGTGGCGTTCCGCCGCGCGTACGCGCAGAGCCCGATCTGCACGCCGGCGCGAGCGACGTTCCTGACCGGGCGCTATCCGGCGGCGCACCAGGTGCACCGCAACGGCAACGCGTACTTCCCGCCGCACGAGAAGCTGGTGACAAAGATGTTCGCGGAGGCCGGCTACGACTGCGGCCTCGTCGGCAAGCTGCACCTGTCGGCGGCGAAGAGCTTCGAGGTCCGCCCGGACGACGGCTATCGCGCATTCTGGTGGAGCCACCACCCGACGCCGGACGCCGCGCGCGGCCACGACTACGAGACATGGCTGCGGCACGAGAAGCGCGTGGATCCGGTGGAGCTCTATGCGCCGATCAACTACTTCTGCGGGCCCGGCGTGCCGGCGGAGCTGCACCAGACCACCTGGTGCAGCGAGATGGCGATCCGCTTCGTCACCGAGCAGCGCGACGGGCCGTGGCTGCTCTCGGTCAATCCTTTCGACCCGCACGCGCCGTTCGACGCACCGCCGGAGTACCTGGCCCGCGTGCGCGCGGCGGACCTGCCGCTGCCGCTGTTTCGCGATTCCGACCTCGTCCGGCAGAAGGCCTTTGCCGCGATCGACCAGCAGACGAAGGTCGCCGTCGATCCGCGCATCCGGAAGTCGATCCGGCCGGTGGCGGCCGGCGACCACGACGCAATCGCCTCGCGGCCTCCGCGCGACTACGACGCGCTCGAGGTGAAGGCGAACTACTACGCGATGATCATGCTGATCGACGACCAGCTGCGGCGGATCGTCGACACGCTTCGACAGACCGGGCAGCTCGACAACACGATCATCGTGTACATGAGCGACCACGGCGAGCTGCTGGGCGACCACGGGCTGATCCTCAAGGGCTGCCGTTTCTTCGAGGGGCTGGTGCGAGTGCCGCTCATCCTGTCGTGGCCGGGCCACTTTCTCCGCGGCGTGGCGAGCGACGCGCTGGTCGAGACGATCGACGTCCCGCCCACGCTGCTCGAGGCCGCCGGGCTGCCCGTGCCCGAGGCGATGCAGGGGCGTTCGCTGCTGCCGCTGCTGACCGGCGCGCGGGACCCGCACACGCACCGGCCGCACGTCGTCTCCGAGTACTTCGACGCGATGGGCGGCCACCCGGACCGCACGCACGGGTCCATGGTGTGCGACGGCCGCTACAAGACCGCGGTCTATCACGGCCACGCGATCGGCGAGCTCTACGACCTCGAGCGCGACCCCGGCGAGTTCGACAACCTCTGGGACGATCCGGCGCATCGGGACCTCAAGGCGGACCGGCTGAAGTACCACCTCGACGCGATGATGGGCACGATCGGCATCGGGCCGCCGCGCTTCGTCAACTACTGACGGCGCCGAGGCGGGCGCGCCGCGACGACGTCGGCAGCCTGAATGCGGTCGCGCGGCGTCGGGGCAACGCAGGCAGGGGAGCGCGATGATGGAGCTGAAGACCTATCCGGAAGGAACGCCATTCACCGGGACCATCGGCCGCACGGCCGGCGAATCGGACGCGGCGTGGCCGCTGCCGCCGCGGGCGCGAGCGGGCGCGCCCAACGTGCTGGTGCTCCTGCTCGACGACGTCGGCTTCGCCCAGCTCGGTTGCTTCGGGTCCGACATCCGCACGCCGACCTTCGACCGCCTCGCCGCAGGCGGCCTGCGCTATCGCGACTTTCACACGACCGCCATCTGCTCGCCGACGCGCGCATGCCTGCTCACCGGACGCAATCACCACTCCAACGGCGTCGGCATCATCCAGGAGATGGCCACCGGCTTCCCCGGTTACAACGGCATGGTGCCGCGCGAGAACGGATTCCTGTCCGAGATGTTGCTGGCGGAAGGCTACGCGACGCTGGGCATCGGCAAGTGGCACCTCACGCTGGCGAGCGAGTACGCGTCCGGCGCATCGAAGGCGCGCTGGCCGCTGTCGCGCGGGTTCGAGCGGTTCTACGGCTTCATCGCCGGCAAGACCAACCAGTGGGTGCCCACGCTGGTGCACGACAACCACTACGTCGAGCCGCCGCGGCGGCCGGAGGAGGGCTATCACCTCAACGCGGACCTCGCCGACCGCGCCATCGAGTACCTCACCGACCTGCGCACCATCGCGCCGGACAAGCCGTTCTTCATGTACTACTGCCTGGGCGCCGGGCACGCGCCGCATCACGTCGAGCCCGAGTGGATCGAGCGCTATCGCGGGCAGTTCGACCTGGGCTGGGACCGCTGGCGCGAGCAGGTGTTCGCGCGGCAGCTGGCGATGGGGATCGTGCCGCCGGGCACGAAGCTCTCGCCGCGGCCGCAGTGGGTCAAGGCGTGGGACACGCTGTCCGCCGACGCGCGGCGGCTCTACGCGCGGCAGATGGAGGTGTATGCCGCGTTCCTCGAGCAGACCGACCACCACGTCGGGCGCGTGATCGACTTCCTCGAGCGCCTGGGCGAGCTCGACAACACGCTGATCCTGCTGGCCTCCGACAACGGCGCGTCGGCCGAGGGCGGCGAGCACGGCTCGTTCAACGAGAACCAGTTCGCCAATCGCGTCGAACCGACGATCGAGCAGAATCTCGCGCGCCTCGACGACTGGGGCAGCGTCCGGTCCTTTCCCAACTACTCGTGGGGCTGGGCGTGGGCGGGCAACACGCCGTTGCGGCGCTGGAAGCGCTACCTGCACCAGGGCGGCATGAGCGACCCGCTGATCGTGCACTGGCCCAAGGGGATCGCCGCGCGCGGCGAGGTGCGTGGCCAGTACGTGCACGTCGTCGACGTCGCGCCGACGATCCTGGACGCGCTCGGGCTCGAAGCGCCGGCGCAGCTGAACGGCGTCGCGCAGCGGCCGCTCGAGGGTGTCAGCTTCGCGCACACGTTCGACAACGCGACCGCCCCGACCCGAAAGCAAGTGCAGTACTACGAGATGATCGCCTCGCGTGCTCTGTGGGCCGACGGCTGGAAAGCAGTCGTCGAGCAGCCGCAGGGCGAGCCGCTGACCGACGCGATCCTCGCGCGGCAGAAGTGGGAGCTCTACCACGTCGAGCGCGACTTCTCCGAGTGCGACGATCTCGCGGAAAAGCATCCGGAGAAACTCGCCGAGCTGGTCGAGCGCTGGTGGGTCGAGGCGGGCAAGTACAACGTGCTGCCGCTGGATTCGCGGATGCAATTGCGCATGGGCGAGCGCAAGCCCGGCACGGCGCCGTCCGGCAACCGGTACGTGTATTACCCCGCCGGCGCGCCGCAGTTCCACTACACGGCGGTCGACGTCAAGAACCGCTCGCACACGATCACCGCCGAGGTCGAGATTCCGGACGACGGCGCCGAGGGCGTGCTGCTCGCGCACGGCAGCTGGTTCGCCGGCTACTCGCTGTACGTGAAGGACCGGCGCCTCACCTACGTGCACAACCACCTGGGTCTCGCCGAGTACCGCATCGACTCCACCGAGGACGTGCCGGCGGGCAAGACGACGCTGCGTTTCCGCTTCACGCGCACCGGAGAGCACTGCGGCCGCGGCCAGCTCTTCGTCGGCGAGCGGCTGGTCGGCGAGGGCGAGATTCCGCACACGGTGCCGCACGTGATCGAGACGTCGGGCGAGGGCCTCTGCTGCGGGTACGACAGCGGGCTGCCGGTCACTCCTGATTACCGCGCTCCGTTCCGCTTCACCGGGCGCATCGAGCGTGTCGTCGTCGAGATCGACGCCACGCCGCCCGCCGACGCCGAGGCGCAGCTGCGCACGGCCCTGACCGACCACTGAACGAGGGGAACGACGATGACCCGAAAGCTGCTCCGCTGGCTGCTCCCGGCCTTCGCCGGCCTCTGCGCCGCCGCCGCCGTCGCGCAGACGTATCCGTCGCAGCCCATCAAGCTGATCGTGCCGTACCCGCCCGGCGGCAACACGGACATCGTCGCGCGCGTGTTCGGCCAGAAGCTCTCGGAGCGGATCGGCCAGCCGGTCGTGATCGACAACCGCGGCGGCGCTGCGGGCGCGCTGGGGATGGGCATCGCCGCGAAGTCCCCCAACGACGGCTATACGCTGGTGATCGGCGACCTCGGCTCGCTGGTCATCGGCCCCATCGCCAAGCCCGACCTCGGCTACAACCCGCAGAAGGACTTGGCGCCGATCAGCCTCGTGACCTCGGTGTCGATCGTCGTCTCGGCCAACCCCAAGTCCCCGATCAGCTCGTTTCCGGACTTCCTGGCTCGCGCCCGGGCGCAGCCCGGCAAGCTGACGGTCGGAACGGCAGGCGTCGGAGGCCCGGGGCATCTCGCCCTGGAGCTGCTGCGCTCGATGACGGGCATCGATGTGCTTCACGTGCCGTTCAAGGGCGGCGCTCAAGCCATTGCCGGACTGCTCGGCGAACAGGTCGACCTGGTGATCGATGGCACCGCCGTCGCGCAGGTCAAGGCGGGGCGGCTGAAGGCGATTGCCGTCACCGGCCCGCGCCTGCCTGCGCTGCCGGACACGCCCGGCATCGGCGAGACGGTCAATGGCTTCAACTTCACCAACTGGTGGGGCATCCTCGCGCCCGCCGGCGCGCCGGCCGCGGCCGTCAGTCGCCTCAACCAGGAACTGACGGCGATCGCCGCGCTTCCGGAAGTGCGCGAACGCCTGCTCGATCTCGGCCTGTCGGCGCAGAACAGCACGCCGCAGCAGTTCGCGGAGATGATCCGCAGCGAGACCGACAAGGTCGCGCGCATCGTCAAGGATGCGGCGATCAAGTTCGAGTAGCCGGACCCGGCATCCGGGCGCATGCAGGTCCCGTCCTGTCGAAAGGCCAACATGATCTTCAGGCAACTTGTTCGAGCCGTCGCGAGCGTATGCATGGCGTCCGCGCTCCTCGTGTCGGCCTCCGCTGCCGAGGCGCAGGCATTTCCATCCAGACCGGTCACGCTCATCGTGCCGTTCGCTCCGGGAGCCACGACCGACATCCTCGCGCGCGCGGTGGCGCAGGAGCTGTCGGTCACCTGGCAACAGCCGGTCGTCGTCGAGAACAAGCCCGGCGCCTCCGGGAACATCGGCGCGGCGCAGGTGGCGGGCGCCGCGCCCGACGGGCACACCCTGCTCGTGACCGCGGCCGCCATCTCGGCTTCGCCGGCGCTCTACAAGGACCCCGGCTTCAGGCTCTTCGACACGTTGAAGCCCGTCACCGTCCTCGGCGTCGTCCCGCTGATGCTCATCGTCCACCCCGACGTGCCCGCGAAGTCCGTCGCCGAGTTCGTCGACTACGCGAAGAAGCACCCGGGCAAGCTCGCCCTGGGTTCGGGCGGGAACGGCACCATTCCGCATCTCGGGGGCGAGCTGTTCAAGATGCGGGCCGGCGTCGACTTCGTCCACGTTCCGTACCGCGGCGGAAGCCAGGCGATGGCCGCGCTGATCGGTGGCCAGATCCAGTTCACCATCGACGGCGGGCCGCACGTCGCTCCGCAGATGGCGGCGGGGAAGGTGCGCCTGCTCGCGGTGACAAGCGCGCAGCGGCTTCCGCAGTACCCGTCGGTGCCGACGCTGGCCGAGTCGGGCTTCCCCGGCTACGAGGCGAGCGCGTGGACGATGGTGCTGGCTCCGGGAGCCACGCCGAAGCCGCTGATCGACAGGATCCAGGCCGACATGACGCGAGCGCTGCAGGCGCCGGGCATGGCCGCGCGACTCGAGAAGCTGGACGTCCAGCCTCGCAGCGACACGCCGGCCGAAGCCGAGGCCTTCCTCCGGGGCGAGGTCGCGAAGTGGGGCGAGGTCGTCAAGGTGTCCGGCGCCCGGGTCGACTGAAGCGGGCGGGCAGCAGCGGGGATCACTTCAACCTGACCTCGATGCCCGCCGCCTGCTCGCGCAACTTGAGCATCGCGGCGAGATCGTTCTCGCCATAGCCGGCGGCGAGGCACTCGGCCAGCGTGGCCACCGTGCCGTCGGCCACCGGCGTCTTCAGCCCGGACCGCTCGCTCATCGCCCTGGCGAGGCGGGCGTCCTTGAGGCCCAGTTTCAGCTTGAACCCCGGCGCGAAATTCCCCACGAGCCCGCGCTTGGGCATGCCGTTGGCGAGGCCGTTGTTCCAGGCCATCGTGGTCTTGAACACGCTCAGCATCAACTCCGGGGCGAGCCCCGCCGACACGCCCGCGACCAGC
>Ga0224500_10000108_pt1 | contig 59706 bp, 37 predicted proteins | sample SF_Oct11_sed_USG_FD_168126 | JGI IMG/M metagenome (GOLD analysis project Ga0224500, IMG submission 168126) | Sediment microbial communities from San Francisco Bay, California, United States - SF_Oct11_sed_USGS_4_1 | ecosystem: Environmental > Aquatic > Marine > Sediment | place: USA: California...
GTTTCCCGCCAAATTCGATCACCTTGAATTCTGCCTGTTTATCCCAGGCATGCATGATTTGCTGATGAACCGGATTCTTAATGTCGGGTAAATAATAAGCCTCTGGCAACACCGACTTTTTCTTCGTTGACAGCCAGGTATAGAAACCTTTTTTATTTTCGGCTCTTGTACGGATAAGGTGTGCCCATGAATTAAAACCCAGACTATTCAGCTGTTCGTATACCAGTGCCACCAGCTCCCTGAGTTCACTACTTTGGCGCATACGCATCGTTCTTGCCCGGACCCGCTCCAGCGCTGCTTCAACTTTAGCCTCCTGCGCCTGTGCTTCTGCTTTCTTCAGATCAAGGAAACGGGTATAAGTTTGATCCCATGCTTGCACGAACGGAACAATTGCACTAAGACACTCTTTGGAGGGTGAAGAATCCTGGATGATATCCACGGTACCCTGACAAAAACTGAATGCCGCTACTACCAATCCCCCGGGTGGAGATGCGATCATCTTTTTTAATACGCGGTGCTTCCTGACAGGCGGCACCTTCGATAATAATTTCAAGTAGCCTGCCAGTGATCTTCCGGAAAGATTAACGAGCACTAACTTTTTCTTTCGCTTCCACGACTGATAAACCTTTTCAAGGGGCTTATTGGTCCTAATGGGTATCGGGTGATAATCTGCGTTAGCTAAGCCTTCAGTCCCGGGGAGCCATATGCTGACCGTCTCTTCAACACTGTCAAACACACTAAAAGAAATGGCGCCCTTAGCAGGGATCAATCCCAACTTCTCAACCTCCTGAACCCATAGCGATGCTACTGCAACCAATTCCCCGCTTTCCTTCATCCGTGACGTTCTGCTTCGGACACGCTCCACTGCTTCTTCGATCTGAATTCTTCGCTTCAGTTGGAGAAGCGTAGCATCCTTAGCCTTCACTTGATGTTCTTCCTTGCCTGGCGCAGGGGCTTTGGCAGTTGGGTGGTTCATAGGCTGGTTTGTTCGAAGGAAACACCGATCTTTTCTCCCTGGTGACTCGATTTCACGGTGAAGTATTTCCTAGATCAAAATATACTTAAAAAATGCTGGAAATAGATGTTGCTATGCGGAATACTGTGATTTTGCCATTCATTAATTGTCTGAACCACGCCTGCCCAGATGCGAGCGAGGGATTACACTGATCCAGGGATTATACGGATTGAATTTTGCTGAGCAAATATTCGCTTCATGACCAATACTAATAAACCGCGAAATCCTTTGATCCGATTAATCTCTGCCTGCAAGGCCGGTATGTTTCAGACAACAGGCAATTGAATAATAAACTTACTTCCTTCACCCTCTTTCGTCTCCAACTTTAACGTTCCGCCATGTGCTTTTACAATATCATAGCTCAAACTCAATCCTAGCCCGGTACCCTGTCCGGTGGGCTTGGTGGTAAAGAATGGCTGAAAGATTTTATCCACAACGCTCCCGGGAATACCGTTACCGTTGTCGCTTACGCTTACCGTTATCTGATTGCCGACCTTTTTTGTGCTTACCATAACGGTTGGTTGGTAATCAATTTGCCCCTTCGCCAACGCTTTGGCGGATACCGCATAAAAAGCATTGGTAATCAGATTGAGTATAACCCTCCCGATATCCTGCGGGATGATGTTTATCTTTCCAATTGTCTCATCAAATTCAGTTTTCATGGAGGCATTAAACGACTTCTCTTTTGCCCGCAGGCCATGAAACGCCAGCCGTAAATATTCTTCAGCCAAGATATTGATGTCGGTTGGCTCTTTAGCACCGCTACTGCTTCGGCTGTGCTGTAACATTCCCTTCACAATTGCATCGGCACGTTTGCCGTGATGAACAATTTTTTGTTCGTTTTCTTTTATGCTGGTGGCGATCTTTGTTATTTCCGCAACATTTCCCTTGCCTGCTTCCAGCACCAACTCATCGATCAATTCCGAATTTACTTCGGAGAAATTGTTCACAAAATTTAATGGGTTCTGTATTTCGTGCGCTATCCCTGCCGTGAGCTCTCCAAGTGAGGCCATCTTTTCGGACTGCACGAGGAGTTTTTGCGCGTTCTTCAGGTCGGCCAGCGCCGTTTCGATTTCCTTCTTTTGTTTTTGCAGAATACTGTTCGATTTCTTGCGCTGCCGGTTATCCCTCAATAAGAAAAATACGATCAAACCGAAACCCACTACACCGGCCACCAGCCAGTATTTCAACATCCTATTTTGATATGTTTTCTCGGCGGCATCAAGCTCCTGCTGCCGTTGCTGCGCGTCGAAATCTATGCGCTGAAATTGCTGGGCCTGCTTCGAGTCAAAAAGATTATCGTTCATTCTGATTACCAGCTGGAGGTACTTCACCGTGCTGTCGCGCTGGTGTGTGGATTGATAGTATGCTGCAAGCGACCTGTAAGATCTTACCAGCAGATCGGGGGTTGTGAGGAGGGCTGCCACAGACAGGGCTTCATTGGCGTAGTACAGGCTTGAGTCGCTCTTCTCCGCATTCCGGTATAGATCTGACAACAGCAGATTGCCGGCGACTACGCCTCTCAGGTAATTCTGTTCCCTGCTGGCAACAAGGGCCTTTTTGAAGTATATGGATGCCTGATCCTCATCACCCTGTGCCAGGTAAATTCTGCCCAGGTTCAAAAGAATGCTTCCCAGGTACTTTGTAAATCCACTCTTCAAGGCCAGATCGTACGCCATGCGCTCAAACATTAATGCTGAGTCGGCCTTATGAATGGCGAGGTATACACGACCGAGGGTCAGGCAAACTATAGATCTATGCGCATCGTTGTGTGTTTGCGCATTCAGCTCAAGGGCTTTATGATCATGATACAACGCTTTGGTATTGCTGTTGGTGTTGCCATAGAGGATTCCGATATAATGGTGCACCTGCGCGAGCATATCAAGGCGGAGTATGTGCGGCGTAACGGGCCGGGGCAGATATCTTGTCAGGTTAACGTACCGGCCGGGTAAGACATGCGATTCGCTAGCCGGATCTTCGGCAATCTCCAGCGCTGGAAGAAAAGTCTGTAATGACCTGGGGTAGTCTCCCAAATTCAATAACGCATAACCCATTTGTACGAGGGCATCAACTTCGTTTAGCTTATACCGGAGTTTTCTCGAGACGGCCAGGAGCTTCGTGCTAAAATACAAGGAGCTATCCGGATTCATTTCACTATACTGCTGACTAAGGCTGCTGAGGGCCAGCATCTGCACGGTGTCATTCTCATTGGTTGCCAGCAGACGGTGCAGACTATCAATCTCGGGGGTTTGCGCCGAAGCATTAAGTGACACAAACAGTATACCCGCCAAAAAGAGAAAACGCGTGATCATAATCAAATTTAAGAAATACTATCAGCAAAACACCACGCGCCAACAATTCAACTAATTTTTGCGTGATGTCAATATATTCTGATTTATCCATCTTACCAATCCGTGAACTCTGTATAATCACTAACCCCCTTGCATCGGGGCTGGCGTGATTCAGACGGGCAATTGAACAATAAACTCCGCACCTTCCCCTTCTTTTGTCACTACCTTCAATTCGCCCCCGTGCGCTTTTACGATATCGTAGGTCAACGACAAGCCTAAGCCAGTACCAACGCCTGTGGGCTTCGTTGTAAAAAAAGGCTGGAAGATCTTATCCAATACTTTCTCAGGAATACCATTGCCGCTGTCCTGTACGTGAATCTCCACTCTATCATCAACCTTCCTTGTGATTACAGTTACTGTAGGCTTATACGCCGGCGTATGTCTATGTTTTTCCGTGACGGAATAAAATGCATTCGTGATAAGGTTGAGCATTACCCTCCCGATGTCTTGCGGAATGATATTGATTTGGCCGATGGTCTTGTCAAACGCCGTCTTCATCGTAGCATTGAATGCCTTGTCCTTTGCCCGCAACCCATGAAACACCAACCGCAAATATTCTTCTACGAGGGCATTGATATCCGTGGGCTCTTTCACGCCTGTGCTACCACGGCTGTGCTGAAGCATACCCTTTACAATAGCATCAGCACGCCTGCCATGGTGGAGAATTTTTTCAAGATTTCGCTTTATATCCTCCGCGATGGCCATAGCATCTTCCTGATTATTGTTGCGCATTTCCGTTTCCATTTCCTCCAGCAACTCGTGGCTCAAGTCAGAAAAGTTATTGACAAAATTTAAAGGATTTTGAATTTCATGTGCAATACCCGCCGTAAGCTCACCCAGGGAAGCCATTTTTTCGGACTGGATAAGTTGTGACTGCGTAGCCTTCAGTTCAGCCAATGCGTCCTCGGCCCTGTGCTTTTCAGTTTTCAGCTGCTGCAGGTCTATGCGGGCTTGGGTCAAATCTTTGAAGCGAGAGTAGGCGAGCGAAAAAACCGATGCCGCGCGTTGCAGCAGGTCCCAGCTTTCTGCAGATATTTGACCGGGCGAAGCAGCGCCGATTGCACCGTTGCTAAACTTAACCAGGTGATAGGTACGATCGGGTATGTTTTCACCATAAAAGCCATTGAGCACCTTCGATAAGGCGTAGCAATATCTGATCCACTCCATACGGTTTTCGCCAACCATGGGAATTGAAATCTGCTTACTATCCGATGCATAGAATCGTAGCATTTCCCGGCCTACCCAGGTTTTATCCAGATCGAGAGTGATGTGATCAGCAACCAATTTGTTTTCCTGGTGCTGTGTATCTTTCAGGGCGAACCAACACTCCGCTTTTTCGGATAATTTATCGTGTATAAATATGGTGCCGGTCTCCAGTTCCTCCACCCCAAGCATTCCCATTTCCAAACGCAACACCTGTGCAACCTCAATCAACTCTTCGGGTTGCTGCATGGCCAATGCCCTGGCACGCACACGTTCCAATGCAACTTCGATCTGTGCCTTATATGACTGCAGTTCGGCATGCTTCAGATCAAGAAATCTTCTGTAGGCCAGGTCAAAAACAGATGCAGCACGCTTTTGAAGATTCTTAGCCTCTTCCGATGGTGGTTGATAAGACACCATCAGCAAGGACCCGCCGGAAAAATCGGAAAAATGAAAATACTGAACCGGTGGCTGTTCGTGTACAATATCCGGCGCGTTTACCGCAAGCTCATTGTTCAGCCATTCTGCCAGTTTTTCGCCGCTTGCGCTGACTGTATATTCAGTTTTATAGGATCGATAAAGGTCTATCCATTCCCGCGCGAGTGCAGATGTGGTAGTGCTGAATTTCGCTTTGCCTTTTATCAGATGACCGCCTGTATTTTTTGGTGCACGCATGGCATACCATGAATCAAATGTTTCAGCGTTATCAGCATACAGATGCACTGCGGAGGCTTCCAATTCCGGCTGACCCAACAAAGTCATCTGCTCCCAAAGTACGTTGGCCACGTCGATAAGCTCGCCTGAGGAATGCATGGCAAGGGCCCTGGCCCGGATTCGTTCAAGTGATGCTTCAATTCGTGATTCCCTTGCCTGCGCTTCAGCATTTTTGATGTCCAGAAAACGCCGATAGGTTAAATCGAAAACTTTTCCAAAACGTACCAGCAACTGAAGCTGCGAGGTGGTATACGGTTCTATGCCCTGCACGATAAGATATCCATGGGTAAAGTTGATGGTGTTTAATACAGTATCTTCAGGAATCAGGGAAAGAAACTCCTTCACGGACCAGGAAAAGTTTGTTGCGTGCTCTGCAATGTATGTATGGTGATCAATATTGGCCTTGCCTTTCAATTCGGTTACGTGATATGGCTCCTGCTTCTCCCAGCTATGATAAATTTTTTGCATAATTCTTGATTCGGAATGCCCGAGCGCATATGCTTCAAGTGCAAAACTTCCCTCCGGACTGGCCATGTAGTGGGAACCAATTTTGGTTTGTTTGTCTATGAGTACATAGCCACATGAAATCATCATAACGCCGAGTTTGATGAGCTCACTATACAATAATCCCGCAGCATCGGCAATTTCTTCGCTGTGGTTCATGGACATTGTGCGCGCCCGTATTCTGTCCAGCGCAGCCTCGATGCGCGCCTGGCGGGCTTGCTCTTCGGCCTTTTGCAAATCCAGGAAACGGGTGTAGGTCTGCTCAAAGACTTCAGCGAAACGTTTCAGGATGGCAGCGTTTGCAGCTGAAAGCGGCTCGGGTCCGCTGGATTCAACAGCACCAAAGCCCATGAATGCCGAGGTGATGAAGCATTTCTCCCACCCCATTATTATTTTCTTTTGGACATCGGGCAGGTTGCGGAAATCCGTCTGTGTGAAAACAATATGATCATAACTTTTCTTCGACCTACCGGACAACGTAAAGTCAGCATAGGCAATGCCTTCCTGCATGGCTTTGTCGTACTGATTTTGAAAGGGGTGGTCAATGGGCGGAACCTGGTACTTACGGGGCGGCGCTAACGGTTCGTCGCCGCCGATCCAGCATTCAGATATGCGTGTAGCCTTGTCGTAAACTCTAAGAATGCACATTTCCGGATTGAATCCCGATATATGTATCTGCTCAAAAAATACCGCTATAACTTCGCTCAGTTCGTAGCTCGTCTGCATGGCGGTGGACCTGCTTCTCACCCGCTCTACGGCAGCCTCAACCAACAGCTCCCTGTTTTTCTGCTCCAGGTCTGCGGTCTTTTCAGAGACAAGTCTTTGTAGCGCCTCATTCTTCTGCCTCCATTCGTTAATAAGCCAGGTATCTTCTTCGCCGCTGGCAGCAGCGGGTATGGAACTGTGAAAATGAACGACAATCCACCTGTCATTTATGTATTCCAGCGTCGTTGAAAGTCGAAAGTGAATGTTGTGATTTTCACCATCCACCAACATAGAAATTTCAAATTCCTCCACTATTAGTGCAAAATTCTCATTGCCAGCAATTTTCCGGAAAATGGGTTTTGCCACACTTTGCATCTCAACACCAACTGCCTGTGCATTCTGTAACTCAATCATTTTCCGGAAATCGGCAATGCTTAGAATAACCTCATCCATGTTGGTGCCATACCCCATTACATCTTCGGCTACAAATTTTGTAGCGGCATCAAAAGGAATATGGTTCAGACTTACCTGTATGAATCTTTTATAGGTGTCGTTTAATAATTTTTCCTTTTCAGAATGCATGCCTTTAACAATTTTACAGGTAGGTCTGTCATCAAACGGTCCGCATGAGCCCGTTCCAACTGCTTAAGTTAGCCTTTTTCTTTAACAGGGCATCGCCTGAGAATCAATATTAAAATGGAAACAGTTTGCCTGAATAATATATTCCAAAGAGCAGGAACTGCCTATCCTTAGCGTGATGCGAGATTGACGCGGCAACTCAGCAAAGGTTCAGGGACGAACCGACGTTGTACCGAAGTTAGTTGAACTTAAAATAGAAGTCCCCTATAATATTGGAAGTATCCCAGGTATTTTGCTTGTCACCGGACAACCTGAGCACATTTTGCCTGACTTCTTTGAATACCTGCTCGATGGTGAGTCCCGGTTTGCGCATAGCCTTAAGCAGTTCCTGCGTATATAGCCCATTTCTTCCTGGTCCGTCGGAAGCTACAGAGCCCGGCGCTGTGGCATATGCAATGAACGATCCTCTGGCTCGTCGCATCTCCCCCAACCCTACCTGCCCCAAAGATCGGGTCAAAGCCGGAAACGGATTATTCCGGCAAGCATCCAGAATCACAATGTTCATCCTTGCATTGGAACGCTCCATGTTAGCGAGCACCATACGCTGAACAGGAAAGCAGTACCGGACAATATCATCTTCATATTCTACTCTTGCGTCGATGGGTACCAAATAGTTCTCATCTTCCGACTGAAGACCATGACCTGCATAGTAGAAAAGCGATACGGTTTTGTCGCGTTCATTTTCATCGACCCGCTCCTTAAACCGCAACATGGCTGCGCGTATTTGGCCATATGTTGCATTGGTCAACAACTGAACCTCGAAATTTGAATTTCGTAATTCTTCCGCGAGGTCGGTTGCATCGTTGACGGGATTTTTCAGGACACCGATATCCTTTGGATAAGCTGAATTTCCAATCACCAGCGCAAACCGCTTTTCATCTTTATAAAAATCCGCTAATGTTGATTTTGCGACGACAGGTTTTTGCACCGGCGGGGGAACAATGGCTACAGCTTCCGCTTCCTGAGGAATCGTTTCCTCTTTTTTATCCATACGCAGATTGTTTTTCGGCAGCGGATTCTCATTCTTCGCTGCATCTGTCTTGGCTGCCGGATTCGGTTTTGCAGAAACCGCTGTGCTCCGTAGTCCACTATCTTTTTGTTCAAGTTTTTCAATTTCGCCTTTCACGGCCGTGTTGTCTGGGTCTAATGATGCAACACGCTTCAAATCAGCATATGCCAATGGTAGCTTACCCATTCGCTCGTAGATATGGCTTCGTTCGTACAACAACTTGCCGCTGCTTGCCTTGTCAGCATCTAAAAGCCGGACAGCGTTGTTGTAGGCTGAAAGCGATTCTGCCAGGTTATCAGTTTTGTCATTGCATTTTGCCAGGAACCAATAAATATTTCCTTTGTTTTGATGATCAAGCAAGATAGATTCTTCGAAGTCATCAATCGCATTGGCAAAGTTATTCGATTTATAATAAGCTAGCGCACGCAAGTAGAACACATCAACATCCAGCGATTTATCGCGCGTAGCCTTGGTTAAATATTCAGAGAAGTTATAGATGGCATCAGCGTAGTTTTCATTCGTATAACTATCGTGTCCTTTTTTATAGAGCTTGAACTGGGCATTCCCTGTGGCACTTACCAAAGTAAGCACGAGAAGGATTACGCATTTTTTTTTGTTCATAATCCAGGTCATCTTTCAAGGATCATGTTAAAAATTGAAGGACAACCCTAACTGAATGTTAACGGAAGGGAAGCCTTTCTTTGTCATCGGGAAATTATCATCCAGATACGATTCTATTGAAGGTTCGTATGATTGTGTGCTCACAAAAGTGACAGGGAAGGTATATACGAAAGCTGCCTGCAGAAAAATTGAAACAACTTTAGTTGGCATTACTTCGATACCGGGACCAATGAATATGCCTCCTGTAATTTCAGTACCCGATTTCAATGCGTCATATGAATTCGGGCCCCAATTACCAGTATACCCGTCCTGATAAAAGGTTCCATCACCTAAATTATAATAAAGTATATCATCATTAATTGAACCTGAGCTACCCAAGTCTTCATAAATCTCATACGTGTAGCGAACATCCGACCCGGTAACTTCACCCCGGGTAACATAGGTGATAAACGGTTTGGCGAAACCATACACAGAAAATTTTGAGTTATCCTTAATCGGTACGAGGTTCAATTTCAAATTCACCGCAAAAGAAAAAAGACTTAAGTTCCCTCCTTCCAGCGTAATTACATAACCATAATTATAATTAAGGTTCGGAAGCGCATATTTTGCTCCCCAGCCATTCGGATCACCGTTCCCGACATAAGCACTACCGCTTACACTAGTAACATCGGGATCATACCTGAAGCTCAGGTATGAAATTGATGGGCCAATGGAAAGCACGCGGTTCAATCGCTTTTGAAAACCGGTTTCAAAATTGAAACCAACACTATAATCGCCAATGTTATCACCCAGCGTGAAGGATGGACCAAACCCAAAAAAGAAACTATTTGAGCGGTCAATTCGCTCCTTTCTTGTAATAACACCTTCATCCTGGGCGGTGGCAAATTCTATGCACAGCAATATAAGGCAAGCCAATAAATAAAGTCTCCTCATGCTATTAGTTTGTGTTGAAGTCCGTACGCGTTGCCTTTTACCCGTCATTGAAATTTGAAGTAGAACTCTCCGATAATATTCGAACTGTCCCAGGTATACTGCTTGTCTCCTGATAAACGAAGAACGTTCATCCGCACTTCCTTAAATACCTGCTCAATGGATAAGCCGGGTTTCCGCAATGCTTTCAAAAGCTCTTGTGTATAAAGTCCATTTCTACCGCTTCCATCAGAGGCAACAGAGCCTGGAGAAGTCGCGTACGCAATGAATGAACCGCGCGCCCGCTTCATCTCCCCCAAACCTGAAGATATAGAACGCGAAGTAGCCGGAAAAGGATTGTTCCTGCAGGCATCCAGGATAACAATATTCATCCGCGAATTGGAACGCTCCATGTTGGCCAACACCATGCGTTGCACAGGGAAACACATGCGTGCGATGTCGTCCTCGTATTTTACTTCTGCATCAATGGGTACCAAATAATTCTCATCCTGATACGCTACACCATGACCGGCATAATAAAACAGGCCCACCGTTTGATCCCGCGGGCCGTCCGTAAGTTTCTCGTGAAATTTGCGCATGGCCTCCCGCATCTGGACATATGTAGCGTTGGTTACCAACTGCACGTCAAAATCAGATTTTCTCAGTTCCGTAGCCACATCGGTGGCATCATTCAACGGGTTTTTCAGCAAACCAATTTCCTTTCCGTAATTGCTATTGCCGATTACCAGGGCGTAGCGTTTTTCATCCTTATAGGCTGCCGCCAGTGCGGATACTAATTCAGCGTTGGATTGCGATGCAGTCGCTGCAGGGGGTTGGGTATTTTGTTGCGGTTGTGTTACTGGTACAGTTCCTTTTTTTGATTCCTCTGCTGCATTCTTTGTTATAATAATCTGGGATTTATTTTGCGCGCCTGCATTGCGATTTGGCGAAGCCTGTGTTGCGACGCTTACTCCGGAAATATCCTTGTTGGCGGGATCCAATGACTTTGCCAATGCCAGATCCTGCTCAGCCGCAACGTTATCGCCATTGCGCGCAAGAAACTGCGCACGATCAGCCAATATCTGTGCGGCTATTTTTTTATTTTTTTCAGCGTTGGTCAGCGCCTCTTTGTAACTGGCTGTCGCCTCACTTTTCTTACCCAATTTGTCATAACAACGGGCCTGATACCAACATAAAACACCCCTGTTGTAATGTCCCAGTGTCAGGCTCTGGTTCAGGTCATCAAGGGCCATGGTATATTCATTCACATGGTAGTAGGATTGGCCCCGATAGAAGTGAAGGTCCTCGTCAAAACGTTTATCGTGACGCGGATCAGATAGCATAGCAGAGAACATTTCGATAACAGCATTGTATTCCTCAGCCCTGAACTTGGCAACACCGGCATCAAAATCCTTATAACCCTGTGCAAGGGCATGGTTAGTGACTAAAACCAAAAGACACAGGCAGCGCAAGGTACTTTTCATATTCTATACTTGGATGATTATCCCAAAGGTAAGTATACCAGGAAAATTAAAGAATCGTTTCTTTATTGCGTTTAGTCTACCAATATAGCAAAAAGTACTATTTTAGGCGATTCTAATCATGAGAAGATTAATTTTATCTGTTGTCCTGCTCATCTTCCTCCTGCCTTCCTGCAGTAACAAGTCAGGTTCAACGATATCCGTTGTAAAGCCAAAATACCATCACCGCTGGTATGACCGAAAAGAAGACAAGCATACGAAACGCACAAAATCACTTCGGGTCAGAAATTAGTTTAGTGGTATCGATGATGTTGATCGCAAGGAAACAGCGTTCAGATCGCTTGTCTAATGCAGCCCTTTCAGTATTAGGTCGATATTCTTCCGGAAGAAAATTTTCAACGGACTTTGGTGGGCGATATGGGCCGTAATTATTCCTCCCAGGAATACAGAAAGCAAGAGGTTTGTAATGTCGCGCGTATTGATGGACTTGGTTATTTCTTTTTTAAAAATCGCCTCGAGTGCAAATTTTTCTATCATGTGATCCAGCGATAGAATTTCGATTGACGCCACATCTGAAATTTCGGGGAAGATCAATCTCTTTTCCTCCGCCTTTATGGGGAAAGGTTTAGGAGACCTTTTCAAATCGGCAAGGTATCCTACCAGGCTTAGTATCAAACCTGGATGTTCCTCACATTCCTCACTCAACTTGTCGAACAGATAGTAAATGCCCGATAATCCTTCCCTGGGCTTCTGCCAGATTTCAACTGATCGCTTAAGAGTCCATACACGAAAATAATACATCAGAATATCTTCCTTCTGTGGAAAGTATTTAAACAGGGTTACCTTCGATATTTTCACTTTGGCGCAGATGTCGTCTACATGAAGGTCATCAAACGACTTCTTACCAATAAATCTTAACGTTTGGTCCAGAACGTGTATCTTCAAGCGGGCGGCCTTTTCCTTTCTCAGGTTCATCTTGAATGCAAAGTTTCACTGGAATTAATACTTTTATGTCGACTTAACCAAAGGCACCAATGATGAATCGACTATTTGTGCTTTTATCAGCCATAGCGCTGGTTGCATGCCATACCAGGAAAGAAGAAAGAGTCATTGGCTTAATCACTGACTCAGCCATGGTTGTTTCCGCGCATCCACTTGCCTCAAAGGTTGGTGCGGATATTATGCGCAAAGGGGGCAATGCAGTTGACGCAGCTATTGCAACACAATTTGCGCTTGCTGTTGTCTACCCCTCGGCAGGAAATATTGGCGGCGGGGGTTTTATGATCCTTCGCAAAAATGACAAAACGCTGGATGCATTGGATTACCGTGAAAAGGCACCAGCTTCGTCACATCCAAATATGTACCTGGGTGAAACAGGAGAAATCGTTTCGGGCCTAAGTCAGGATGGTCACCTTGCTTGCGGCGTTCCTGGCACAATAGCGGGCCTGGCAGCGGCTTATGAAAAATATGGTACACTTCCCTGGCCAGAGCTGATTCAACCTGCGATAGACCTTGCCTTGAATGGTTTTCGCTTAACACAAAAAGAGGCAGCAGGATTGAATTACATCCAGGAAGACCTGGCGCGATACAACACTATCTTGCCATCTTTTCTGCTGCGCGACCTGTGGAAGGCCGGCGACCAAATAGTACTTACAGACCTTGGGCATACGCTTGAACGCATTCGTGATGAGGGTGCAAATGGTTTTTACGGTGGAAAAACGGCGGATGACATAGTAGCCGAGATGCGTCGCAGCAATGGAATCATTACGCTTGAAGATCTGAAAAACTACAATGCAGTTTGGCGCAAACCTATCGTTGGAGAATACAAGGAATTCAGGGTGATATCCATGTCGCCGCCTTCAAGCGGTGGCCTGGCGCTGATACAACTGCTTAAATCTGTTGAACCTTATCCGGTAAAAGCATGGGGGCATAATACGGTGAGAACCGCCCATCTTATGACTGAAGCTGAACGCAGGGCATATGCGGACCGTGCCTTCTATTTAGGGGACCCTGACTTCACTCCCGTTCCTGTTGAAAAGTTAGTCCATGACCTGTACCTCAAGCAGCGCATGAGCGATTTCAACCCGGCGAAGGCTACACTGAGTCAGGATATCAATGAGGGGGTCTTACAACCGGAGGAATCGGAACAAACAACTCACCTCTCTGTGGTTGACCCACAAGGAAACTCCGTATCGGTTACCACTACCTTAAACGGCGGGTATGGATCAAGGGTGGTTGTTGCAGGTTCCGGTTTTCTGCTCAACAATGAAATGGATGACTTCAGCAGCAAACCGGGAGCACCTAATATGTACGGTGCCGTTGGCGGGGAAGCCAATAAAATTATGCCCAATAAACGCATGCTCAGTTCCATGACACCAACCATTGTCGAAAAGGAAGGAAAGCTTTTTATGATTCTTGGCACACCGGGAGGAACCAGCATAATAACCTCGGTATTTCAGACTATTTTGAATGTTGTAGAGCATACCATGACCATGCAAGAAGCAGTGAGTGCGAAACGCTTTCATAGCCAGTGGCTCCCTGATTCTGTTTCAACAGAAAAAGGTGCCTTCTCCGCCGAAGACAGTATGGTGCTGGTAAAGATGGGGCATGCCTTCAAGTTGCGTTCAGGTCTGGGCCGGGTAGACGCAATTCTTGTTCTCCCGGATGGCAAGCTAGAGGGTGGTGCCGATCCTCGGGGCGATGATACTGCCGAGGGCTTTTGACACAATGCACTTCGGTGAGGATGTAAGTCAGAACTTCCTAATTGTAAACTCTACCCTTCTGTTTAACTGTCGAGTCTCCTCCGTATCGTTGCTTGCAATAGGTTTTGATCCACCGTACCCTTTTCCGGATATGCGGCGGGGAGCAATACCCTTGGAGACCAGGTAAGCTTTTACTTTCTCTACACGAGCCTGGGAAAGTTTTACGTTTTGCGCGGGTATTCCGCGATTATCGGTATGACCGGCGAGCTCAATTTTCACTTTTGGGTTGGATGCAAGAAAAGAAACAACAAGGTCCAACTCGGGGTATGACGGCGGCAACAGGTTTGTTTTACCTTGTTCGAAAAGCACGTCTTTCAGGTTAACCGTAGTTCCTACCGCAACCGGCTGCAACTTGAAATTCATTTCAAGTTCATTCATTTCATACGTATGGATGTCAAGTTTTTCCATAGTACTAACGTATCCTGCGGCTTCGATTTTTACAGCATAATCATCGGTAGAAGGAACCGTTACGGTATAACCCATTACAGCAGTAGCCCTTACCGACTGATTGTCCGAGGGGGCCGCAAAATATATCGTGGCTTCAATAATTTCCCCCGTCTTTGCGTCACTCACTTTCCCATAAATCCTGATATTCTTATCCGCTAACGGTTCACGCGGGATCTCAACGATTCTTACAATTGTATCTGGATTATTATTGGTGGTGACCAAGGTACTATCTTTCCGCAGCGGCTCATCGGCCAGGAATATTTTGATATCACCATAGCCATCACTATTCTTTGTACTGCCATAGACAAAGAATCCCGCATTTTCATAGCTACGAAAAAAAAGCTCTCTCCCCTCTGAATTAAAGTTCGCACCCATATTTACCGGCGCAGACCAGTTGGCCCACGTGTCGTCTAAACGCACGCTGGAAAAAATATCAAAACTTCCATACCCTTTACGGCCATTGCTGGAAAAATATAAGGTCTTTCCATCGGCACTCAGCGAAGGGCTTAATTCCTGGAATTGTGTATTAATGGTGCTGCCCAGATTTTTCGGTGCAGACCACTTGCCATCCGCACCCTTCAGGCTTACATAAATGTCTTCAACACCCCTGGTACCATAGGTTTCCGCAGCGTAAACAAAGGCAGATTGATCTGGCAATAGATACCCGCCAAGCGAGCTCGATTTATTTTGGAAATAAGGTATGGAGATGTTTTCCGGTTTTGACCAGCCGTCACCGCGTTTCACCGATACCGAAATGCCTTGTGTGCGGGGAATACTTCCGGGATCATAATAATGACTCAGCAAAAACATTTGATCTCCTGTGGCTGAAAATCCGGCAACAGCGTTGTACCCATTACTATTCAGCAGGGAACCTGCATGGATTGGTACCGACCATTGATTGCTTTCAGTCAGCACCGAAAACCAAATATCACCCTGATCCTTTTTGCCACCAATGTTTTCCGGGTGGTTGGCAATTGTGATATAGAGCATTCTCCCGTCTGGGCTAATGACAGGATTTAGTTCATCGTATGGTGAGTTTACCAGTAGAAATGAATCGCTGGTAAGGTGCTGTGCCAAAAGTGTGTGCAAGCCTAGCAGAAAACAAGCTGTTAAAACTACCCTCATGAATATTGAATACAATCTGCAAATATAATCCCGCATCCTAAAATCAACTATGCATTACAAACCTAAGAATCATTAGGCGGCTATCATGTGCTACTTGCTAAGCCATAAGCTGCCTTCAATAGTAAACCGCCAGGGCAACATTGCATCTTCTCCTGCATAATCTATGCCGATTCGAGGACCTGTCCGGATATTAGCATTTAAGATTTTAAGCCCGGCATCCTCAATCCAAATTTCGCTATCCAACAAAGACTTACCATTCCACTTTCTATCAATGCCCAATGCTTTAGTCAGCCTGCCCGGACCGGAGGTAAGCTGATATCGATTGATCACGCCACTGCGGCGCGCGGCCATAAATGATTCTCCTTCAATAGGTTCGATAGCACGGACGAGCACTGCCTCTGCTGCATTTTCAAGGTTGGTGACAACATTGAACAAATGATGCAGGCCATAGCAAAGGTACACATACGCATACCCCCCTTTACTGAACATAATCGAATTCCGATTGGTCATTTTACCGCCATATGCATGACAACCGCGCTCTTTCCATGAATATGCTTCAGTCTCCACAATTATTCCACCAGTAATCACATGCCCCGCTTTCGTAAAAAGGCCCTTTCCAAGCAGATCACGGGCAACCTTTGCGACATCGGTCCGTTTATAAAAGCTTTCTGGCAACTTCATGAATTTGTGATTTTAGGTGTGGGCAGAATGGTTAACTTTGGCACCCAGAATTCAAAACAACTAAAATTTAATACCAACATGAAAAAAATTCTTTTTATTACAGCATTAGCGTTTGGAAGCCTCCTGGCAGAAGCTCAGATACAGACACCGGCCGCCAGTCCTGCTGGTTCAGTGTCTACTGTTGTTGGGCTCACAGATGTACAAATTAACTATTTTCGTCCACGCGCAAAGGGAAGAAAAATTTTCGGGTCTGAAGCGAGCGTGTTAGTTCCTTTTGGGAAAATATGGAGAACAGGAGCCAATAGTGGTACCAGAATTTCTTTTTCTGATGATGTCAAAGTGGAGGGTATTCCAGTACCCAAAGGCGAATACCTGATCCTCACCTGGCCCGGTGCTACGGAATGGACAATTTCACTTTATAAGGATGTGAGCCTGGGTGGAAATACGGGTGGCTATGATGCCGCCAATGATGCCGCAAAATTCAAGGTGAAGCCGGAAAAGCTGGCAGAAAAGGTAGAAACAATGACTTTTGCGATCGGCGATATTTCAGACGACAGCAAGAGTGCGAAAATACAACTGGCCTGGGAGAATACTTCTGTTAAGTTCGGCTTCTTTGCTGATTATGAAGACAAGGTGATGAAATCAATAGAAGCCAGCACCAAGGTTGATCCGGGTAATTATTTCCAGGCCGCTGTGTTTTATCTTGAAAACGGAAAAGATCTTAAGCAAGCCCTGGAGTGGATAAATAAAGCAGCGGAAGGTATGTCGAGCCCTTTCTATGTAACCCATCAAAAAGCAAAGATTCAGAAAGCCCTTGGCGATAAAGCCGGAGCGCTGGCAACTGCCAACGCTTCGTTGGAAAGTGCAAAGAAAGCTGATAATCGTGATTATCAGATGATGAATGAAGAGCTTATCAAATCGCTGAAATAGCACATTCTTGTATGAAAAAAAAACCACCTGCCAAAACAGGTGGTTTTTTTTGTCCCTTCAAAAGGGATGTCAAGACGGCAAAGTACTTATCGACACTCTCCCGGCAGAAACATCAATGTGCTATTTCCCCTTTTTTGCCTTTTTTTCAGCACGCTTTTCCTTCAAGGTTTTTGTTGGCTGTTTCTTGGTTTCCTTCTTAGAGTCCTGTGATTTCGACATGGCTATTTGATTTTATGTTTTGTCAAAATTAGCAAAAACTTATCAGTGCACTACAGCATACAAAGCGAAAATTATTCAGGAAATTATCCAGCAGAAAACACGTCAAAAACGAAGCTTAATACAAATAGCGCATCAAAACTTTCTCTATTTCTGCGTAGAAAAGCTGATTCCCTTCAACAGAAACCACCCCCTCAGATTCCCTAAGCGTGGTTAGCATTGACTCGTAGTGCAGGATATCCACCGGGATCAGGAGTAATTCCTTTACCCCCTTCTTTATAAACTCGATCTTTATATTGGATAACTCTTTAACATTATATTTTAAGGCGAGATATTCCTTTATGTAGCGCTCATCCAGAAAGTCTTTCAGCAGATCGTCCCTCATCTTACGAATCAATTCAACGCCGGTTTCCTCGGGCGGCTGCGTGTTCTTTGTTGCTTCCATAGACGTTGATCTTTCGCCTGAAGATAAGGATATTACAAACTTCTCCAGCTATTTAATGAACGAAAGTCAAATTTTCTTTTTTTGCTGTAAGTAATTCCATGGCATGCTCACCAGCGCATAAGAAAGTGAAACAGTTGAGAATAATTTTAAAGTAACACAGCTATTAAAGTATGTTAACACTTTGGAAAGCAAATCGTTTCAGTCCTTTAGCATATAGATTACTACTACTGCCGTAATTTACATAGTCATCCCATTTCAGGACTTTTTTGACTTCATTTTCCTGGTTGTTCTTATCTTGTTGCCGCGTTTTTGAATACGTACAACGCGAGGACGCAGTGCGTTCGATGGTAACTAGAGTTTAAAAGCCTGGCGGGCAAGCAACTTCCACTGTCCCTGTTGTTTCTGCCAAACCAGCAATACGCCAAGCTTAACTTCTGCAGTCTTCCCGCCATTGTTCGTTTCTCCAAATAATTTGTGACGGACAAGGCCGACATTCCCCACTACCTGGATACTTTGATCTTCCAAGTTAATCTTAACAAAATTTGATTTTCCAGTGGCAAGGGCATCCACAAAGGCTTTCTGATCCTCCATTAAGCCACTGGAGTGACCATAGGTAAGTTCAGACGCGGTGATTTTCTCCAGCGCAGCTTTGTCCCCGTCGACCATGGCCTTCCGCAATGTTTCGATTGCAACCGAGACTTCTTTTTCATCTTTGGTTTGGGCCCGAATGGCCGCACTGAATGAGAAACATGCTACGATAAGGAGGATAATTTTTTTCATGGCTATAATAGTTTAATTGAACCCAATGTTGTTATTAGTAATAGTTTGTGCTAAGATTTTAGTGTATTCTTTTGTGGTAAGATAGCCTGCAATACCAGGGAAAAAATAATTACAGTCAAACATCCAATAATTATGTACCACAAAAATGCGATCTTGGTAAAAGAATAGCAATAAAATACAATTCCTTCTGCAAGCAAGGCAGACCAAAATACTGCTGTTCCTTGTACTCGTTTGACATAAAAGGCGGTCAAGAAGATACCCAATAACGTGCCATAAAACAATGAGCCTACAATATTGACAAATTGGATGAGATTTTCGGAAAAGCTGGCCAGCATAGCAAACACCATTGCCAGCAGAGCCCATGATACTGTAAACCACCTGGATGCTTTGACATAATGTCCAGGTGTGGCATCCGGGCTTATTGAACGCTTGTAAATATCCATTGTAGTGGTCGATGCCAGTGCGTTAAGCTCCCCAGCCATTGAACCCATTGCAGCTGAAAACATTACAGCAAGCAACAAACCGACGATGCCGTGGGGCAGGTTACTCAGCACAAAATTGAGAAAGATATAATCGCGGTCCTGTGTTTTTGCATTTCGTATTGACTTTCCAATGGTTGCCTTGACAGAATCCCGTAAGATTGCTTCCTGGTGTTGGTATGCCATTACTGCGTCCTTCGAAACCTGGATAGCACTTTCATCGTCGGCATGAATGGCCGACACTAAATTATCAACAGCTCCCCTCTTTTCAGCGTAAAGTATATTGTACGATCCCTCCAACGAACGCAATGCACTTGCCCCCTGTGTTTGCATGGCGCGTTCCTTAAGCACCTTGTTGTGGAATATGGGTGGCTGGTTAAATAAATAAAAGACGTACACGAGTACGCCAATGAAAAGGATGATGAATTGCATGGGTATTTTGAGCAATCCGTTAAACATCAATCCCAATTTACTTTCCCGCTCAGAAAGTCCGCCCAGATACCTGGCCACTTGTGATTGATCTGTTCCAAAATAGGATAAAAAGAGAAATGTACCGGCAATCAGCCCTGACCATATATTGTAGCGATCGTTTGGATTAAATTCCAAATTAACGAGGTTGAGCTTCCCCATTTCTCCCGCGATATGCACCGTGTCAATAAAAGATACACCGTCCGGGAGCATCTTGAAAGCGAGTATGCCTGCCAGCATCATCCCACCCATGATAACGGTCATCTGATAACGTTGGGTGAGGCTAACCGCCTTTGTTCCACCTGACGTAACATAAATGATTACAAGAGTCCCAATGAACACTGTGGTAGCATTTATAGACCATCCCAGAATAGTTGACAGCACAAGTGATGGTGCGAACAAGGTTATACCAGCGGAAAGTCCGCGCAATATCAAAAAGAGAATAGCCGCTAGGGATCTGGTTTTTAGATCAAAGCGCGTTTCGAGGTACTCATAAGCCGTATACACTTTCAGCCTGTAATAAATGGGCACGATGGTTATGGATATGATTACCATTGCCAGGGGCAAACCGAAATAAAACTGCAGAAACCGCATGCCATCCTCTATAGCCTGACCCGGTGTTGAAAGGAAGGTAACCGCGCTTGCCTGCGTTGCCATGATAGAGACGCCAATCATCCACCATTTCATGGTGTTGTCTCCCTTTAAATAACCTTCAATTGTTTTGTTGCCCCGTGTTTTAAAGGTTCCGTATATCACGATGAACGCTATCGTGCCAATGAGTACTGCCCAATCGAGGTAATTCATGCGAAGAATTTTGTTAACCAATAATACAGCAGGATTTGAACGAGTAAAGCAGTCAACACAAGCCAGTACCATTGGCGCCATGTTTTGAATACAGGTGGTTTTCCTTCAGGGGTCATACGCGTATGATGGTTATCAAGATTTACAATCTAACAAAGTATACCGTTCGCCGCTACCGTGTAAATTCAAAAATTATTTACCCTTATTCCTAACCTGGGCATGCTCCGGGGCAGTTTGTTTTCCAGCCGAAACCAGGTTCGCAAAAAGTTTATATGCACCTGCCACACCCTCCGGGAGTTCCCTGAAAAAAGACAAGCCTGTATAGATATAATAACCCTGGCCATACCTGGCGACAAGCAGGCTTCCGTCCATTGGCTTCTCATCTTTGTCATTCATGGAAAGAATGGCTTCAAATTTCGCATCCCACTTGTTTGGAAAGTACAACCCTCGTTCCTGCACCCAACCTTCAAAATCCTTTGGTGTAATTTTATTCGGCGTATTCAGTAGTGGATGGGTAGGCTTAAGAAACCGCACCTCCGCGTTTTCGTCTGTAACACGATCACGGGAAACGTTTAATGGGAATGGAGAAAACTGATCCGAGTCCCAACCACCGTTTGTGTTGTACTGAACTACCATGGTTCCGCCTTCCTTTACATAGGTCAGCAAGTCATGCATCATGAAGGGTAAGCGGTCATTCACATTGATCGCGCGTATACCCAATACAACGGCATCTACCCGTTTCAAATTTTCAGGTGTAACATCTTCGTTATTCATCTCCCAAACCTCATAGCCCATCAACCTCAGGGCCGAGGGGACTTCATCCCCTGCGCCTTTGATGTAGCCTATGACCGCTCCCTCCTTCTTCATGTTTATCCTCACCAGGGTTGCCTCAGCCCCGGGCAACAAAGTTTGTGTTGGGATATGATCATATTCTATAGTTTGCAGCGATTGATCATACGTATTGTCACCTACTTCAGCTATCACCTTCATAGTTGAATTTATTTCCACCGGAGAGGGGAACATTGTAAAACTTTTTGTGTCCTCATCATCCCTTGATTTGAGCGTAAACGGAATTGCAGCAGGTTCTGCTCGCCATCCTGCAGGAAGCTGTAATTTCAGATTTCCGGATATCGCCTTGCCGCTCGACGACTTGATTCTGACTTTTACTTCCCTGGGTTTTTCATCGCTGAAAATAAACACATTATCGGAAAGGTTAACAAAGACAGGCGGAACGATTTCAAACGGCCTTGACTGCTCTCCTTTCACACGATCATTCCATTTATAAGTCATCGGGCGTGTAACTTTCAATTGCTGCCCGGCGATAGTCAGGTAAAATGTCAAAACGATCGCAGGATCATTCTCCGGCTTGCCGATTAATGTGTGATCGCGAACGGTAAAAAGACCAATGCTGTGAGGCTCCTTCAGCCAATAGGGATCAGAGTATTGCTTTGTGGAAAGTATTCTATTCGTTGTTTTAAAAAGCAATTTTGCGTTGTTGTTCAACTTAATCAAAAGTGTCGAATCAAGTTTAAGATCCTCACACTGAATCCTTTCAATCACCACTTCGGTATTTGAGCGATTGACCAATTCAACGGCGGTTTCGAATTCCTGCATGTGGGGAACCCAATAATTATTAGCCGTAGCCTCTATGAACAATCCCAGGCAATCCTGAATGAGTTGTTCGACCTCCATCAACTTCCTGTTCTGCCACAGACCGGGCTCATGCACCGTAAGTTGCTTCCTGATCTCAAGCAGGACGGGAATACTAGAGGCCGGGCTTTCGTTGTCAAATTCCTTAATCGCCTTATCCACCAAAGTCTGAATTTTTTCTGTGTTTTTAATGCGGCTCCAGGAAATATTGATACCTTCAAAAATGTCTTTTTCCGCCCTTGCTCCTTTCGCAAACTCCAGGAATTCCAATTGATCACCACGCGCACCGCTGGAGCCAAATCCCTGACTCTTATGTTGACTTCGGCTAATGGCAGCGATTTCCGAGTACGACTTGCCAAGCAAGGGGCTGTATCCTCCTACATTGAGCACGAGTATCCCTCGCGTATTTTCATCAATGGTTGTGTTCCACCACCTGCCTGTATTCGTGTAGAGTCTTTTGGCCTGCCATATCCCAAACTCCTTAACCTGCTCCGGAAATATCAACGGTTGGACCGCTGCTTCAAATGCTTCCTGCGCTAAAATGGCAGATGCGGTATGATGACCATGGCCTGCACGTGCGTCAGGTGGAAACCTGGTGATGATAACATCCGGCTGAAACTGCCGGAATACTTTCACAACATCGGAAAGTATTTCCTGCTTATTCCATATCCGAAACGTTTCTGAAGCGGATTTTGAAAAACCAAAATCGTTTGCACGCGTAAAAAATTGTTCACCCCCATCAATTCGACGGGCTGCAAGAAGTTCCTGCGTGCGCACCAGGCCCAGCAAATCACGAATTTCGGGGCCAATCAAATTTTGTCCTCCATCACCGCGCGTCATTGACAGATATGCGGTTTCAACAAGGCGACCATTTGACATTTGGGTAATAATGCCGGTATTCTCATCGTCCGGATGTGCCGCAACATAAAGGACAGATCCCAACACATTGAGCTTTCTTAGCTTGAGCGCTATGTGTGCAGCATCTGGCTGGTATTGAACCTGGGCGACAGATAAAACCGGAATTAAGAACAGTGCATATACGATCTTCCTCATTAGATTACTTTTGTACGAAATTAACGGAGAAAACTTTACATCTCAGAAAAGGTTTGTTTGATAAGTGCCTGGCTGTGGTAAGTGGTATTGCAGATAGTAACTAAACCCATATAAATATGAAAACAGTAGTTACTACGCTGTGCAACAATCGTACCGTGGTCATCAAAGCTTGCCCCTCAGCTGTCCGTTTACGAAATATGTACCATCTTCATCAAAGTAAACAATAACCTTACTCACCGAATCTTTATCCTTTGTTAAGAAGAAAATGTTATACTCATACGGACCAACCCGGTCTTTTATATCATCGGTAAATCCCAGGTCAAGCTTTAGTACCGTGTTCGCATCAAATTTTTTATTCAAGACCGTCTTATTTCCATTTATTGATATACGTATCCGCACTTCTTCCGGCTTTTGCTTAAGGACCCTTAGATTAAGATACAGATATGGCAAGGGTCCCGTTCCCTGGCTTCGCTCATTTTCTCCAGCCGTACGATCCGTATAAACCCTATTCGGACTAACCCTAGGACGATCCTTGAATTCAAAATTCAGCTTAATTTCAAACTCATCCAATGGCTTGAAGGGCACGTCATCTTGCAAAAAAAATAAAACTAAAACAAGGCATGTGTATTTCATCGCATCTATTTCGGTTCCAACCCAGACTTGCATAAAAATACTAAATATTGAGTCAATACCCTTTGCATTGTTGCTTCTACAACGTACGCTCCCAAAAAAAACAATTTGACACGCTATTGGACTATTATTCCAACGAAATAAGATATTCTGCTACATCTGAAAGATTCTGCTCTGTTAACCCCAATGCAGATGGTTCAGGCATAAGGCTTTTCTCCTGTTTTTTTCGCAACCCTACGTTGGCAGTAGCGATTATATGTTTTTGGCCTGTTATGTCCTTTATTACAATGGTCTTTTCACCATCAGCTACCAGGAAACCATAATAGGATTCTCCATCTTTGGTTGTAACAATCCATGGCTCATACCCAAACACTATACCGGCATTGGGATTTATTATTGCATCGAGCAATGCTTCACGGTCAAACTTTTTTCCGATACCTGTTAACTCAGGCCCCACGTCGCTACCGACCTTCTTAACGCGATGGCAACCCGCACAGTTTGATGCGAAGATGTTTTGCCCCGCAACAGCGTCATGTTTCAATTTTGCAATGACACTCACAGCATACGAAATTCCTGCAACAGGTTTCTTAAAATAGTTTCCCGCCTGCATGCGCACGGCCTGGTCAGGATTGCTGAATATAAGATCTTCAACCACAGGATACAGTTCGCGGGGTAGCTTATCTTCTGCTGTCATTCCCAACAGCATTTGTCCGCCTACAGGATTCCTGGCCATGTCCTGGGCATTCCATTTCTTTTCATTAAAGGGAAGATGCTCATCTAAAATTTTTCCCATTTTCACTTTCATGGCGGCGATAAGCCGCTGATGTTCTGTATCAATTCCGGTTTCATTCCAATTTACCAATGAATACCAGTCATTACTCTGACGGAAGGATAGCCAATAGGTAGACTTATCCGCAACATCCGGCAGCGCCGATTTTGAAAGCGAAATCATCGCCAAGGCAGCCTGCGGTGTCTGTATGAATGCCAGCGCTGTTAGTGCTTTTTCATGTTCCTCAGCATTAATCCGATTTGATGTTGCTCTGATCTTTAAACTTTCTACTGCCGTTGAGGGATGCAAGCTCCATACCAGCGAAGCTAATTTTTCATCCCACTGATCAGCCTGTTTATGTTCAGGATTTAAGGTTCTTAATAGCGCCTGATAAAATTCATCTTCATGGCCTGCGCATGCCGTGGCAATTGATTCCGCATACCATCGGTCTATGCCGTCGTGTTGTTCAGCAAGCCGAAGCAGAACAGGCCTGGTTTTGTCGAATGGAAGATCGCGCAATGCAACAGCAACTTCTCTCCGGACAAATGGTGAAGGGTCATTTGACATTTTATCAGCAATAGGAATTATGTCCATTTCAAACTGACGCAACGCCCTAAATGCTGTTACACGGATGAGTGCATCATCATGGTCCAGTAATTTCCGGACTTCTGCTCTCCCATTGTCGCTTAGGTTTGTCAATACCCAAACCGCCCTGGCCTGATGATATGGATTTTTACTGCTTAGTAATTGTAGAACGCTTTCAAGCGCAGTATTCCCCTTTGCTTTCAGCATTTCAGATGCTACAGCCCGAACATGAATGGCAGGACTTTTAAGCCCTTCGATTAATCCTTCTAAGGATTTCAAGTCATAAGCCGGAGACGTAAGCCTTTTTCCTTTTGGTACTATACGATAGATTCTTCCATAACCGACAGCATCCTGCATCTGATGCCCTCCTACAACAGGATCATACCAATCCGCAACATAAATGGCGCCATCAGTCCCGATGCTTACGTCACTGGGACGGAACCATTTATCCTTATTCGAATTCTGCGCCGAGTCATTCCATACATACCCAACATTGTCGTCTGCAAGCGATGTGATAAGATTACTGCGGGGCCCAATATTGTAACCAGAAAGATGCAACGCGGGCTGGTATCCGAATATGACGTTTCTTCCCGCATCCGCACTGAGCAACAGTCCCCTGTACTGTTGTCCCAATGCGTCGCCTTCATTCATGACAATGCCGGTTGGCGCACCTGCTCCGCTCTTATCGCCTGCGGGCATAACGCCTGGATCATCCTGATGCCAGTGTGCAGTAAAGACATCCTGCCAGGGCCTTTGATCCGCCTGCCAGTACCGGGTACCATCGGTGCTAAAGTATCCAGCATTGCCACCTTCCATCAGCCACGAGGTGCGGCATGCAACAACCTGATCATCGTTGTCGTTCTGCCATAAATCACCGCGCGAATCGATAATCGACTCATACGAATTCCGAAAATTATGGCCCATCACCTTGAGGCCTGTACCATCGGGGTTGATCCGGAGCGCCAATCCACCCACCCACACTTTTCCATCATCACTTTTCATATTACCCTGATTTTTAACGTTATAGGGAGACCCTCCTGTATAAATACTTCCAGACCGAAGCGTCCATCCTGCCTTGTCCTGCACAATATGAGGACCAGCATTTCCGGTGTTAAAATACCATTTGCCATCAGGTCCGGCCACGACAGCATGCAGCGAATGGTCATGGTCCTTTCCCCCAAACCCGGTTAGAAATATCTGTTTACTATCCGGCCTGTCGTCACCATCATCATCAGTATAAACGATGATGTTGGGCGAGCACGACACTATTACCCTGTTACCGATCACGGCTATTCCCAGGGGCGAAACCAGGTCTTTATCCTCCACAAAGACTTTTGACACATCGGCTTTCCCATCCTGGTCCGTATCTTCCAGAATCATTACCCGATCGCCGCGCGTATGGTGCAGTACCTTAGTGGAATCATTGTTATAATTCCGATAATTGACCGCTTCAGTAATCCAAACCCTGCCTTTTATGTCAATATCCATGTTGGTTGGGTTATAAAACATTGGCGACTCGGCCCACAAACTTGCCTCAAGATCTTCTGGTAAAATCAGGACGGGAATATCTGCCGGCATTTCCTGTTTCTGACTACAGCGGAACGCAAAGCTCAGCAGAGCCAGGGTGCAGCCAAGCAGGGGAAGAATCCTGCTGTGCATTAAATATCTTAGGTTACGCATGGAAAATGTCATTCAGAAATTTAAGGTTGTGCTTATAGCTCTGTACAATATCGGCACCTTGAGGACTTGACCATTCAATCTGCATCCAGCCGTCACCATAATAGCCCATATCCAAAAGTGTGCGACCTATCTTCTGCCAATCCATTGTACCTGCCCCAAGTAAAAAACCATTCTCTTTCATATGCAGCTCACAGATGGTTTTCCTGCCCAGGAACTTGATTTCTTTAATGACGTCATAACCGGCATCAGCCGAATTGCGAAAATCGTAGTAGACCTTGATACTCCTGGATCCCACTTTTTGAATGATCTCCACCAACTCTTCGGCGCTCAAATACGATTCAATGCCCAATGTGATACCCAATCGCTCTGCTTTGGGGGCCACTTTTCTCAGTCGGCTAATCACTTCTTTCTTACCGGCATCATCGTTCCGGAGATCATTTTTGTCAAAGAAAGCCAGTAGGATAACTTCGACACCCAATGCTTTCGCGACGTCAATGCTGTCTGAAACCCACGCTTCTGTTCGTGGGTCCGATTTATATGGCACCTTGTTGAGTTCTGCAACAGCAATGCTGGAGATCTTTACACCGGTTTCTTTTGATTTTTCGAGGTACCGTTGCTGAAGTCCTTTCTCACGCAAGTGAAGGTTATTCTCGGTGGATCCGACATTTACCTGAATACCTTCCAACCCTATTTGCAGCGCCACATCAAAAGCGCCAAGATCGCTATTCTTGCCGATTGACCAATCGCAGGCGCTTATGCGGATTCTGTTCCGTGAGGGGTTAGCCAGGGCATTAACAAAAGTATGCGGATGGGCCAGCAGCGTTAACAAAGATGCCCTTTTGATAAGATCCCTCCGTGTCATTGTATTGTGTATTGTTCCAGGGTACCCTTTTCCATGGTCTACAATTTACGCAAACAGCGGATATTGATTCCTACACAGGGCAAAGAACATAAGCAAACTGGACACAAATCGGGCTTCGTGGAAAGAAAATAAGGCCCGTGTTGTGTGCTTTATTGTGATGTGTCTTTCACACATAGCAGGTAAAATTTAATAGTCTATATACTTTGCACGCAAAAAAGTTTTAAAAACCTCGATTAATATCCTATTTGCATTATGGTCAACCTTGACTGACAAATTGAATTACGGGGTTATAATTTAACGCGATGAAAAAAAATATGGAAGGCGGTTTTAGGGATTCCCGCAGAGAATTCCTTAAAAAATCGGCCATTACGCTTGGCGCTTTTGCGATCGTTCCACGCCATGTATTGGGTGGCAAGGGTTTTCTTGCACCAAGCGATACGCTCACCAAGGCCATTATCGGCGTTGGTGGAATGGGACGCGGACATATTGAGTATGAAGGCACAAAACTGCTCGCCATGTGTGATGTGGATAAAACGCATCTTCAGGATGCCATCGCCCTGGCGGGAGGAAATGTACGGGGCTACTCAGATTTCAGGGAGTTATTGGCCCAGCCGGATATTGACATTGTGCACATTGCCACCCCTCCGCACTGGCACGGGATCATCTCTGTTATGGCAGCACAAGCGGGAAAGGATATATGGTGTGAAAAGCCAATGACAAGAACCATCGGTGAAGGGAAGCGGGTGGTTGAAGCCATGGCGCAGTATGGACGGATGTTCAGACTCAATACTTGGTTTCGCTTTAAAGACAATTTTTACGGCATGAATACTACAGTGAAGCCAATAAAGAAAGCAGTCGATAGCGGAATATTGGGATGGCCCCTGAAAGTTACCATCAGCGGTGTTACGGGTTTTAACTGGAAGTTCTACTGGGTAGGAAAGACCAACCTCGAGCCAACACCCGTGCCACCGGAACTGGATTATGAAATGTGGCTTGGCCCGGCACAGTACAAGCCGTACAATCCTCACCGCGTGCACAGTACCTTTAGGGGGTACTGGGACTATGATGGCGGAGGCCTTGGCGACATGGGGCAACATTATATTGACCCGGTACAATATTTCTTAGGAAAAGACAACACTAGCCCTATTCGCGTAGATGTCGATTGTCCACAGCAACATGATGATGCAGTAGGCACATGGAGACGAATAGAGTTTACCTATGCCGACGGTTGCAAGATTATTCTGGATGGTGAAAATAAAGATACCAAGGTGCCATACATAGAAGGCCCGAAAGGAAAAATATACCGTGGCTTCAAATCCGATATCCCGGACATACTAAAGGTGATCGATACATTCCCTGACCCGGAACCCCAGGTCTCGATTTTTTCTGAATCTGTAATCAGCCGCAAGAAATTCGGACTAAACGAAATAAACGGCCACCGTTCAAGCACCATCGTAAACATGGGGAAAATAGCGCTTCAGCTGGGGAGATCATTGGATTTTGACCCGGTGAAACAAGAATTCATCAACGATGAAGCAGCCAACAGGCTGATCAATCAACCCATGAGAGGTAACTGGAAAATCTAAACGACCTAAGAAAACTGAAATGAAATTGAATAGATACTTACGCATTCACATCTTGTTGCTATTACTGGTGCCATTCCTGCTGGCGGCCCAGGACAATAGATCGGCAAAGACAAAAGTTGCTGACCTGCTTGCCTTACTACCTGCCACGGATAGCCAGCAAGCCAATAGATTGTTTCAAGAATTGATCGGGTTTGGCGATGAAGGTTTGATGATTTTGACTGATGGTGTGGTGCCCAATGGAATGATAGCGGGGACACCATTCCGATACGGCGTGTCGTTGCTTACCCGGTATGCCACTACTGAAGCTCAAAAGCAACAGATTGAGCGGGCATACCTGGCTGCACTGGGCAAAGCCGATGATGCTGAAGTGAAGGCGTATTTTATGGATAACCTGAAACTGGTCGGTTCAAATGTGTCCGTAAAAACACTAGCAGCTTACGCCGGAGACAAGGGGTTGTCTGACAAGGCCATTTCAACACTGGTCTCCATTGGTACACAAGATGCATGTCAGGGACTGACAACCGCACTGGACAATGAGGATTCTGAAATTCAGGCCAGGGTGATTAAAGGGCTGGGTACACTTAGATACCTACCCGCTTTGCCATTGATTACCAAATATGCTTCAAGTGACAACACACTACTGAAACGGCACGCACTTTGGTCAATAGCACTAATAGCAGATGCCAGCTCCAATGATGAACTCGTTCGCCATGCAAAAAATACCGGATTCAGGAATGATCCAACGGAAGCAACGAACGCATTGGTGGAGTACATGCACCAAATGACAAGCAAAGGTAATCGTGAGCTTGTCAAGGGAATAAGCAAGGTAATGCTGGCCAATACCGTTAATCCGGATCAACAACACTTCAGGCTCGCCGCATTGGATAACCTGGCGGAAGTCGATGCCGGCGCATCTGTAAAGTTACTGATAAAAGAAACCAGCCGCTTTGATGCGGAATATCGGAAAGAAGTATTAAAGATCGCCGCTTCGACAGCGAACACTCCCGAGGCGCTCAAGCTTTGGCAAAAGGCATACAAAAAATCCACTGGTTCGGCTCAGGCTGATATCTTCACAATGCTAACCAGAGCCAACGAAAAAGAGGGCTTTGTCGAAGGGATACTTGTTCAAGGACTCGCCTCTCCCAACCAGGAACTGAGGATCGCTGCCGCTGCGGAAATAGCGCGCCGCGGTAACAGGAAAATGTCAGCATCACTGTTGAGTTACCTGTTGCGATCAAAAGAAGATGTTGAGATCGAGGCGGGCAAAGCGGCACTACTCCAATTGGCAGACAAAGATATTGGAAGTATCATTTCGCCACAAATAGAAACAGCACAACCAATAAACAAAGTAGCATTACTGCAAATCCTTGGACAACGCCGGGCTGTGGATCAATTTAACGTTGTTGCAAAGCAAACTGCATCGGCAGACGCAGCAGTCAGGGATGCTGCGTTTGACGCATTGTCGTATGTTTCTTCAGGAAGTAATGTAGATGCCCTGTTGAAAATGCTGGCCACCACCACGAATACAAAAGATGAAAAAGCGATTCAAGCGGCCATTATTTCGGCGCTTGACAGAAATTCAATCGGTCTTGTAAATGATGCGTATCAAAAAGATAAAATAAAGCTACTACCTGTACTGCCTTATTTAGATGATAGTACCGCCCTGACGAAAGTTGTGTCTACTTTTTATCACGGCAATCCGGAAGAAAAAGAGACTGCTTTCGAAGCGATGGAGAATTGGCAGGACAATCGGGCTACCAGAACACTATTGGCTATCTGCAAAAACAAAGATCTGGAAAAATATCACAATAGCGCGCTCCTGGCTTATGTAAAACAGGTAAGCAAGTCCACCTGGCCCGATGATCAGAAACTCTTAATGCTACGGGAAATGATGACCCTGGCTGCTGACAACAAGGAAAAAGTTACTATCCTCAGTGCAGCTGGAAATGTCAGAACATTTCTGTCCCTTATGTTTGTGGCCGACTACCTTGACGACCCGGGATTAAGCAGTGCTGCCAGCCGTTCCGCCATGCAAATTGCGCTACCTACTTCAGACGCCAAGCCTGGCCTTACCGGAATCGAAGTTCGGAATACGTTAGTGCGTATGCTCGACAAATTGACGGGGGCAGACAGCCAGTATGAGCGAATCGATATCCTCACTTATCTTGAAAGCCTTCCACACACAAAGGGTTTTGAATCGATCTTTAACGGTAAGGATCTCGCCGGATGGCAAGGACTGGTGGAGAACCCCATTGCGCGCAGCAAGATGTCAAAAGATGAATTGGCCAGGAAGCAGAAGGAAGCCAATGGCAAAATCAGTGAAAACTGGCGTGTAAAAGACGGATGCATATATTTTGAAGGCGAAGGCGCCAACCTGTGCACTACACGACTTTATGGAGATTTTGAGATGCTTGTCGACTGGAAGATTTCCAAAAATGGTGACAGCGGAATTTACCTGCGCGGCTCACCGCAGGTTCAGATTTGGGATATTGCGCGCACCGAAGATGGCGCGCAGGTCGGTTCAGGCGGACTCTACAACAACACGACAGCACGCAGTACGCCATTGGTAGTAGCCGATAATCCCATTGGTGAATGGAATACTTTTCACATCAAAATGATTGGCGATCGTGTTACTGTGCACTTGAATGGTGTGCTCGTAGTAGACAATGTGGTGATGGAAAATTATTGGGATCGGAACCTCCCAATTTTTCCCGAAGAAGCTATCGAACTTCAGGCCCATGGTACCGCCCTGGCCTTCCGCAATATCTACGTGAACACGTTGGACAATAAGCCCTACCAACTTACGGAGGAGGAAAAAGACCATGGTTTTGAGGTGCTCTTCAACGGGAAAGACCTTGACAACTGGGTGGGTAATAAAACGGATTATGTAGTTGAGGATAATGCTATTGCAATATATCCTACCAATGAAAGTCATGGAAATCTATACACTGAGAAAGAATACGAAGATTTTATTTTCCGCTTTGAATTCCAATTGACGCCAGGTTCCAACAATGGCGTGGGAATTCATGCGCCACTGGAAGGTGACGCCGCTTACGTTGGGAAGGAAATTCAAGTAATTGACAATACTGCGCCGGTTTGGGCCGATTTGCAGCCATGGCAATATCATGGATCTGTCTATGGCATTATTCCTGCAAAGCGCGGTTTTCTGAAGCCGGTTGGTGATTGGAACCAGGAAGAGATCTATGTCAAAGGGGACTATATCAAGGTTACGCTGAATGGTACGGTAATTCTGGAGGGAGATATCAAGAAGGCCACAAAAAATGGTACATTGGATCACAAAGAGCACCCTGGTTTAGAACGGCATACAGGTCACATTGGATTTCTGGGTCACGGATCCATTGTCAGGTTCAGAAGTATCAGGGTTAAGGATTTGTCAAAATAATGGCATAGTGCATGGAACCAATTATCGCGTCCAAAAGGCTTTACTCCCTTGACGCACTTCGCGGCTTCGATATGTTCTGGATCATGGGGGCCGAAGAAATCTTCCACGGCCTTGCCAAGATCACGGAATCACCATTTTTCTTAGCGATCTCGAATCAGCTAACGCATCCCGATTGGCATGGCTTTCATTTTTATGATTTAATTTTTCCGTTATTCTTGTTTTTGGCCGGTGTTGCTACACCCTACTCTATCGGTGGGCAATTGGAGAAAGGGAAATCAAGAAACCAGCTTCTGTGGCGCGTAATCAAAAGGGGCATGATACTGGTTCTGTTAGGCGTAATCTACAACAACGGTCTTGCGCTCAAACCTATTTCTGAAATTCGTTTCGGCAGTGTATTGGGAAGAATAGGTCTCGCCTACATGTTTGCCAACATCATATACCTGTATACAAAACAGCGTGGTCAGATTATATGGTTTTGTGGATTGTTACTGGGCTATTGGCTGCTGTTATTATTCAATTCAGCCCCCGGTTTTCCAAAAGGTGATTTAACCATGGAGGGGAATTTTGTGTCTTATTTAGATCGATTGATCATGCCCGGAAAACTTTATTTGGGCATTCACGACCCTGAAGGTTTGGTCTCCACGGTCCCCGCAATAGGCACAGGGTTACTGGGAATTTATGCGGGGAATTTGTTAAAGAACAGCCCGCTGACAATGCAACGGAAAGCACTTCAATTATTTGTCATGGGACTCATATTTCTCGCTGTGGCCCAGCTCTGGAACACCGTATTTCCGATCAACAAAAATCTTTGGACGAGTTCCTTCGTGCTGCACGTAGGTGGGTGGAGTTTACTGCTCTTGGCACTATTCTATTACATCGTTGATATACTAGGCTACAAAAAGTGGGCATTTTTCTTTGTCGTCATCGGTATGAATTCCATTTTAATTTACATGTCCGGGCAATTTATCCGGTGGCGCTACACAACAGAAGCAATTTTTCAATGGCTCTTCCAACTGGTAGGTGATCCGATTAGTGTCCTGGTTTATGCACTTTGCTACGTTTTGGTGAAATGGGTTTTTCTGTACTTCTTATACAGAAAGAATGTCTTCCTGAGAGTATAGTAATCTTCTTTGTAGGTACTGCCACCTCAATAGCGGGGAGATGCGTTGTGCCCCGAACTCAATTACAGCAGCATGCCTGCCAAGCCGGCTGAATACATTATGAATTCATGGCATATCCTTTAACTCTTTCTTCAAAAGATCAAATATTATCGCACTTTTCCATTCAACATTTTCTCTTATATTTTGTTGTTGTTCATTGGCTGCCCGGTACTTAATCTTTCATTTAAGATTGCACTTTACCTGCGATTGGCAATGCCTGTGTTTTCAGCCAACTTGAACACCTGCTGGCCCACAATTCCGCACCATAAAAAAATTGTTGCCAACAGCAGTCGTTGCCACATGCCTGTGAGTGTGTAGGAATCAATCGAATTTACAAGGGCGACAATAAAGCCGAACGAAAGCAAGGCTGACAAGACCGAGTAAACCCATAATCCTCGCCACAAAGGCGAGTTTCGAAAAGAAATTCCCAGCAACAGCATGCCAATGATTGCAGACAAAAACGCAGGTCCTGAAATTTGATCGTGTATTGTATTTTCAAGTGATCCTACCCTGGGACATCCGGGGTCACAAGAGAAGTTTCCTGCTACGATCACCCCAAGTCCGAACAATGTTATCCAAACCGAGCCGATACGTGCAAGAAGCCCATGGGGAAGCAGCATAACAAGCGACACGCCAAACGCAGCTATCATCGCACCGGAAGGCATGAAGCCAGCGAAGTTCATTAAACGGGCATTTGGCGTTCCCGTTGCGCCAAGCTCGCTTATGAATTGAGAAACATGGTTAAAGCCCGGTCGGAGGCTGGCGCAGATGAGCGTGACCGTGGTAAACAGCACAGGACCAGCAATTCCACCCAGCGCAAGAAACTTAAAAGAAGTCTTTTCCATGATCGCAAGATTATATTGTTGGAAGCAACAATTTACTAAATGTTTAAGTTGGACCAAACATTGTTGCATGAAGTACCGCCAAGGAACGGTGTGGACTATTGCAGCGCGACAGCAGGAGAAACATCTCGTCTCCTACGACAAGACCGGTAAACGCGGCATTGTGATGGAACTAATCTTCACACGGCTGCGGTCATTATGATATTAAAAACTCAAAAACGCCAGATCAATCCTATCCCTTTGCTTTGCCGGTTCATCCTAACCCGCACAGAAATACCCTCCAACTGGTTTCTGTATTTCCGACCGTGGTGAGCGCCAACTGTCCACAACGGAATACCTGATCCGAGGCCAGCTCCACCCAGAACCATCATACCCATACCAGCAGCGTAGTTGCCTGGCTGATCCGACCAGAAGTCAGGCTGATTATTGCTGGTCGTCACAACACCGGCAATGAACAAAACACCACCCAAAAGCGTTAGCGTTGTGCCAGTAGTTTTAATCTTGTGATACTTTTCAACTTGTTGTTCAATGCGCATTTTTTCAGCATTTTCCTGGGCCATGCACCGGATTGTCACCAGCACGACTAAGCCAACTGTCGTAAGGAGTTTCATATGTCTTTTTTTATCCAAAGCTCGGCTGGATTATGTAATTCCTATTAGCACAAAACATGCAATTTTTAGCAGATATAGAGCTTTCAATAAACAACCTGTACCATACATGTTCCAAACTCCACCTTTGGACATTCAACATAATACCTAACTTTATACCTTGAACCAGCTTAATATGCATCGTATAATTCCCGCGTTGTTTTTATGTCTTTCGTTCTTTTCCCCTGGCTGCCAGGACAGTGGTCCTGCCGAAAAACAACCGCCCGCTAACCTGACGCTGACATTTACTGTTAGCACGGATGGATCCGGGGTAGTCGTTTTTATTGCCAAGGCAGATAATGCATCCCGTTTCCAGTTTTTCTTTGGTGAGACCGGAGAAGTAGCGTTCGAATCCAACACAGGTGAGGTCTCACACGCCTATCTAAATTCCGGAACGTACAACGTCAAAGTATTGGCCTTCTCAGCGGATGAATTATCAATCGACAAGACGGCAAGCATTACCATTGAAGTTGATGAACCCCCGATTACAACTGCCGGCTATACCTCCCCAACTTCTTACGCTGGTCTTAACCTGGTTTGGAACGATGAGTTTGATGGCGACGGTTTGAACGCTGATTATTGGACGCATGAAACCGGCAACGGTACTGACGGCTGGGGGAATAATGAGCTGCAGTATTACCAGGCGGCTAACACACTCGTTCAGGATGGTTATCTAACCATCAAAGCAAAAGCTGAAAACGTCGGGGGTAGAAACTATACCTCCTCCCGCATCGTCACAAAAGACAAAAAAGCATTTACCTATGGGCGGGTTGATATCAGGGCGCTGATGCCCAGGGGTCAGGGAATATGGCCAGCGTTATGGATGCTGGGATCCAACATTTCGGAGCCTGAATTCATTTGGCCTAAGTGTGGAGAAATTGATATTATGGAAATGGTCGGTGGCGGTGCCGGCAAAGATGATAAGGTATACGGAACCGTGCACTGGGACAATGCTGGAAGCTATGCTTCGTACGGCGGCGATTCAACATTAACGAATGGGAAAATACTGGCAGACGAGTTTCATGTTTACTCAATCGTTTGGACAGAAACACTCATTACTTGGTACCTGGACAATGTGCAATACCATGTTATTGATATTACACCTCCCGAACTGAATGAATTTCAAAAAGAATTTTTCTTCCTGTTCAATGTTGCAGTAGGTGGCAATTGGCCCGGGAGCCCGGATGGCAACACTGTATTCCCACAACGGATGATCGTAGATTATATACGGGTCTTTCAGGTTCAATAACTGCAATCAGCCCGCGTACCACTGATGTTCAATTGTTCAAATGATGAAAGCGACGAAACACGGTATATCAAAGGATTTCGCAATTGCACTGATAAGTGTTCTCTCTATGGTAACTGTAATTCCCTCCGATCTCCGTTAAAATTAAAGATTTCAATCCTTTCCACGTCCGGCGAATATCGCAACGTTCTAGAGGAATGCGATAGGTAAGTTGAACCAAAATAAAACTCATGCTTCCTGATCTTTCCATTTCGACATGTAACCAGCGCAAATGCATCCTTGCGTTCAGCGGTATAACAACTTCCAAGTAGTTGGTCTGTGTACACGCGTAGGGAACCATCATTGTTGCCCACCAGCAGGAGCCCACTTTGGCTGCCAGTACGCAATTTAGCCATGCCTCTCGCATCGTCATCCGCAAAAAAGCCAGCGTCCATTGGCTTCTTCGGTATGAAATTTCCATGACCGTCGCCTTGCAGGTATAAGCCCAGTGATGCATCATATCTTCCAGTGTTGACTTCTGTTGCATACATGTTCCCAACCATCAGTACATCAAGGTTGCCATCCTGGTCGAAGTCATCCACCACCATGCCGTAAGCCGGTGCGAACTGGGCTTCCAGGGGAAGTGGCATAACGGAGAAGTTGCCATGACCCAAATTCTCCACGTAGCTGGTCTCAAACCAATCTCCGCACACAACATAGGCCGACTCCAATTCTGATGGTAAGAACGATTCTTCAAACGTTGCTTCCGCATATTCTTTGTACTTCCTGAAACGCAATCGCATCGCAGTGATCTGACTAATGAGCTCATCACGGGCATGAACAACATATTTTTCTCCCTGAACGTAATAGGTCATCACCGGATCCACAGATCCATTCTTATCGTAATCGCGCGCGTAAATACAAAGAGGTTCCTGTTCATTCCCTTTGTAGCGGGAGTTCAACCCCAGGTTCCCTGCGATGTAGTCTATGTCCCCATCATGATCGAAATCCCCTGCCGTTAAACTGTTCCACCAGCCGGAAGTATGCCTAAATGATTCCTTTCCCATGGGGGTGAATGATTTGCCGTCTTCATTCTTATAGCAGGTTATGGGCATGAACTCACCCACGATCATCAGGTCTACCCAGCCATCGTTATCCACATCGGTCCACAAGGCTGACGTTACAAGTCCCAATGTTAAAAATCCTGGTGCCATTTCCTGCGTCACGTCAGTGAACCTACACCCTGATGCGTTTGTATCATTCCGTAAAATGTAGCTTGCCGCCGGCATTGGATATTCTCCCGGTATAATTCTGCCGCCCACAAACAAATCCAGGTCACCATCGCGATCATAATCGGCAGCCACAACAGTGGATCCACTTTCACGAATGTCCGGAAGTGACCCCGGATTCTCCCGGAAGTTTCCCTTGCCATCATTGAAGTAGAGATGATCGCTATAGCGGTCCGATCCCTTCACTTCCTCTGAACCGCCGCTGGCGATATACAAGTCTACGTCGTTGTCGTTGTCGGCATCAAAAAAGAGCACGCCCATATCTTCCGAGAGGCTATCGATTTGTGGCTGTAATGACTCCCTGAATTTCCCATCGTCTCCCTGAACGTACAGGGCTCCTGCCCGACCCATAGCCCCACCGACATAAAAATCTTCGAGCCCGTCATTATTCACATCGCCAACAGCGATGCCCGGTCCGTTTTTGCTGTGCATGTGGGGAAGAAGCGGTTGAACTTTGAAATCCACAAATTCATTTTCTTTATGGATGTAATCGATTCCAACGCTTTTCGTGACTTCACTAAACAGCGTTGCAGGCGCGGATTTAGAGATTTGTTTCCGCTCTCCTGCGGCGGCGTACTTTAGGGTAATCAACTGGTTGGCCTTCACGTTCTTTATCAGCTCCCACTTGCCATCAGGCCAGATCACCTCCAGTGAGTCTATCACCTGAACTGAGTCCAGGCCAAAATGCATAACCCGATCGACCGTTGATTCAAAACCCCGATTGAGGAAGTGTTCTGCAAATTGAACTTGCTGACCGGTATACAATGTCACTTTCGCGCCAATACCATCCCGATTTTGATTGCTGCCCGTAAAACTGATGCGCAGGTAGGTCCGGTTAAAAATTTCGTTGCTTTTGTTCTCATAGACGTATGCTTCTGCATTCATATTATTGGCAACAAGATCAAGGTCACCGTCGTTGTCTAAATCAACATAAGCCGCTCCATGCGAAATTCCCTTTGCACCCATCCCCCATGCCGCTGTCTGATTTGAGAATAACAGGTCACCCTGATTTTCAAAAATATAGTTTTTGAGCACTGCACCTTCCAGTGACTTAATGGCGTTTAGTTTTTTATCTGTTTTCGCCTGAACCGTACCCAGCGGCGTATTGTAAATATTCTGATAGGTGATATAATCCATATTTCCGAGATCGCGCAAGAATCCATTTGTTACATACAGGTCTTTGTCACCATCATTGTCGTAGTCCCCCAGCAGCGCGCTCCAACTCCAATCCGTACTGCTAATACCCGAGAGAAATGAAATCTCACTAAACTTACCACCACCCTGATTTAACTGCAGCGTATTCCGCGTAAATTGCGGCTCGTAACCCATGCGAAGGGACAACTGAAATTTGTCATAACCTGTTGGCGGAATAATTAATTTCTGTCGCAGGTTGTCCTCCGGTCGCATATCAAGTTCCACCACATCAACCAAGCCATCATTATTGATATCGGCAATGTCATTCCCCATGCCGGCAAAACTGGTATGCTTGAAATAATCAGTTATGCGGTTCGTGAAGGTGCCATCCTGATTGTTTATGTATAAGATATCATTCCCTATAAAGTCATTGGAGATATAAATATCGGGCCATTGGTCGTTATTGACATCGCTTATGGCGAGTCCAAGGCTGTAGCCTTCTGCCAATACTCCTGCTTCTTTCGATACATCTGTGAAAGTACCATTTCCATTATTCCGATAAAGAATATCAGTGCTGACACCTTCACCATTCAGTTTACGGGGTTGAATATTATTTACACTATTTTCAAAGGATGCTGGATTTGAAATGATGAACAGGTCAAGGTCACCATCACGGTCATAGTCAAAAAAAGAAGCATGCATTGCCTGATGCGCATCGGCAATACCATATTGTGCAGCAGATTCGGTAAACGTATTATCATGGTTGTTGATGAACAACATGTTTGCTCTATCCACCCCGCTTCCGGAAACACAGCTATAAATATCCGTCCAGCCATCCTGGTTCACGTCCGCCATCACTGCGCCCGTACTCCAACGCGTATTCATAATACCGGATGATTCGGTAATGTCTTCAAAATTCAGGTTTCCTTTGTTCAAATAAAGGCGGCTGCTTACCATATTGCCACTAAAAAATAAATCAGAAAGCCCGTCATTGTTAATATCTCCCGCAGCTACCCCCCCTCCCGTATAAATATTCATATACGTGTTCACGTTGTTTTGTTCGTCCTCATCGATAAGGTTATTGAAATGAATCCCTGTTTGATCGGCAGGGTGTAATTCAAACACAGGCGGGTGTTCTTGCCGGCAGGAAAGGATTGCCAACCCCAAAAAAATAAAATAGATTCCCATGAAGTGACCGCGCTTCATTACTGAATTCCCGTTATTTTTTGCACTTTCTGCTTCCCTGAAGAATTATAAACCTGTAAGGACACTATGTCATTTGTCAATTTCAATGACCGGCTCGACTGAGACAGATAGGTCGAACCAAAATAGAACTCGTGCTTAAACGTTTTTCCGTTCTTCAATTTCACCAGTGCATATGCGTCATCCTGCGCGGCATGGAAATAATTGTTGTCGCCATGCGACATTATTGCACTTAGGCTACCATTATTCACTGCGGCCAAAATTAGTTCACGGCTGTCTCCCAAAATCAATCGCGAGAGCCCTTTCGCATCTTTATCCACGACGAACCCGCTTTTCTGAATGCCTACTGAACTGAAGTTGCCTTTCCCATCACCCTGCAAATACACACCCACAGCAGCATCGTACCTACCTGTTGATACCTCAGTTGCATAGGAATTACCTACCATCAAGACATCTAAATTACCATCACCATTGTAATCACCTGCTACCATGCCGAATACGGGTGCGAACTGTGTACGAATGGGTAGCGCCCGTATAGAAAATTTTCCTTCACCCAGATTTTCGATGTAGCTGGTTTCAAACAGATCGCTGCATACCACATATGCAGATTCCAATTCTGAGCGTGAAAATGATTTTTCAAAGGTAGCCTGAGCATACGGGAGGTACGTTCTGAATCGCAAGCGAATGGGGGTCATTTGCTTCACCATATCATCCCAGGAATGCGCCACCTGCTTCTCTCCTTCTATGTACATCGTTATCACCGGATCAACACTTCCTGATTTATCGTAGTCGCTGGCATAAATACAGAGGGGTTCCTGTTCATTCCCTTTGTAGCGGGAGTTCAACCCCAGGTTCCCTGCGATGTAGTCTATGTCCCCATCATGATCGAAATCCCCTGCCGTTAAACTGTTCCACCAGCCGGAAGTATGCCTAAATGATTCCTTTCCCATGGGGGTGAATGATTTGCCGTCTTCATTCTTATAGCAGGTTATGGGCATGAACTCACCCACGATCATCAGGTCTACCCAGCCATCGTTATCCACATCGGTCCACAAGGCTGACGTTACAAGTCCCAATGTTAAAAATCCTGGTGCCATTTCCTGCGTCACGTCAGTGAACCTACACCCTGATGCGTTTGTATCATTCCGTAAAATGTAGCTTGCCGCCGGCATTGGATATTCTCCCGGTATAATTCTGCCGCCCACAAACAAATCCAGGTCACCATCGCGATCATAATCGGCAGCCACAACAGTGGATCCACTTTCACGAATGTCCGGAAGTGACCCCGGATTCTCCCGGAAGTTTCCCTTGCCATCATTGAAGTAGAGATGATCGCTATAGCGGTCCGATCCCTTCACTTCCTCTGAACCGCCGCTGGCGATATACAAGTCTACGTCGTTGTCGTTGTCGGCATCAAAAAAGAGCACGCCCATATCTTCCGAGAGGCTATCGATTTGTGGCTGTAATGACTCCCTGAATTTCCCATCGTCTCCCTGAACGTACAGGGCTCCTGCCCGACCCATAGCCCCACCGACATAAAAATCTTCGAGCCCGTCATTATTCACATCGCCAACAGCGATGCCCGGTCCGTTTTTGCTGTGCATGTGGGGAAGAAGCGGTTGAACTTTGAAATCCACAAATTCATTTTCTTTATGGATGTAATCGATTCCAACGCTTTTCGTGACTTCACTAAACAGCGTTGCAGGCGCGGATTTAGAGATTTGTTTCCGCTCTCCTGCGGCGGCGTACTTTAGGGTAATCAACTGGTTGGCCTTCACGTTCTTTATCAGCTCCCACTTGCCATCAGGCCAGATCACCTCCAGTGAGTCTATCACCTGAACTGAGTCCAGGCCAAAATGGAGATAGGGTTCGATGGATGACAGGAATCCCCGGAACGGAGTAAAATACTGATATTGTAAATTACCGTGATATTTCAAATATACTTTCGCACCCAATCCTTCGCGGTTCAATGGTGGTCCTTCAAAATTCAGGCGAATGAAATTTGAAGCCTTATTCTCGGAACGCACATTGGTGTTTCTTAACAAGGTGGCCTCAGCATCTATGTTATTGATAACCAGATCAAGGTCTCCATCATTATCCAGGTCCCCATAGGCCGCGCCATTAGAATAGGACGGTTCTGACATACCCCACGCTATCGATTGATCAGTGAAAGTTAAATCCCCATTATTCTTATAAACATAATTATGGACTTTAATGCCAGGTATTTTTTTCAGCATTGCAATGCGCTCTATTTTATTTCCCTCATCCGTGCCCATGCGCATGGTCTGCTCGCTAAATTTTATGAAATCAAGATTGGTGATATCCTGGCGATAGCCATTTGAGATAAAGAGATCTTTGAAACCATCGTTATCAAAATCTGTCAACAATGGACCCCAACTCCAGTCGGTTGCCTCAATACCCGCTAAATAACCAATTTCACTAAACGTACCGTTGCCATTGTTAAGTTGTAAGGTATTCCGTATGTACTGTGGTTCATATCCGAATTTCAAACCATTTTCAAACTCATCATAGTTGTTGCCCACGATGGTAATCTTCCACCGCAAATTATCTTCGGGAAGCATATCCACTTCGACAATGTCCACCAGACCATCGTTGTTGATATCGGCCACGTCATTGCCCATTGCATTGTATGTTTCGTGCTTAAAGTACTGACCAGCCCGGTTTGAGAAAGTTCCGTCCTGGTTATTAACATAAGCGAGATCATTGGTTATAAAATCATTGGACACATAAATATCCGGCCAATTGTCGTCATTAAGATCACATACCTGTACGCCAAGCCCGAAACCTTCGATCAAAATTCCTGCCTGTGCTGAAACATCGGTGAATGTTTGATCACCATTATTTCTATATAGCTGGTCCGTAGTAGACGATTCGCCTCTGACCGATTTGGGTCGCGCCCTGTTCCTGCTGTACTCAACAAACGCATTTCGCAAAAGATATACGTCCAGATCTCCGTCCCCATCATAATCAAAAAAAGTGGCTTGAATGTTATGCCCTGTTCCCTGCAGTCCATAAGCAGCTGCAGACTCGGTAAAAGTATTATTGCCATTGTTGACGAACAAAAGGTTTTTCTTTTTGCTGGCAGGGGTATTTCTCGTGCCTGCAACACACAGATAAATGTCCTTGAAACCATCCTGGTTAATATCTACCATCGTAACGCCATTAACCCAGACCGAAGTTGTAATGCCCGACATCGTTGTAATGTCTTCAAATTTCCAATCTCCCTTGTTTAGGTATAACTTTCCGGAGGTCATGTTACCGGAAAAATAGATATCCTGTAAGCCATCGTTATTGATATCGCCAATGGCCACACCTGCGCCGTTGTAGAGGTACTCAAAATCCAAGACCGTAAGTGTATCACTGTATTGAAGCGTATTAGAAAAAGTGACGCCTGATGACGTAGAGTTTACAGGCTGGAAAAGCTGCCCGGATGGATTAGTGCATCCAACAAGCATGAAAATCATGTGCAGAAAAACGATGAATGTTGATATCCTGGGCATAGTTCAATATAAAAATAAACAGCGAGGGGAAAAGCCCTCGCTGCGTAATATTAGCGTCTGAATTAAGACTGTATCAGTATCCAGGGTTCTGCGTGATTAATCCGGCGGTACGGTCTATCTCGCTTTGTGGAATAGGGAATACATTGAATTTATCATTCCACTGAGCCCCAAAAATCTGCGCGCCAATACCCCAACGGGTAATATCGAACCAGCGGTGCTCTTCAAAGCACAGTTCGATCCGTTTCTCCTGCATGACATCGGCAAGGGTTGCTGTTCCGGCCAAATCAGGCAGTCCTGCCCTGTTTCGGATATCATTGACTTGCGTAGTTGCCTCACCAGCCCTACCCTTTGCAATAAGAGCTTCGGCATACAATAGTTTCATTTCGGCAAAACGGTATATCCTTTCATTGTTAAAATCTCCCTGATTGTTGCCTGAAAAACCACCGGCAACGGAATTGCGTTTGCCGCCATATTTCTTCACGTTGTATCCGGTAACGGACCATTCTGGATCATAAGGCAATTCTACCACCTCACTGTTCCAGACATAATACATGTCACCATCGGAATAAATAAAAGCTTCGAACCGCGCGTCACCGGGTTCAAATGCATCAACCAAATCCTGAGAAGGTACCCAAAATCCAAGTTTACCTCCGGGTGCGCCATCATTTGCGATATAATTGTCAGGCGCCCAAAACCAGCTCCGGCCCGTACCCTGCGACGCTTTGAAGCTTTCTGAGTGTGTATCATCAAAGACCCAGATGTTATCATCAGAATTAGGTCCACCATATTGGATTTCAAAAATAGATTCAGCATTGTTTTCATTGTCTAATGCGAATAAATCGTCCAAATCTTTTGCCGGATCACCCGTGTTAATCAATTGGTATGGGCCGTTAGCAATCACGTCCTCGAAAGCCGCGATAGCGCCATCCACGTCATTCTTCCACATGTCCACTTTGCCTATATAGGCTTTAGCTGCCCATTTGGTAGCCCTACCGGTATTGCCTGCATCCCATGCAGCTGGTAAATTGGTAAAGGCGACATTAAAATCAGACAGTATCTGCGTAAATAATTCGTCTTTGGTCGCATTGGGCGCAGCCAAATCCTCCAGGCTTTTGGGTGTAGCCAGCATCATTGGTGGCGTACCGAAAAGTTTAAGTGCCTCAAAGTGGAAGAACGCCCGCAGGAATTTTGCTTCTCCTTCGAACAGGCTCTTCTCACCTGCTGTAAGTTCGTTTTCAAGCTCCAAATGTTCCAGCACTGTATTGCACCGATAAATGCCCTCATAGATCTGTGTATAAATGGCTGCAAAAGGTTTGTCACTGGAATTTATGTTAAGGTTATCAGCATTCTTTGACTCGTTGTCCGAACCTGGCGAAGCAACAGCATCATCAGTGATCGCGACCGTTATCTTCCAATATTCACCAAATTCACCAAGGGTTTCGGTGCTGGTTCCCCAAAAATCCTGTATGGAGGAGTAGGCTGCAAACATGGCACCATCAAAATCCGAGGCAGTCTTATAGTAGGCATCAGACGGAAGCTTGTCCAGCGGAACCAAATCCAGGTTGTTACAGGAATTAATAATGAATCCTGCAGCTATCAAATATATTATCTTTTTCATCTTCATCACTTTAATTTATAATTCGATACAATCAACTAAAACGCAACTTGCCAGCCAAACTGAAGTATTCTCGGCTGTGGTGAAGTACCTGAATCCTGACCATTGGACAATGGTGTTTCCCCTTTCTGAAAGCTAAATCCTCTTGTCACTTCCGGATCAAAGCCTTTGTATTTGGTGAAAGTTGCCAGGTTTTGCGCTGCGATATAGACACGGAAGCGGGTAATTGCACCTCCGGCAAACTTCTGAAGCTTATTGCTAGGTATGCTGTACCCCAGCTGAATATTCCTGATCCGCATGAAACTGGCGTTTTCAATCCACCGGTCGGAATAACGGTTATTATTGTTATCATCTGACACGGTTAGACGTGGCATGGAGTTACTGGTCCCTTCACCATCCCAATAGCCAAGTGTTGACGTGAGAAAATTGTTGGAACTTCTCAAGTCCTCAAGTGATACGCGCCCTGCATTGTAAACCTTTTGCCCGCTAACGCCTTGCAACAGAAGTGAAAAATCAAAGTTCATATACGACGCTGAAAGGTTGATCCCGTAATAGAATTTCGGTATCGGGCTACCTAGGTTAGTCCGGTCCTTGGAGTCAATCTTTCCATCCTTATTGACATCTACAAAACGGATGTCACCGGGTTCCCTTCCATTGGATAAGTTGTCAGGAACAGCAGCATCAATTTCGCCCTGATTTTGAAATATGCCATCTGTCTTGTATCCGTAGAAACTTCCAATAGCCTCACCCACTACAGTCCTGTGGGTGGCTGCACCACCTACCCCGGATATGATCTCCGGAATGCCTCCCAAATCAAGGATTTCATTGTGCACCGTGGTAAGATTTCCACCCACGCTATACTTGAAGCCTCCAGCGCTATTTCTGTAGTTCAATGCAAGCTCAATGCCACTGTTGAGCATCTCGCCTAAGTTAGCATCGATGGGTAGGAAAAAACCTGATGTATAGGGTGCGGGAAATCCCAACAGAATATCGTTGGTAGTCTTTCTGTAGTAGTCAAAGGTAAGATCAATTTTACCCTGCATCATGCTGATATCGCCACCAAAGTCGACCTGGGTACTGGTCTCCCATTTGAGGGCGGGGTTGGCAAAAACAATTGGCGCCGGACCCCTCACTACACTTTGTGCACCAGTCCCGACCACATAGAATATAAATGGATGCAGTGTTGAGAGGTAGGCGAAGTTGGTACCCGTGAATTGATTACCCGATTGACCCCAGCTCGCCCGCAGTTTCACATCATAAAAGAAGCCACCCTTTGGGAAGAAGTCTTCCTGACTCATCCTCCATCCGGCAGATACGGAAGGAAACGTTCCCGTCCGATTATCTTCGGCAAACCTGGAGGACTTGTCCTGCCGCACATTGAAGGTGAATAAATATTTATCATCGAAGGCGTAATTCACCCTGCCCAAAAAGCCTCTCAAGGCCCATTGATCAGCTTCGTTAGCAGCGCCGACCTGAACGCCGGTCGAGGCAAATTTTATCGCAGGGTTGAACAGGTCACTGCCTTGAATCCTCACCTTGTCATAACGGAAGTTGGTTTCTTCCTCGCCGACCAATATGGTAAAGCTGTGCTTACCGATGGTTTTATCATAGGTAAGGGTGTGGTTCACATTGGTCGTTAACTCGATGGGGCGCTCCTGAACCAGAAAAGACGACTTTGGAAATCCATTAAAGTCAACCGGACCACCATAATAATTTCCATCGCCAACATTGTAATCAAACCCGCCGGAAATTCTGTATTTCAATCCTTTTATTATTTCAAATTCTCCATAAACGTTGCCTTGCACCTTTCTTTGGACAACATTCGTATAAGCATATAGGGGATCATTTCGCATGATGATGTTTTGGCTACCGCCAGCAGCTCCCCTGTTTGCACTTGTTTCAAGATTGTACCCTGTAGGATTGCTGGGATCGTAAACCTGAAAAAACGGTTGGTTAAGTGCGGACAGATATCCGGCAGCACCACCACCACCACCACCTTCTTCTGATTGCACACCCCGGTCAACTGAACTCACCAGTAGCGATTCACCAAACCTGAAATATTTGCCAACTTTTACATCAGAATTGGCCTTAATGGAAAAGCGTTTAAACCGCTGAGACGGTTCAATCCCTTCCTGATTCATGTATCCTGCCCCAATGAAATAGTTAGCCGTAGGCGAACCTCCACTCACGCCAATGTTATGGCTTTGGACCGATGAATTCTTAAAAGCAACATCTTGCCAATTAACGTCGGGCTTGCCACTGAAGGCACTGAAGTCACGTGTTGGGTCTATTTTATTTTGAATATCAATATACTGGCTCACGTTCAACACATCCAGCTTCTTCCAGGCCTGACCTACACCGGTGTAGCCATCATAAGATACAGTGGCCTTCCCTTCTTTTCCCCGCTTCGTAGTGATGATAATAACACCGTTTGCTGCACGGGCACCGTATATAGCGGCGGCAGATGCATCCTTTAGTACGTCAATTGATTCAATGTCTGCAGGATTGATCCCTGCCAATGGATTAGATTCAGTATTGGAACCGGTATTAACGGTAATATTTGTGGTCTGAACAATTGGGACACCATCAATAACCCACAAAGGCGAGTTTACACCGGCAGTACCAACACCACGGATCCGTACATCAATCGGGGCACCCGGATCACCGCTTCTATTCGAAATCTGAATTCCAGCGACGCGGCCAGCCAGGAGCTGATCAGGACTTGTAATAGGTTTGGAGGAAATATCAACATCAGAAGCGCGCAACCCTCCGACTGCCCCGGTAAGGTCTGATTTTCGCTGGGTACCATAACCGACCACGACTACTTCTTCCAACGATTGTGCGTCAGATTTCAGCTGCACGTTTAGAACGGTCTGACTTCGGGCTGCAATCTCTGTGGTCACATAGCCTATAAAACTAAACGCCAGAACTGCATTGTCATCTGAAATCGACAATTGATAATTTCCGCTGGCATCGGTACTTGTTCCAACAGTGCTTCCTTTGACAATAATGTTTACGCCAGGAATATTTTCTCCTGTTTCAGCGTCTGTTACTTTTCCAGATATCGTTCTTTCCTGGGCATAGGCAAGGAAAGGTGATATAAAAAAAAGCAACCATAGCAACTTCTGTATTGTAGAATGTTTCATAGATTATGGTTTGTATTAATACTTCATTTCAGAATATTTCTAAAGATAGAATCAATTTAACCAGATTTCCTTCTTCCGTAAAGAATATATTTTTCCATAAAATTTCAGTGCAAACGCACCCGGAGCACCCTGTAGCCACCACGATTTCTGGTTTCCATCGCGTTTGCCCATACCTGTGGCATATGCCGGGAGGCTATTGTTGTCGGACAAGCCTGAAAACGAAAAAGCAAAAATGCTTCTCTTGCCCGGGATAGCCGGCTTAATCACTGGATACGGCATGAATTTCACCATTAGGCCAGTATAAAGAGAAAAGCCCCAGCCTTTACGCGAGCTTCCGGCGGACGGTGCTTGTCGGTGCTCGGTTAGTTTTACTAGTCGATAAACATCTAGAACCACAAAAAACATTTGAATATTTTTACCATCATCGGCATGCATCCATTTTTTGTTTACCTCGATTACGAAATTGTAGCCAACCAAAGGTATAACGATCATGTCGGCGGAATTTCAACCGGGCTGATGAGCATAATCAAATCCCCGTGATAGTTGTGATCATTTTGACACTGGAATGGAACTAGTGTAAGTTCCTCCATGGCAAAGGAATCTTTTTCAATGTATGATTAGCCAGCAAAGGCTATACTTTTCCAAGATTGAGATAAGTCTTCTTTGATAATTCGGCGGCAATAATTTCCTGAAAAGCTTCTCTTTGGTCTTCCAATGCATTCAGCAGTCGTATTTGATTGCCTGCGCGCACAAAATTTTGTTCCGGGTAGCTCGTACCATAGTAAACATCATTGTTGAAATAATCCGCAAGAAAACGGATAGCCTGCATGTAGATCAAAAATAATCCGGCATATAATATAAGGTCTCGTTCTTCTGGTGTCAATTCATCGCCCATGTTGCTCAGATAACCCTGCACAATAGCCCTGAAAAAATCATCCCGGACCGCGATTTTACTGAAATCCTTTTCTTCTTCATTTGCGGGAGAGAGATAAGTGCGCATCATATCACCTACATCGCTGATAAAATATCCAGGCATAACGGTGTCCAGGTCAATAACGCAAAGCCCCCTGTCATGATCATCAAACAACACATTACTGATTTTTGTATCGTGGTGGGTAACACGCTGCTTCACTGCGCTGCTCTTCCTGATCTTTTCAAAGGAAGTCAGAATATGAACGTGTTTTTTTACTTTCGCCACGAGGTGCGCTGATTGTTTTATTCGCTCGACATTACCCATCTTCAACGCCTCCTCAAACTGTTGGTAACGCAATGTGAGGTTATGAAAATCAGGTATAGTGAGGTGAAGTTTTCTTGAATCAAATCCTGACAAAAGCCTTGTAAATTTTCCGAATTGCAGCGCAGCCTCATATGCCTGGTCAGGGGACGATACAACGTTGATGGTATGCGAACCTTCGACAAATGGAAGCAGGCGATAATAGCCTTCATTCTCGATATAACAAACTTCCGCGTTGTTTGCATTCGTAATCGGTGCAACAAAGAGGTATCCAGGACTGTGCTTTTTCAGGTACGCATCAAGCATTTTTAAATTATCGGCAAGTTCATAGGGCCTCCTAAAAACATGGTCATTTATACGCTGCAGAATATACTGCTGCCTGGCCAACGTGATTTTCCATGTCTTGTTGATAAGTCCACTTGCCAAAGGCTCTACATGACTATCTTCAAATCGAATCCCATAAGCGCTTAAAACTGTTGCAATCATAATTTTGTTAAATGTCCTTAATCCATATTATATACAGTAAACACATGCTTTGCCATCCAATGACAATCACACGGTTAAACCAGAATTTGAGTCTTTTGTTGCCCTAAACATTCTACCTTAACCACTCACAATTTGTCAATCTCATTCGCCACCCTGTTTGCCGATCGGGTAGCAGCTTCCGTACCCCAATTCAGGTTGTCTGCATATGCCCCGGCGAAATGTATGCGGCCAACAGGCTTCATGAGATGCGGCCAGAATCGGTCCAGCTCACCGATGGGAAAAGGGAGTCTTTCGCACGTTGGTGAATAGGTCTCCTTCGTCCAGTCTCTGCTAACGACTTGTTCAATGGTATCTTTCTTTCGCGGATATACGCTCCGAAATGCGGCAAGCGCACGTTGCGGAGAGATACCCCCCGGACCAGTACCCAATACGATTACGCGATGGGTATCAACCTCCTCTGCAGATTGCCATACTGACCAAAGATCAGGATGGTCTAAGTCCATGTTGATGCTAAGGCCATCTTCTAGCCAAAACTTCGAGCTAGCCTGAAATACAAATCGCTGGTAAGAATCATACCTGATATTCTCGTTGATGTATTGTCTTTCAGATGGCAACTGAGGGTATACCTGAATATTTTTAAACGCTGGCAGGGGAATGCAATTCACAAAGAAATCTGCTGACATTTCTTTTTGTTCATTGTGCTGCTTATAGGCAATTGTCACACCTGTGTCACCATGTTTGATGGACTGAATAGGACAATCCAGCCATACGCGCGATCCCAGTCTGGTTGCGAATGCATTCGGAAGCATCTGGTTGCCACCTTTCAAGCGGAAAACTTCAATCGGGAAGTGCGGTACCCCGCGGATATTCAGGATAGCTGACATCCACAATTCAAACAATGCTGATGAATTGGAACCACCTAACCGTCCCAACGCAGCCTGAGAAGCCCCCTCCTTCTTATAAATATCAGCCATGGGTATCTTGTCCAACTCATTGTATCCGATATCGAAGGGTTGATACTCGTCCTTGAATTTTTCCAGGTAAGGCTTTACGTAAAGCGCTTGCAGATCCCACCAGGGATTGGACGACAAGTACTTCACTTCCCTGTCATTGAATCCGAAATTTCTTAAGACAGCCGGATCGCTTAACATTTCTTCGTTATAGAACTTACCTTCAATTCTCCGTAGAATATTCTTTCGTCTTGGATAGGGCAGCGCAGTAAGGTTGAATTCCTTAATGTACTCCCAATATTTGACGTACCCTGGTTTAGTAATATGCTCCTGGCCAAAATCGCCGTACAATCCATCGGACAAACCATCGTGAACTGTAAAAACATGACCCCCATGTCTGCCCGATGCTTCCAGAACGATTACCTCATGTCCTTTCTTCATCAATTCATAAGCGCAACAAAGGCCTCCAATGCCCGCGCCGCCGACAATTATCTTTTTGGCAGAAGCACCTGTTTTCATTGGGTAGCTTTTCGATTCGTCAGTTTCCTTCGCCATCAGGGAATCTATTTCCAGTACGGAAGCACCAACACCAGCCATCATGGTATTCCTGATAAAATCTCTCCTTTTAAATTTGGTCATTTATGAATGCTTTAGTGGTGTAGGATATCTGCCGTTCTTTTTTAAAGATACTTACAAGTCGTCATCACGTTATCAATCGAAGTTAAATGATAATTCAGAACTTTTGTCTATAGGATGCCAAGAAACGATTACGCCCACTCAAACGCCTACATGAATTCAACGTAAATCAATCCCTGTGCAGGCACCCAGAGAAAGTCAGCAGGTCACAAATGGGGTTTAATCCGGACAAAGAATTGCTATATTGGAACCAGTTCACCTTTGCAGTAATGAAAAAGCAATCCGGGTCGCGCTCTCCTGCCTATTGGATACCAACGGCATATTTTGCCGAAGGCTTACCTTTCGTAGCAATAGCCGCCGCATCTGCCCTCATGTTCAAAAATATGGGGATTTCGGATACGCAGATTGCTTTCTGGACATCGCTGACTATGTTGCCCTGGACCGTGAAGCCATTGTGGGGACCCTTCCTGGAAATGTTTAAAACAAAGAAACATTTTGTGGTAGCGACCCAGCTTTTTACAGGCGTCTTGTTCGGTCTCATTGCATTCTCTTTGTCTTTGCCCGGTTTTTTTGCCTACGCCATTGCGTTGATGGCCATGATAGCCTTTAGCGGTGCTACACATGATATGGCCGTAGACGGTGTTTACCTCAACGCCCTGACGCCAAGATTACAGGCACAATTCATAGGGTGGCAGGGAGCTGCCTACAACATCGCAAAGATTCTTTCGGGAGGCGCGCTGGTTTATCTGGCGGGAGAACTCGAAGCCAGCCTGGGCGTTGTTACCGCATGGACTACAGTGATGGGTATATACGGTGCGGTTATGCTTTTACTTGGCTTCTATCACATCAGCATGTTGCCTTCCGGGGGAGCCGCCAGCGAGGTAAATTCCCTCCGCGAAGGGTTTGACACTTTGTGGGATGTCGTAAAATCCTTTTTTCAAAAGAAGCACATATTTTTCGGCATCCTGTTTATTATCCTGTACCGTTTTGCTGAAGGTCAGGCCATTAAGATAACGCCATTGTTTTTCAAAGCGGCGCGCGAACAAGGCGGCCTCGGACTCAGCACTTCGCAAATAGGAATTGTGTATGGCGTTTTCGGGGCTTTGGCTTTTGTGCTGGGTTCGATGTCTGCGGGATATTTTGTTGCAAGCAGGGGCCTTACCAAAAAAACACTGCTTATCCTATGCTGTTTCTTCAACCTGCCATTTCTAACGTATGCGATATTGGCAATTTTCTTACCAGAAAGTCTTTACCTGATCGCTTCCGCTGTGGCCGTCGAATATTTTGGATATGGATTCGGTTTTGTAGGGTTAACGCTTTTTATGATGCAGCAAATAGCACCGGGGAGATACAAAATGGCGCATTACGCATTTGCTACCGGCATTATGAATCTGGGCGTGATGATACCCTCCATGTTGAGCGGCTATTTGAGCGACAGGCTTGGCTATCGCGACTTCTTTATCTGGGTGTTGTTTGCTACCATTCCCGCATTTCTTATCACCTGGTTCGTACCCCTGAAAGCGATAGCGGAGGATGAAGCGGAACCAGCACTGCCGCAATCTTGAAGTATTATGTTGTGACCGAGCGTCTGCGCTGCTGTCAATGTTGCCGCAAGATTGCAACTACTTACCAACGCGCCTGAACCGTTCGACACACTTCCCATCATTGCATAAATGGAGCTGGAAGAATCTGTCATTCACACCTTGCGCAGTACGGGGATCCAGTTCCGGCGTGTACCTGCTCAGGGACGGCTCAAACTGGCTGACGTGCGCCAAAGCCGCCTGCATTTTTTCCTCAAAAACTGATGTGATGTTTACTTCATAATTTGGCTGCTGAGAATAGTAAAAATAGAATTCCCTGACATTAAAAGGTTCAAGATTCTCAACGAGCAAATGCTCAGGATAATACAAATGCCATTCTGCAGCAATAAACGCATCGTTGGTAATATTTGCGGCCATTCGATGATCTGTTTTATGCCATTGCAACCAGGTAGCGCCAGGATCGGGAGAAAAGACAACATCCGGCCGGTACAACTTAATGTAGCGCGCAATAGTCCCCCGCAATGCCCTGGGTTCAGCATATTCCAGATCTCCATCCTCATAACCCAACCAATGGATATTCTCTTTGGCTATGCCTAACAATGCGCAGGCTTTCTCTTCTTCTGCCTTGCGAATTCGTGCCAATCGCTCGCTGGTCATTTCCAGGTCAAGCGACCCTTTGTTGTCATTGGTATAGATGATTATGTGTATACGGTTTCCATTTTTTGCCAGGAGTGCCAACGTCCCGCCCATCGAAAACGTCTCATCATCCGGGTGTGGCGTAAACACAAGAATGGTTTTGCCGGCCATGTTCTCAACCCGCATATCATTACTAACTTCCACTGGATTGACAAGATCAGCGATAATGGGTTGCGCATCAACCCGAAAAGAAATAAACAAGGCGAACAACGGGATGAACATGCTAAACCTTTTAATCGCTGGTAACCGTGAAATTCTCATGTTATATTGTGAATTATGGATAGGAACCGCTCATCGTTTCTCATAGGAAGGTGGTACTGGCTTCACTGGAGGGTGCAGCGATAATTCCTTCATGATTTCCTCAATTGCTTTCTCCAATTGCGGGTCAACACCTGCGGCCAACTGTGATGGGTCATCCTCCACTTCCAGGTCAGGATCCACGCCATGTCCTTCCCTGAACCATGTGCCATCGGGATTGTACATTCTGAACGTCGGAACTGTCACAGCTCCTCCGTCGATCAGGGATGGTACTCCGGAAATACCTATAAGACCACCCCACGTACGTGTACCAATCAACGGTCCGAGGCCGGCCTTGCGAAAGTAATCCGGGAAAGCATCTCCACCGGAACCACTCCACCCATTGATAAGCATTACTTTTGGCCCAAAGTTAGCTACGCGTGGCCATTGCCATGCTTTTCCATCACGCACAGCCCAAAAAGCCAGTGGCTTCCTGTCCAACAGCTCAATAAACCGATCGGGTATTTGTCCACCGTTATTGAAGCGCTCGTCTATAATTAATCCATCCTTGTTGAACTGCGCATAGAACATTCGCACCAATTCATACTGCCCGTCGCTACTTCCTGTGCTGGGAACATAGATGTATCCGATTTTGCCTTGCGTTGCGTCCTCTACACGTTTCCGGTTGGCTTCAATCCATGCGAGGTTTCGCAGGCGTGTTTCATCCTTCATTGGCTCTACCAGTACCTTCCACGATCCAGTGCGTGATGGCGTATTGTTGACGGTCAACTCAATTGAACCGTCAGCTAATCCCTCAAATGCTGCCCATGGATCTTTCGACGCGTCGATATCGACATTGTTTACGGCAAGGATAAAATCGCCCGCTTTGATCTTCAGCCCGGGCGCGCTGACAGCAGCGCGCACTTCACTATCCCACGGTGCTCCTTTAATGATTTTCTTGACGTAGTAGGCGCCGTCCTTTAATCCCCAATCGATACCGAGATAGCCTACCTCCTTTTCTGGTGGTGCTTCCGTGTCTCCACCACCACGATACGTATGCGATGCGCTGATCTCTCCGATCAATTCGCCGATGATATAGTTGACATCCCAGCGGGTGACCGCATTGTCAATCAAATCACCATATTGGTTTCGCATTGCATTCCAATCGAGGCCATGCATGTTTGGATCATAGAAATAGTCGCGTTCAAATCTCCATGCATCTGAAAACAATTGCTTCCACTCTTCCCTTGGAACGACTGTCATCGTCATATTATCCGTGGGCATTTTTTTATCCATTTCCTGATCGGCGTCAACGTCTACAATAGCATACTTACCATCCACTGCAACCATTATCTTCTTGCCGTCGGCAGAAACTTCAAACCCGTCAGCCTTGGTGACTATCGTTTTCTCTTCACGTTTGCTGAAGTCGTAATAGGCAATAGGTTTTTCCTTGCTATCAGATCCGGTGTTGGGAAAGTGGTGGTAGATGATTTTTCCGGAAACGGCCACTAACTTATTATAGTTTCCGCCTTTGAGTGGCAGCAACACCATGCGCTCTTCAAAACCCTGCATATCAATGACGGTAGCTTTAACGGCGTCTTTACCCTCCTTACTCGCATCGTCATCTTTCTTAGTCGATGATTTTGTTTTTTTTGATTTGGGTTCCTGTTTTTTGGCTTCTTCCTCAAACGCTGTTTCATCATTCTTAGGCGCCAACGGGGAAAGTGAATCTTTCGCCAACGGCACAGCGGCGATCATTGTTGCATTAGGGTAAGACCAATTGCCATCAAAGTCGCTGTAAGCGGGGCTGAAATTCCGGTTGGTGAGGAAGTATAAATATTTCCCATCCGGGTCGAAGACAGGCTGTGAATCGGAATAAAAACCCGACGTGACCTGGGTAAGCTTCTGCGCCAACACATCGTAAAACGCAACAGCGTTGTTGTCATTATCCTGGTTGCGGCCAAAAGCCAGGTAACGGCTGTCGGGTGACCAGGAAACGGTAAATGATGTAAGGGCGCCTTCAAACATATTCTTCTGTTGGTCTACACGCAAGGTCCTGTTTTTTTCGTAGTCGTATACGTACACCACCATCGCCTTGTCAATAAAAGCCATCTTCTTGCTGTCGGGCGACCAGAAGATTTGGTACCGGAATCCGGGCCCGTATGCAGTGAGTTTTCGTTCTGCCCCACCATTTTTAAGGTCACGCACCGTAAGTTCATATTCACCTGATCGATCACTCCAGTATGCCACGAGTTTGCCATCAGGCGACCAGGATGGATATCGTTCTGCGACGCCGGATGTTTGGGTCAGGTTGATAACGGGACCATTTTCTGCCGGCACCGTGAATACCTCACCACGCGCACTGAATATTCCTCGTTTGCCGTCGTGTGAGACCATGAAGCTTTCAATCAGCTTGGCGGTACTTACTTCTTTGGGCATGAGTGTCGCCTCATCGGTTACCACCGTTACTTGCACTTCTTTATATTGGTCTGTCGTGAGGTTCAGCAAGTGCAGTTTGCCACCTGCTTCGAAAACGATCTCTTCCGGGCCAAGGCTCGGGAAGTGAATATCGAAAGTTTTGAAATCTGTTAATTGCTTTCTCGATTTCGATGACAGGTCATAGCTCCAGATATTGAATCGTTGTTCAGGTCCGGCATCGGAGAGATAGTATATTTTATTTTCGTGCCACATAGGCAATTCGTTGTTTGCGTCGTTGTCTGTAATTTTTTCCCAAGACTTGTTTAATAGGTCAAAGATCCAGACGTCAGGGGCCATACCACCACGATACCGTTTCCATGTCCGAAACACGCGGCTTCTGGTGGTGTAAGCGATCTTTGTGCCATCCGCCGAAAGGCTTCCGAACTCGCCATAGGGAACTGGGAGCTTTTCCGGAAGGCCACCGTTATCGGATACCTTGTAGAACTGACTGAACCGTTGCTTCCCACTTTCCCGTGAAGAAGCGAACAGGATTTGTTTACCATCCGGATACCAGTCAACGACACGATCTGACATACCGTGGTACGTGATTCGGGTAGGCAACCCTCCCATTGAAGGCATTGCAAAGACATCAATGTTTCCATAGTAATTTCCGCTAAACGCAATTTGCGAGCCATCAGGCGAAAACTTGGGAAGCCGTTCTTCACCTTCTGCGGAGGTAAGTCTGTTGGCGACTCCTCCTTTTTTGTCCACGATCCAAATATCACCGCCATACGAAAAGGCAATTTGTGTCGATGAAACATCGGGATACTGCAGCAGGCGTGCGTTCACTTGTGCGTTGACCTTGGTATTCCCGAAGCTAAGGAGTAAAAAAATAATTATTCCGATTCTTTGCATGCGCTATCCTGGTTTGTGATTGAAGAACTAAAATAAGAAATATACCGCGCATCTTATGTATGCCATTGCACTGATTGACAAGGAAACATTGAAAGGCATTCGGACCGGCCAAACTGTGTATTGCGCGCAAATGCATTTTCGCGCAGGCTCACGGAGTACCCTGTTGTCTTTTGGCTTACAGTGGCTTAACGCCAGGTTGCTGCAATCCTAACAGCTAATTATTGGCTCATTTTAGTCACCTTCCGTCTCACATGAACACTAAAAAATGTTACGTGAGGTAAGGGCCAATAAAAAAAAAGGCAGGTCGTTAAACCTGTCTTTTTTTTGCGCTTCTCCGGCGTGCTCAATGCAAAGCCAAAAAAACGGCATCGGCGTTAATTATATTGACAGGTGCCAATCTCAACTTAGCACCTATTCAACCCTGCTCCAAATAGAGCGTTTGATGGATTTCGTGAATTCATTCCAATCGTCTAATGCGTTATCCCAAGTACCCTCGCCGTGCGCCTTGTTGTATTCATCCTTCATTTTCCAGTCTTCGATATCAAGCTCAGCAAAAGTTTCGAAAGTAAAAACGATCGCCACATCTCTTCCATCATCTTCACCATATTGGTTTACCCAAGTGCTGACCTCATCACCCATTTTCTTATTGACAACGACCACTTTTTTCATAAACTCAGCAAATTTGTAATAGTCGCCACGCTCCAGATCGATAAGCCATACCGTTTGTCTCTTCTGACTTTTGTCATCGCGAAAGGAAAGGTCAGCATCCATCTTCCAATATTCGACTGCTCCGTACTCCTGAACAAAAGGTTCAACAGTATCTTTCCAGTCTTTGGCGTGTTCGCCTGCTCCTGGTGCTTTATCCATGTCTGTATAGGTCAGCGGTCCCATAGCCCACACATAATCGCCAGCCTGGCTTCCGGTTTCTATGGACCAAAGAACCGCAGCATATTTTCCTGTGTGATACTTTGCATCATGCTTCTTCACAGCAGCTTCAAATTCCATATTTTTACCAACTTTACACTTCATCCGGCTGAGCTGGACCATGGTATAGTCTGTTTTCGAAGTCTGGCCCATCGCCATTACAGGGATGAACAACATCCCAAGCATTAGCTTCTTCAAATTTTTCATTTTTTCAAGGGTTTAGGTTAGGGTTAGCAGAAGCGATCAATCTAGCCATTAATTCAGACGTAACCAATGAAAAAGTGCAACTTTCCACGACCCTTAGGTTGTAGGCTGCACGCAGTTGTAGCGACAGGAATCGTCAAAAGTGACATGGCAATGAAAGTACCCACGCGAGGCTCACTCGTGCCCCTCTTTCAGCAACAGCGTAACTTTCCACGTTCAACCTCCAATCAGCTAAAGCCATTTTCAACAGGGGTTAATAATATTTTGTTTGGTAAGTACCGTAATCATCAGACATATCCGGCAACCATTCGTCGAAGCTATCCCCATTGAATAAATGACCCTTCCTTCCGTTAATCGTTAATTCTATGAAAGGGGCAATTGTATAGGTTGTACCTTTTTCCAGACCATCTATTACCATCGTATAATGATAGTACCAGGCGGGTCCTCCATGGTCTGCAGTACCCCACGTTCCATAGTCTGCCAATTGTGTAAAGTCAATAGTATCGGGCTCTGATAGAAATAATACGGTCTGCTTTGCCGTGTCCAGAAAAATATTTACTTGCCCGAGGGATACATCTGCGCCAATTTGATTAATAGTCAATACTGAATCATATTTAATAAAAAAGGGGATTGTTATACTGGTATCACTGACCAGAACCTCACTCCAATAGACTGTGAATACAGGCAGATCGTAGTAGGCATGAGGAGGACAAGTGGTACATCCCCCAATTACACAGCCTACGCATCCTGAATCATCATAGGGAAATACAGGCTCGGTAGTATCGTCGCACCCGGAGATGCAAACCAGCAGTGCAAGACTTGCTGCAGCATTTAATATGAGCGTTTTCATGACGTTGTATTTTAATTACAAGGCTAAGGTATGTTCGTCCCAGAGAGTGTGCGTGGCGAAGATCAAATCTCCTGCAGCTAAGATTTGCATATTTCATAACATTGGTCCAGGTATAAAAAATGTTATGCAATTACTGCAAATCCCATCTTTGTGCCATTTGGATACCTGGTGGCGCGCCAAACAACAGCATTATAATCTGTTAGCTACCAGATCCCTTTCCTACACCATGACGGGTTATAAAGCGACCCATATCGCAAGGAGGAAGATAAAAGCGAGAAATGTAATAAGACGTTTCATTGTCGTATCGTTTACACAAATGTCTGGACACTT
>Ga0224500_10000110_pt1 | contig 59606 bp, 46 predicted proteins | sample SF_Oct11_sed_USG_FD_168126 | JGI IMG/M metagenome (GOLD analysis project Ga0224500, IMG submission 168126) | Sediment microbial communities from San Francisco Bay, California, United States - SF_Oct11_sed_USGS_4_1 | ecosystem: Environmental > Aquatic > Marine > Sediment | place: USA: California...
CGACTCATTGCGATGCCCGACATGGATCACGCGCAGGGCGCGCTCCTACAGGTGCTGCCTGACGTTGCGACAGCCCTGTAGGAGCCCGTCCCGACGGGCGACCTCCCCAATGCCGCGATGCCACCCCTGCAAGAGCCCGCCCCGCGGGCGACCTGCGTTATCATTCGACCCGATAATCGACTCAAAACGAGCCCAAAGAACCCAACCCATGCCCATCGACATCACCTGCTTCAAGGCCTACGACATCCGTGGCCGCATCCCCGACCAGATCAACGAGGACATCGCCTGGCGCATCGGCAACGCGACCGCGGAATTCCTCGGGGCCAAACGCGTCGTCATCGGCCGCGACATGCGCCTGTCGAGCGCCGGGCTGACCGACGCCGTGGCCAGGGGCCTTACGGAAGCCGGCGTCGAGGTGCTGGATATCGGGCTCTGCGGGACCGAGATGGTCTATTTCGCGGTTACGCACCTCGGGGCCGACGGCGGCATCATGGTCACGGCCAGCCACAACCCGGCGGACTACAACGGCCTGAAGCTGGTGCGCGAGCAGGCGAAACCGATCAGCGCGGACACCGGTCTCAAGGACATCCGCAAGCTGGCCGAGGCCGACCGGCGCCTCAGGGCGGCGTCGCCCGGGAAGCGATCGCCGGTCCGTATCTTCGATGCCTACGTCGAGCACATGCTGGGCTACGTGGACGTTTCCCGGCTCGAGCCGCTGAAGCTCGTCGTCAACGCCGGCAACGGCTGCGCCGGTATTGCGATCGACGGGCTGGAGCCGCACCTGCCGTTCGAATTCATCAAGATCCACCACGAGCCGGACGGCACCTTCCCGAACGGCATCCCGAACCCGCTCCTGCCCGAGAACCGGGCCTCGACCGCCGAAGCCGTCGTCGCGAACGGCGCCGATATGGGGATTGCCTGGGACGGCGATTTCGACCGCTGTTTCCTGTTCGACGAGAAGGCCGGATTCATCGAGGGCTACTACATCGTTGGCCTGCTGGCCGAGAGCCTGTTGGAGAAGCATCCCGGCGGGAAGATCGTGCACGACCCGAGGCTGACCTGGAATACGCTGGATATGGTCGAGGCCGCGGGCGGCGTCGCGGTTCAGTCGAAGTCCGGCCACTCGTTCATCAAGGAGACGATGCGCCGGGTGGACGGGATCTACGGTGGCGAGATGAGCGCGCACCACTATTTTCGCGACTTCTCCTACGCGGACAGCGGCATGATTCCCTGGCTGCTGGTCGCGGAACTGCTGTGCAAGACCGGCAAGCCGCTGTCGGCTCTCGTCGGCGAGCGCATCGCCAAGTACCCGGCGAGCGGCGAGATCAATCGCGAGGTCGCGGATGCGAAGGCGACGCTCAAAGCGCTCCACGACCGTTATGCGAAGGATGCGCTCGCCATCGATGATACGGATGGCTACAGCTTCGAATTCCCGGACTGGCGCTTCAACATCCGGATGTCGAACACCGAGCCGGTCGTGCGGCTGAACGTCGAGAGCCGCGGCGACCAGGCGCTGATGGAGGCGAAGACGGCCGAGGTGCTGGCGATCATGGAGTCTTAGGGGCCTCGGACATTTGGGGTCAGAGTAAAAACTCCGAGAGTTTTTACTCTGACCCCAAATATCGGCGATTGTGGGAGCGGGTCCTGACCCGCGACGGTTCGATTCCCAGGACGCCTCATCCACGGCAACCTGGTGCCGCTGGTCAGGCCGAGGCCGGGCCCAGCAACTCTTCGGCCACTCGCCGAGCGATCTCCAGGGAGGCGGTCAGCCCGGGCGATTCGATGCCGAACAGGTTTACGAGGCCGGGTATGCCATGCGTGCCAGCGCCCTGGATCGTGAAATCCGCCGCCGGCTCGCCCGGCCCGGAGAGCTTCGGGCGAATCCCCGTGTAGCCGGGCACGAGCCGGCTGGCGTCCAGGTCCGGGTAGTAGCGTCGAATCGCGTCGACAAAGGCTGGCTTGCGGCTCTGGTCAAAGGAGTAATCCACGCTATTCAGCCACTCGACGTCCGGCCCGAATTTCGCCTGCCCGGCGAGATCCAGGGTGACGTGCGTTCCGAGCCCGCCGCCGCCAGCGACCGGGTAGACCAGCCGGTTGAACGGAGACTTGCCCTGTAGCGTGAAGTAATGGCCCTTGGCGAGGTGCAGCCGCGGAATCGACTCGATCGGGAAACCGGCGATCCGCGCCGCGACGTCGGTCGCCCACAGGCCGGCCGCGTTCACCACTATCCGGCAATCGACGGTGTACCCGTCCTCGTCCAGGTGCACGCGGAACCCGTCTCCGTGCGCTTCCACTGACGACACTCGGCTGCGGCAGACGACCGTTCCGCCGTTCGCTTCGGTGTCGGCCTGCAGTGCCTGCACATAAGCATGCGAATCGATGATGCCAGTGGACGGGGATAGCACGCCGCCGACCGCGCGCACGGCCGGTTCCATCTCGCGTACCTCTGCTGCCGTGACGGGCACGAGGTCGGTGACGCCGTTGGCACGGGCGCGGGCGACGTAGCTGTCCAGGATGCCGAGCTCGCTATCCTCGGTCGCGACGACAAGCTTGCCGATGCGCCGGTGCGGGATGCCCTTTTCCTCGCAGTAGGCGTAAAGCGCCCGCTTGCCGGCGACGCAGGCGGATGCCTTGAGCGAGCCCTGCGGATAATAGATGCCGGCGTGGATAACCTCCGAATTGCGGCTGCTCGTGTGCGTGGCGACCGCCGCCTCGGCCTCGAGAACGATCACCTGCCGGCCGCCCATGGCGAGCGCACGCGCCGCCGCCAGGCCGATGACGCCGGCTCCTATTACCACGCAGTCCAACGCCTGATCCATGTCGCTCGCTTTACCCTTCGGCCGATATGCGGGACGTATTCTCGCCCGCCATTGCGGCACCAATCAATTTTGAATGGACCGTACGCCCCTGCGGCGATCCCGCGATCGACATTTGCGGGAGCGAAGGGTCGCCCGTCAGGACGGGCTCCTACAGTGCGCCGTATTTGTAGGAGCCCGCGCTCGCGGGCGACATGTTTTGAATGTGGACGCAGTTTCCGCCTCATCAGGTCGCCCGTCAGGACGGGCTCCTGCAACAGCAACCGTTGAACCGTTGGTGGGGGCTGGACCTGACCCGGGGTGACTCAGTCCGCCGACGGCAGCAACTGGTCGACGCTGATCTTGAACTGCAGGAAAACGATTCCCGAGATGCTCGGGTCGATGAATTCGGCGTTGACGAACTCCTGCACGGCCTTGCGCGGCATGTAGGTCAGGTTCATGCCGACGTAGCGGTTGCCGAATGTCAGGCTGGGCAGTACGCCGGGAAACGGGCGGCCGCCTTCGACGTCGTCCCGCGTCATCACGAACAGGTTGATGCCGGCATCCATGTACAGGCCGGCGAAACGCTCCGATTCGAACAGACGCCGGTGGATGCCGCCGCCGGCCATGTACGTCATCTCGTCCATGCTGTCGCGGAAACCGTTCGCGAACAGGACCTTTCGCCAGCGGGCGTCGGTCGGCAGCATGTACTCGATGCCGAGGCCGACATTGGCTTCGTTCCAGTCGTAGGTCGAGTCCAGGTGGATTGATTTGCCGTTGATTACGGCGCTGAAACCATTGGCGTGTGCGGGTAGTGACAGACCGAGTAGCAGTCCGGTCGCGAGGAGTGAGCGCAGGATCGATTTCTTCATGCCTTACACTGGTGCAAGCCCTGTGCCAGACATTATTAGTAATGAATATCAGTAAGTTATGGGAACTTCCGGACGTAGTAGTAAAGAAATTCGACGCATCGTGTCCGGGAAATGTGATAGACATCACAATTTGCGCTTGGGACCCGGATACACTGTTGAGCCCAATGGTTATGACTCGGGATTTGCACATGATGGCCGCAAGGAGAGTAATGATTCTAGCCGCTGCTTTGCTCGTGAACGCGACCGTACGCGGCGACGAAATCGGACCGGGTGATGACCTGGAAGCGGCCATCGGAAGACTGTCGCCGGGCGGTGAACTGTTATTGAGAGGCGGCATATATCAATTTGACCAAAACGTCACAATTACCGCGGTCGGAACCTCGAATTCACCAATCACTATTCGTGCCAAAGACGGAGAGCGGGTCACGTTTAGCCAGGCAACCACCAACCACAACGTCGTCGAGATCAACGCCTCGGCCTATCTCATTATTCGCGGCATCGAGTTCGTAGGGGGATCACAAGGTATACGGCTGATCAATTCGGACTTCGTCACGATTGAGCAATGTGAAATTCACGATGTTGGTGACGTAGCGATTTCCGCTAATTCAGGAGGAACCTATGAAGGTTTGATTATTCGCCAGAATCACATTCATCACACGAACGACACGGGCGAGGGAATGTACCTGGGCTGCAACTCCGACGGCTGCAGGGTTGCAAATAGCATTATCGAAGACAACTACATTCATCACACGAATCAGCCTTCAGTGACTCAAGGCGACGGAATTGAGCTCAAGGAAGGCAGCTATGGAAACGTGATCCGAAACAACGTTATTCACGACACGAATTATCCCGGCATTCTCACGTACAGCACAGTCGGCAACGGCCCGCCGAATATTATTGAGGGCAACGTTGTGTGGAATTCGGGGGACAATACAGTGCAAATGGCGGCCGACGTAGTGTTTCGAAACAATATCGTTCTCGGAAACGTTTCATTGCAGGCCCACCAGGCAGGGAGCCCGTCAAATATGCAGATCGTGCACAACACGATCATAAACTCGGGTACTGCGCTGCAGGTGCGCAACGTTACAGGCCCTGTCGTGATCGCAAACAATGCGATTTACTCCGAGAGTAGGGCAATCGACCTCATCAGCGGTGCACTGGGGCAAGTTACCCTGGCGGGAAACGTGGGTTCCGGTGGTGTTGCCGGCGCGTCGACAGGCTACAAGGAAGGAAACGGGCTATCGACCGATTTCACTGCGGCCCACTATAACGGTGCTCCGCCCATTGACTTGTTTCCGTCGACCGGCAGCGCCTTGATTAGGGCGGGGGCATCGCCCTACCTGACTCCATTGGACTTCAATGGCTCACAGCGCGGTACCAATGCTGACAGCGGGGCTTATCGATTCGACGCCGCGGGCAATCCGGGCTGGATCATTCGCCCGGGATTCAAGGACAGGATACAGGGCGGGATCGCGCCGCAACCGCCGCAAGCTCTCCGGGCGAATTAGTACGAAACGGTGTCAAAGCGCCCAATGAGCCTTCGGCGGCAGGTTCCCGGGTGGGGTAACCGGTTTCCGCTGTCGGGTAGTGTGGGCCCGGCACAAGATTTGCTTCGATCGAGCCATTTTTTTTGGCGGGTGCTGGCCGCGTCGACTACTGCTGCATAATAGGCAATCGGGCCAGCGCATGATTACCGTGCTGAGTTTCTCAGCACTACTGTAGTCAACGCAGAAAGCGCGCCAACCAGATTGACAAGTATGTCGGTCAGTGACCCGAAGCGACCTGGCACGTAAGTCTGATACCACTCAAGCACGGCCCCTAGACCGGCACACAATAGTAGTACGGCTAGCGCACGATACCGGTCACGTTCAATGGTCTCGGCCGTCCACCAGCCGAGCGTGGCCAAGACTCCATACGCGACAAAGTGCATGACTTTCTGAACAATCGCCGGCGTTATTGCGACCAACCAGACGAATCCGGAGTCGCCTTCCTTCGCGTTGCCGGGCGTCACCGACAGGACGATGATCAGCACGATCAGTCCCAGCGTCAATAGCCAGCGCACGGGTATCGGTACTGACATGGGACTCGGATCAGTCCGTTATACCCGCGCGGCGCTTCAGGCTGGCCGATGCGCGTTCGGCCGTCCGGCCGTCCCAGAGTGGGGGCCGCGTACCGGCGGGCCAATCCCCGGCAAATACTTTCTGTAGGTTGTCGTGCAGGCTCCTGGCCCGGACCAGGCGGTTGGTGCCCAGCGTGACGGTGACCGGGCGTTCAGTGTTCTCGCGCAGCGTCAGGCAGGGGATGCCAAGGTAGGTCGTTTCCTCCTGCAGGCCGCCGGAATCGGTGATAACCACCTTCGCGCCGGTCGCGACGTTCATGAATCGGACGTAGGGTAGGGGTTCCAGCAGCATTACATTGCGAGCCGACGCCAGGCGTTCCTTCAGGCCGAATTTCTCCAGACCCTTGATCGTCCGCGGATGGGCGACGAACACGACCGGCAATTCGCGGGACGCTTGCAGCAGGGCCTCGACGATGGGGCCGAGTGTCTCGGCGGCGTCCACATTGGACGGCCGGTGCAGCGTCACCAGCGCGTAGTTGCCCGCCGCGAGGCCCAGGTCCTCCCGGGCGCTGGAGGCCTCAATGGTGTCCCGGAGCATCTCGAACGAGTCGATCATGATGTTGCCGATGAGGTCGATCCTGCCGGCCGGCACCCCCTCGGCGGCCAGGTTCTCATCGGCGTCGGCCGACGGGGTCCACAGGACATCGGCGATCGCATCGGTGACGAGCCGGTTGATTTCCTCCGGCATTTGCCGGTCCCGGCTCCGTAGGCCGGCTTCCAGGTGGATCACCGGGATCCAGAGCTTGGCGGCAACCATTGCGCAGGCGGCCGTTGAGTTGACGTCGCCGACGACGACGATCCAGTCCGGCCGGTGCGTCATGCACACCCTTTCATAGGCGATCATCACGTTGCCGGTCTGCTCGGCGTGAGTACCACTGCCGACGCCGAGGTGGAAATCCGGTGCGGGCACGCGCAGGTCCTGTAGGATCGCATCCGACATGTTCTTGTCGTAGTGCTGGCCCGTGTGGACCAGAACGGGGTGAGCCCAGTCCGTGGATTTCAGCGTGTGGTAGAGTGGCGCGACCTTCATGAAGTTCGGCCGTGCCGCGGCGATGAGGTGAACGTTAATCAATGGCCTGTCCTTGGGCTCAATATGCAGATGCCCGGTGCCGGTTCGCTGGCCGCTGGTCGGGACAGCAGCAGCTTGTTAAATGGGACTCGAGACCCCGGCATGGTCCGCGATTCCTTCCAGAATTTCCAGTCGGACGACCATTCAAATGCCTGTATCGGCGGCGTTTTCCGGCTGGGTCCGGCTTGCGAGTCTAGCCGGTAATTGCGATCATCGGCAGGCGGTTTCCGCAAACCTGTACGAAACGTGAAGCGGGTCACAGTTGTGACCGGATCGATGTCACGCCGTCGACACGGCCCGGCAGGTAGAATTGCCGGGCTGAGGCGCCGCCATGCGAAGGGTACGATCGTATCTCGACGCGTGTCGAGGCCCGAGCGCCGCCAGGGAAACAAGGCGACAGAGGCGCCAACAACACGAACATGCCTATCTGGTCCACAAAGAACCTGATTCGCCCGCCCTTACTGGTCCTCGCCGGCGTCGAATTGCTTATCCTGTTTTCGTCGATCTACGTTGCCGGCATCCTCGTTTTCGGCAGCTACGCCGAAAGCGCGCGCCTGCTCGACCCGATTGCTCCGAAGGCGGCCGCCGTTGCGGTCGTCATTCTTACCAGCCTGATCGCCATGGGGCTCTACCAATTCCACCAGCGCCTGTACTTCCGGGAGGCGGTGGTTCGCTTGTTGGTCGGTCTCGCGATCGGATGTCTGGCGCTCGCGATCCTATTTTATGCGCTGCCGACCGTGATGATCAGCCGGGACGTCGCCAGCATCGCGGTCGGCTATGCGCTCGTATTGCTGATCGGCGTGCGCTTCTACTTCGTTCGCACCGTCGACGAGAACATGTTCCGGCGCAGGACGCTGATTTTCGGGGCCGGGGATCGTGCTGCGGCCATTCAGGACCTGCGTCGGCGGGCGGACCGCAGGGGCTTCAAGATAGTCGGCCAGGTCGCGGCGCCGGGTGACAAGATTGCGGTCGCCGGGGAAATCCTGAAGACGAACGGCAAGTCCATCACCGACTTCGCGTTCGAGCGTGGCGCTGAGGAGATCGTGGTCGCCCTGGACGACCGCCGCGGCAACCTGCCGGTCAGGGACCTGCTGAATGCCAAGCTGCGCGGCATCGACGTCATCGACCTGATGGAGTTCCTGGAACGCGAGTCGGGCAAGATCCGGGTCGATCTCGTGAATCCCGGCTGGCTGGTCTTTTCGCCGGGTTTCCGGATGTCCAAGCTCCGCAAGTTCAACAAGCGGCTTTGCGACCTTGCGGCAGCCACGGTGCTCCTGTTCTTCGCCTGGCCCGTAATGCTGTTCATTGCTCTTGCAATCAAGCTGGAGGACGGCCCGGCCGCGCCGGTATTCTACCGCCAGGTACGCGTCGGCCGCGGAGAGAAGAACTTCGAGGTATTGAAATTCCGAAGCATGCGCACCGATGCGGAGGCGGACGGCAATGCGGTCTGGGCCAGCAAGAACGACAGCCGGATCACGAAGGTCGGCAACTTCCTGCGGGTCAGCCGGCTCGACGAACTGCCCCAGGTGTTGAACGTATTGCGCGGCAACATGAGCCTGGTCGGGCCTCGACCCGAACGGCCGGAGTTCGTGGCGAACCTCGAAGAAAAGATTCCGTATTACGCCGAGCGTCACACGGTTAAGCCCGGTGTGACGGGCTGGGCGCAGCTCAGGTATTCGTACGGGGCATCTGAAGAAGATGCCGTCGAAAAGCTGCAGTACGACCTGTACTACATTAAGAACCAGAACTTCATGCTCGACGTCATAATTCTGCTGCAGACGGTGGAGGTCGTTCTGTGGGGGAAGGGGGCGCGGTGAGGCTTTCGAATTCAGAATTTGTGAAGCTCTGCAAGTATTTGCCGGTAAGTCCATCGTATGATTTACCCAGTCAGGCGCGTAGCTCAGGGGTAGAGCACTGCTACTACTTAGCAGAGGTCGGAGGTTCGAATCCTACCCGCGCCTACCAGTTTTCGCTTCGGCTGAATCCCAAAATAGCCGCAGGCCCTTGAGTCGAGGCCGTCACGATGGGCGTCGAATTGGGCACAGATCTGCGACTCGTGGGAACCCTGGGCTATGGCTCAGTTGCGATACTCTATGGCGCGATAACGGCGCTGCTGGTTACCAGTTGGCGTGGCGGGCGCATCGGCGGCTGGGTGATAGCTGCCTTGGTTGTCAGCGTCGCTTGGTCGACGATTCTTGCAATCCAGACGACCACAAATGCCGTTCCCTTGGGTTTGCTCTTTCTGCTCGAAACTCTTCGCTTCGGTTTCTGGATTTTGTTCTTGGGCGTCATCGTAGCCAAAATTGGCATAAGCCGAGTTGTTTGGATGGGCGGTCAAGTTGCTTGGATTGCAGTCTTGGCGGCCGGACTGCTGATAGCTTACGCAGATCAAGCCATGTCCGTGGAATTGAACATCGGCATGGTCATGATACCTGGCGGACTGATTGTGGCTCTAATCGGATTGGTGTTGATTGAGCAGTTGTATCGCAATACAGCGTTGGAAGGGCGGTGGCGCGTCAACCCTCTGGTTATTGGACTTGGCGGCGCCTTTGCATATGACCTGTTCCTGTATGCCCAAGGCCTGCTCTTCGGTGCGATCGACGTGCTTGCATGGAATGCGCGAGGGGCTGTCAACGCGCTTTTCGTGCCATTTATAGCGATGGCCGCTCGTAGAAATCCGAATTGGGATCTGGATATTTTTGTATCGAGACACGTGGTTTTTTACACCGGGTCGCTGCTTGCTGTCGGCGCTTACTTGATTCTAGTCAGCCTTGGTGGCTATGCGATATTGATTTATGGAGGTCGGTGGGGGCCAATCGCCGAGACTATCTTCGTCGTCGGCGCAATTCTGGTGCTGGTAGCTCTGTTGTTTTCCAGTGCAATCAGGGCGCGCGCACGAGTCTTCCTATCCAAGCATTTTTTTCGCAACAAATACGACTACCGGCAAGAGTGGTTGAGGCTGGTTTCCACGCTGTCGGCGGTAGAGCAGGATTCGACGCGAAATAACGCAATCAGGGCCATGGCCCAGATGGTGGGGAGTCCCGGCGGGTTGCTTTGGCTGCTCGATGACAAAACCCGCATATATACATTTGCCTCGTCGTATAACGCCGAGAGTGATGCGCCTGATATTGCGGAAGATGATCCGATCGTCACATTCATAAAAAGGGACTATTGGCTCGTCGATTTTCAAGAAATGAAGATAACGCCGGATTTGTATAAAGGGCTTTCGGCGCCGGCGTGGCTGCGATCGATTCCGCGCGCGTGGCTGATGGTACCGGTCACGACTCAAAAGCGCCTTATCGGACTGCTGTTGTTATTCGAAGCGCCGGGTGTGCCCAGATTGAATTACGAAGACCGAGATCTCCTGAAAACGGTCGGGCAACACATAGCGGTGCACCTGGCACAGGAAAAGTCGGATACACTTCTTGCAGAGTCTCAGCAGTTCGAAGCATACAATCGCCTGACTGCGTTCCTAATGCATGACTTGAACAATTTGATTGCGCAGCAATCGCTCATTCTCAAGAACGCCGAAAAGCACAGGAGCAATCCGCAGTTCATAGACGATGCATTGAAGACGATTGCCAATTCCGTGTCCCGCATGAATGGCGTCATGAACCAACTCAGGCGGCGCGATCAGGGAGTATTATCAAGGCGAGTCGATTTGAAGTTTCTGATATCGGCAGCCATCGACCGCTGCATGGATCGAAATCCCAAACCGACGTACGGTACTCCGATTCCAGAGATTTCCGTCAACGTTGATTTCGAGCGATTCGTTTCAATCCTGGTTCATCTGATACGCAATGCACAGGATGCGACGGGGTCCGACGGTATCGTCGAAGTTCGTGCGACGGTTGCTGATAGTGTGTTGTCAGTCACGGTGCGCGATACCGGGTGCGGTATGACGCCAGAATTCTGTCGGGTCCGCCTGTTTCGGCCGTTCGATTCCACAAAAGGCAGCCAGGGCATGGGAATCGGCGTGTATCAGGTCCGGGAATTCGCAAGGAGCCTTGGCGGGGATCTCCGGGTCGAATCCCGGGTGGGCATTGGAACGCTGATGATCATGACGGTTCCGGTTAAATAGTCCATATGGTAAATGTCCGTATTGCAGCGGAGGACGGAGCATTATGGGAAGGGCAGTCAGGCCCCCTGCGGTAAAGCGCACGAGCGCTACGCAATGGCTTTGCGGCGGCGGCCGCAGTGCTCACTGTGACCTCGGTCACAGTTTCCCAATACATGATGTTACGTCACCTGCGGGCCGACTTGTGTGGGTTAGAATCTGCCAGGCCTTGAATCATCTCCGCTTGGTGAGACTGCGAGACGGATTCCTTCGACGAAGTAGGGGGATTCCGATTCGGCCTGTTGGGCGGCCGCAGTGCCAGGTATATGCGCTGCGTTCTCGAGGTCGGTCGGTGTGGGCTATTCAACGGGATCGGGGTTTTCCTCGAAACGGAGACAACGAATGCCAGTGAAAGACTCTCAGCCGTTGCGGTCGCGGAGAGCCATTACATTCTTGCTGGGTCTGACCGCGGCCATTGCGGGTTGCGGGCTTGGTATGAGCGTGGACGAATACCTGGACAGGGGAATCGCATCGTTCGAAGAAGGGGACTACCGCGCCGCAGCCATAGACGCACGTAACGTGCTCGAGGAGCAGCCCGACAATTACCGTGCTCGTATTCTACTGGGAGAATCAGCTTTAGAATTAGGCGATCCGGCGACGGCCGAGGTTGAACTGCTGCGCGCCATCGAACTGGGTGCCGACAAAGCCGCTGTAGCATTGGGCGTCGCGAGGGTATTTGTTGCCCTCGCGCGCTACCAGGATTTGCTGGATGATATTCCGCCGGAAGTCGGTCGCAATGCGAGTGAACGATCGCAAATTCTTCGGCTTCGAGGCGACGCGTTGATTGGTCTCGGCCAGTCGGTGGAAGCGCGTGCAGCTTTCCAGGACGCGTTAAGAGAAGACGATACTAATCTCGATGCCATGCTTGGCATCGTGACAGCCTACATGCTTGATGACATGGAGTCGCAAGCGCTGGAGACGCTGGACCAGGTGATCGCAATTGATCCGGGCTACGTGCCGGCCAGGCTTAAGTCAGGTTCATTGAAATTTGTTCACGGAGACTTGGACAGTGCATCGCGCGAATTCGAGCTTGCGCGGCAATTGGCCACAAAAAAGGGCGATAAGATCGGGCAGATCGGTGCTTTGAGGGCGCTGGTCGAAACAAGCCTGGTACAGGGGGATCTCGACAAAGCATCCGCCAACCTGCAGGTTCTGCGATCTATAGCGCCACCCGACATGGCGGTGCGATTTCTGCAAGGAAGACTTGCCTACCTTCAGGGAGACTGGAGTCAAGCCCAATCCACGCTCCAGTCAATACTGCAGGAAGATCCTGAATACCGACCCGCACAGCTATTGCTTGGGGCTGCTCACCTGAATCAGGGGCATCTCGGGCAGGCGGACATGTACCTTTCTGCTGTGCTCGTGTCGTCTCCTGATAACGCAGATGCGCGTCGGCTCCTCGCCGAAACGAGGCTTAGGCAGGACAAGACCGATGCCGCCGCGGACTTGCTTGATCCTCTGATCGGTGAAAATTCTACTGACTCAAGAGCTCTCGCGACGGCAGCCAGGATGAGCCTTGTGGCAGGAAACTACAATGAGGCAACAGAGTATCTCAGGCGTCGTATACGTGCAGAACCGGACGTTGTGGAGTACAGGCTGGATCTGGCTGCCGCCTATATAACCTCCGGTGACTTGGATTCGGCGCGGAAAATCCTGCAGTCCGATCTCGTCGTTGCCAACGAGAATACGTATAGGCGAGGATTATTGTTGATTCTTGCTCTGATGCGAAGCGGGGACTTCCCAAAGGCACTCGAAGAGTCAAATTCGATGCTGGTTAAATGGCCGGACGATACGAGGCTACATAACCTTGTTGGCGGAATACAGACGTCGACTGGGGATTACGAGTCGGCAAGGGGGCATTTCAACCAGGCATTGCGCCTGGATCCTACTGATCGGATTGCAATCATGAGCCTTGGTCGGGTCGATATCGCCGAAGGCCGCCTTGACGCTGCTCGGCAGAGATTCGAGGCCGTACTCGCGCGTGACCCGCTCGATGTCGGCGCCATGATAGCGCTCGCGCAATTGGCTGCAAACAGCGGCGATAACGAATCTCTTCAGGCAAGGCTGCGAGAGGCTATTGCCGCGGACCCGGAGACCGTCACCGCTCGAGTGATGCTGGCGCGCTTCCATCTGGCAAATCGCGACTACCCTGCTGCCCTGCCGCTCGCGGCCGAGGCTGCGCAATTATCACCTGATCGGGCGGAGCCGCATAACCTGCAGGGCCTTGCGCAGGCGGGTATGGGTGACTTGGACAATGCCGTTAAGAGCTTTGAACGAGCCATAGAACTGGACTCGAAAAATCGGGCGTATCGCCTGAATGCCGCGCGAGCGCAGCTAAAGTCCGGCCGGACGACGGACGCGCAGGTGCTACTGTCCAGTCTCGAGAAGGAAAATCCTCAGGACCTGGCCACGGCAGTCAGGCTCGCGTACCTGAAGGCGGGAACAGGCGATATCACCAGTGCAATCGCCATGGCCCGGAACCTCGCGGATCGATATCCCGACAGCGAAATCCCGCGTGTCCTGCTGGGCGAGTTATATTTCGGAAACAACAGTCCCGCCAGGGGGGCCGATGAATACAAGGCCGCCCTCGACAGGAAATTGTCGCAGGATCTGGTTATCCGGGCGTACAGACTTAGTCGCAAATACGGACGACCGAATGCGGAAGATCCCTTGCTGCGATTCCTGAATTCGGAACCCGAGAACGTTGCCGTTCTTGTTACTCTGGGACAACACTACCAGGTAACCGGCCGGACTGAGGATGCGGTCCGTCAGTACGAAAAGGCACTCTCGATAGACGCTAACGATGTAATAGCAGTCAACAACCTCGCCTGGGCATACTTTGAGCTCGGCAACTCAAAAGCGGAGGAACTCGCTCGCAGAGCGGTCGAACTGTCTCCTGACGATGGCTCGGCCATCGATACGCTAGGCTGGATTTTGGTGAAAAAAGGAGATCTGAATGACGGGATTGCGCTGTTGCGTCGCGCCAATGAAATCAGTGATGGCCGACCGCAGGTTGCGTTTCACCTCGCAGTAGCACTGTCCGAATCGGGAAAGCCGGAAGAGGCGCGAAAGATACTGAGCACGGTCCTGTCAAGCGATGACGAATTCCCATCAAGGAGGGAGGCGGAGTCGCTTTTCGCGAACTTACGATAAGGATTGGTAGATTGATAATGCCCAAGACAGCTAAACGATCTGTATGCCTCTGCAGGTATGGCCTTTTGATGCAGGCTGTACTAAGTGTTGCAGCATGCGGCGGAACACCTGGCGTCCCAGCAACAAGCTCGGAAACGGAGGGCCGGCCGGCCGTCGAGTATGTTATTGGCCCCGGTGACGGACTACAGGTATTCGTTTGGGGACATGATGACCTGTCTACGAGTATTCAGGTCCGCCCCGATGGGGCGATCTCGACACCGTTGGTAGAGAATATTCCTGCCGCTGGCCGTACGCCAAGTGAATTGGCACGCGCACTCGAAGAAGCGCTGGGCGAGTATATCCGAACGCCGACGGTCACGGTCATTGTTCAGGAGTTTATCGGGGAGTTTGACCAGCAAATACGTGTTGTCGGGCAAGCGGCAGAACCGAGAGCGCTGAACTACCGCGCAGGAATGTCGCTGCTTGATGTGATGATCGAAGTCGGGGGACTATCGGAATTTGCCGCCGGCAATAGATCGAAGATCGTGCGTAAGGAAAATGGCAAGGAAGTCATTATCGAAGTGCGAATAAAGGATCTGCTGAATAAAGGCGAACTGAGTCAGAATGTCCAGATGAAGCCCGGAGATGTACTGATTATTCCGGAGTCAATATTCTAACTGTCGCGATGGCTTAAACAATAAGGACTGACTCAGGTATGGCGATCGGAAGCGAACAGATTATTCGCGATATCCTCGACATGATCCGGACGCAGGCACTTGGCATGTGGCGTTTTCGGTGGCATTCGGTCGTGACGGCCTGGCTTGTATGTGTCCTGGGGTGGTTTTTCGTATATGTGATGCCGGATACCTACCAGGCGAGCGCCCGCGTTTACGTTGACACTGAAAATGCGATTCGGGAATTTCTCGGTGGAATAGCCACGGCTACGGACGTGACGAACCAGGTTACAGTTGTGGTCAGGGAAATCGTCAGTCGGCCCAACCTGGCAGAAGTCGCTCGAACGACCGACCTTTCCTTGCGAGCTAACACGGATGAGCAGTTCGAGTCGCTTCTGACAGCGTTGCAGGAGAGGATCGCCGTTGTTGGGGGGCGTGATGGCGTCTATTCGATATCCTACGTTGACCCGGACCGAAACAAGGCGCTCGCGGTTGTCGATGCATTGCTGAATGCATTCATCGAAAAATCGCTCGGAGCGGACCGATCGGGTTCTCGCCAAGCCCAGCAATTCCTGCAGGATCAAATACAGGAGTACGAGCAGCGACTGACAGCTGCTGAGAACAGACTGGCGGACTTCAAGCGGGAGAACGTTGAGTTCATGCCGGACCAGCAGGGCGATTACTTCTCACGGTTGCAAATGGGGGAGTCAGAATTACAGAAAACCATCAGCGAAATGAACTTGGCTTCCGAGCGTAGGGCGGAGCTCTTGCGGCAGATAGAGGGCGAAGAGCCGGTCTTCGGCATCATGGGCTCGTCGTCCAGTACGACTGTGTCGACCGGCTTCAACTCGGCAAAGATTCGTGAGCTCGAAGCACAACTGAAGGAGCTCAGGCTGCAATACACCGACAAGCACCCACGCATAGGTCAAATCCTGGAAACGATCGAGATGCTCGAACAACAGGAGGCAGCCGGGGCGGAACGCAGCTCGACGCCGTCGCCAACAGTGCCGCCAAAGCCCCTGGACGTGAATCCGGTTTATCAGAGCATGCGGATTCAATTGAGTAATGTGGAGGTAGAATTGGCGGCGCTACGTGAGGAACGCAGGCAGCAGCAGGAGGAGGTGGTCCGGCTGCGGTTACTTGTCGACACGATTCCGCAGGTCGAGGCGGAGTTGAATCGGCTGAACCGGGACTACGACGTTGTCAAAGCGAAGCATCAGCAGCTGCTCCAACAGCTGGAGATGGCAAATATCGGAGAGGATGTTTCGCAGTCCATAGATGGCGTTCAGTTCCGGATAATTGATCCACCTTTCGCGGAGGACCAGCCAACCGGGCCAAACCGGCCGGCCTTTCTGGCCGGAGTATTGATTGTAGGTCTGGGAATTGGACTTGGCGTAGCGTTCCTGATGAACCAACTTCGGCCGACCTTCATTGGTAATCGATCGGTGACCGAGGTCTTGGGAATACCGGTGCTGGCGTCGATCAGTCTTCTTCAATCCGCTGCGGAGCGTGCCGCCGAGAGGAAAGACCGTTTTGGCCTGGTTGCGGCGTCATTACTTCTTTTTGTTTGCTTTGCCCTTGCGGTCGTGTTCGCACCAACGGGATCGGGACTGGTTCGGCTTCTTGTTGCGAGTGTGGCCTAGATGAGCAAGATCCAAAAGGCGTTAGAAGCACTGCAGTCAGCGAAGAGGAACGTCGGCGATCCGAATTCCGTTGGCGGCGCAGAAACCTCCTCGATCAGTGAGGCCGGGCGTTACAAGGTACGCAAAGGAACCGGCGGAACCAAGGAATCCCGAAGCAAGGTGTTTTTCCCGGATGATGATATAGCGGAGGAAATCGAGCCGAACGAGAAAATTGCTGTGGATCTCGACCGATTGGTGGCGATGGGGCTTTTCCCGTCTGCGGAGCATGCGGAAATGATTTCGCACCAGTTCCGGCGCATCAAGCGCCCGTTGCTGCAATCCGCATTCGAGATCGGATTGCCCGTAGGCGAGAACGCCAACACCATCATGATGGCAAGTGCATTGCCGGGAAGCGGCAAGTCCTTCTGTTCCGTTAATCTCGCACATAGCATCTCGTTGGAAAGGGATGTCGGCGCTGTTCTTGTTGACTCCGACGTGTTGAAGCCTGGGACTAGCCGTGCATTCGGGCTCGACGATCGCATCGGGCTTATCGATTACCTGTTGGACCCGGCGATAGCCATTCAGGATATCCTTGTAGAAACCGATCTAAACGGGATCAACTTCATTCCGGCGGGGCGCAAGCACCCGGAGGCAACTGAGTTGCTGGCCAGCCGTCGAATGCAAAAATTACTGAAACAGTTGTCGGATGGGTTCCGACATCGCGTCGTCATATTCGACACGCCGCCACTGCTGGTCACCAACGAGGCGAGAGTGCTCGCCGAGAAGGTCGGGCAAATCGTCCTGGTGATAGAGGCTCACGTATCCCTGCAGGAGCAAGTTATACGGGCGCTGGCGCTCCTGGATAGGCAGAAACCGATAAACGCGATTCTAAACAAGAGTCACAGCGCTCAAGGCGGCCACATCTACGCAGACGACTATGGATATTATCCATACCAGGAACGAGGAGATTCATGATGTTCGGTCTGCGAAAGCGCAGATTGCCATTGGCTGGCCGGATGTCCTTGGCGATGACTGGTTTCTTGGCATCCGCGGGCATTCATTCCGCGCCCTGGGAGTTCGGCGCGACAATAGACCTGGCCGGGGTCTACACGGACAATATCTTGCTGACAGAAGGCGCAGATCAGCAGTCGGAGACAATATACTCAATCTCGCCAATATTTTCTGCGAGTACAGACGGCGATCGGCTTGAAGCCGATTTTCAGTATTCGCCACAAGCGAATTTCTATAAGGAATTTAGTGACGCGGATCAGGTATACCATAGCCTGGACGCCAGCCTTGTGACGACGATCGTGCGCGACGCGGTTTTCGTATACGCCAGTGCGACCAAGACACAGTCCATAGTGACGCCGGACGCAAGCATCCCGACAACGAATATCCCAATCACGGCGAACAGAATAGATGCGCGCGTTCTGGAATTACGGCCCTATTGGCAACAGGATCTCGGTTTTGCAAACCTCCTTGCGGAGGTATCGTACTTCGACATTAAGTACGATGAGTTAGACGAAACAGAGCAAGATTTCTATCAGAACAATGACGAAAAGCGCATCAATTTTAGTTTGGATAATTACGAAAGACAGCAAGGCCTGGCGTGGGGCGTTGCATATCGTCGGCAGGCCGTAGAGTATGAGGAAGCGCTGCCCTGGAAATATCAGCGAGCGACGGCAAGCCTCGGTTTCTGGATCAATGGTTCGCTTCGCCTGTTTGCATCCGGAGGTGCCGAAACGGCATTCGATAATATTCTGGCTGGCGATATGGACGACACGTTTTGGGAGGGCGGTTTTCAGTATCGGCCTAACCCGAGGGTGGACATCGAGTTGGCAGCTGGTGAGCGATCATTCGGAGAGTCGTATCGTGGCCGGCTTTCCTACGAGTACCGCCGCGGTACGACATCGATCAGCTACAGTGAGGAACCGTCTACACTTGGACAGGCTATTGGCAATGTTCGGCCTATCAGGCGTGACGACAATATCGATGAGCTGCTCGGCCGCCCTGGAGCTACCGATCGTTTTCTCAGGAAACGCGGTGAATGGTCGACTACTGTTGGTCTTGCAAAATCAAACCTATCGTTTCGATTTCTTTTTGAGCAACGCGAGCAGCGCAGTACAGATGCCGGGTTGCCGCTGACCGACGAGGATTACGTCGGCGGAGCCGTCAGGTGGACTTGGGATATTGGGTCTAGGTCTACTTTTTCAGCGTCCACGGACTATTTCGTACGGGAAACCCAAGCGATAGACTCCGAATTGACGCGGTATGCGATGGACTATGCGTATCGTTTCGCACAACGGTTAAGCATTGTGTTTCTTGTTCAACGATCGCAGGAAGAAGGGCGGGTATCGTCGGCCGGAGATTACACGGAAAACCAGTTCCGGATAACCCTTCGTACTGAGTTCTAAGATGCAACAGCGTGAGTCTAAGGTAGTAAGGCGTTCTTCGTCCGCTACGTTTGCGACATCGTCCGTCGACGGCTTTGTGGAACGGTACATTCCGGTTGACGTAAGGCGCAGCGACGGCGGGTCGAGAAACGCGATGTCGGTTGACGTCGAGGACTATTTCCAAGTTTCCGCATTTGAGCATCGATTCGAGCGTAGGTCGTGGGGTGACCTGCCTTGTAGAATTCCCCAAAACATCGACCGCATACTTCAACTCTTCTCCGATTCGAATGTTAGCGCCACGTTTTTCACACTCGGTTGGGTTGCTGAGCGTTTCCCCGAGGTCGTGCGCCGAATTTCCGGCGAGGGCCACGAAGTGGCAAGCCACGGATTCGCGCACCATAGGGTCGGATCCCAGACATCGGATCAGTTTCGGGAGGACGTGTCCTATACTCGTAAGCTACTCGAAGATACATCCGGGAGCCCGGTATCAGGATATCGAGCGGCAAGTTTTTCGATAACGACAGATACCCTGTGGGCGTACCGCATTCTCCAGGAAGCCGGATATAAGTATAGCTCGAGCATCTATCCTATCTCGCACGATCACTACGGTATCCCGTCTGCACCGCAAGGTGCCTTTCGTTTCGAGGACGGCGGCATTATCGAGGTGCCTTTGTCGACGGTGCGATTGTGGGGGCGAAACATTCCTTGTGCGGGGGGCGGATACTTCCGTCTATTACCTTTTCGATTTACGCAGTGGGCCCTTCATCGAATTCAGGATCACGACGGCCGGGCGATAAATTTCTATTTTCACCCTTGGGAGTTGGATACAGGGCAACCGAGAGTCAATGGAATTCCAACGAAATCGAGGTTCAGGCACTACGTAAACCTGGGCAGGTTTGAAGGCCGCCTTAAACGAATCCTAGACGAGTTCAAGTGGGATAGGCTGGATATGATATTGGGTGAGCACATTGTTTCGACCCGTTGAGAGCGAGGTAGCCCGGGAGGGCGTATCTAAGGGGACTTCGTCTGATTTTTCAGTACGCGAACTCGACTCCGATAACGAAGGTCGCTGGGATGATTTTGTCAAGGCGCATCCGCAAGGGAGTTTTTACCATCTTGCGGGATGGAGAAAAGTATTCGAACGGACGCTAAAACAGGAAACGCGTTACCTTTACTGTGCATCCGGGACACAGGTTAAGGCTATTCTTCCATTAACCTGTATTCGCAGTCGAATTTTCGGTAATGCCTTGATTTCCTCCCCGTTCCTCGTCTACGGAGGACCTTTGGCCAGTGACGGACGCGCCGAGGAAGCCGTGGTCAACGCGGCGGTCGATCTCGCGCATGATCTTGGCGTTGGCTATCTGGAGTTCAGGAATAGACAAGAGACGACCCGCGACTGGGAGGTACGTAGTAACTACGCGACGTTCTCAAAGGAACTTGATCCAGATCCAAATGTGAATCTATCGCAAATTCCTCGGAAGCAGCGGGCGATGATCCGCAAGGGCATTGATGCCGGACTCCAGTCTGAGTCCGATGATAATGTCGACCGCCTCTACTCGGCCATGCTCGAATGCAAACGGAATTTGGGCACACCGTTCTTCGGCAAGAACTATCTTCGCGATCTGGTCGACACATTCGGAGACGACGTGGAGGTCCTTACCGTAACCCGGTCTGGACGCACGGTGTGCAGTGTGATGAGCTTCCGTTACGGAGGCCAAATTCTGCCCTATTATGGAGGTGGTGGCGAAGCGGCTCGAAAATACAAAGGCAATGATTTCATGTACTGGGCGGTTATGGAAAAGGCGTGTCAGGAAGGTGTTCAGATCTTCGATTTTGGCAGAAGTATGGTGGGGTCCGGTGCATATCACTTCAAGAAGCACTGGGGATTCGAGCCGCAAACCCTGAACTACGAGTATTGGCCGGTCTCGCGTCGTTCCATTCCCGAAGTCAACCCATCGAATCCGAGGTACAGGCTACTGATAGAGGCCTGGAAGCGCATGCCTCTGCGTCTTGCCGGCATTATAGGCCCGATAATCGCCCGACAGTTGGGTTGATAGCGGCGAGCGTTAGGATGTGCGGCATATACGGCATATTGCGCTGGGATGGCTTGGAGCGAGATTCGACCATATTGGATCGAATGGGCCGGCGAATGATCCATCGAGGGCCGGACGGCAAAGGCGAGTTTTCGGACGGCGAATTCCGAATGGGCATGCAAAGGCTCGCTATCATTGATGTCAAGGGGGGGCAACAGCCGATCTTCAACGAAGACGATTCGATCGCGCTCGTTTGCAACGGGGAAATCTACAACTTCAGGGAACTGCGGAAGGAATTAAAGGCGAAGGGACACCGGTTTCGGACCGGTAGTGACTCGGAGGTTATAGTTCACCTCTACGAGGAACATGGGGATGACTGCGTCAATTATCTCAACGGGATGTTTACATTCGCCATTTGGGACAAGCGCAGGCGCCGACTCGTCATCGCGCGTGACAGACTGGGAATCAAGCCGCTTTACATTAAGCAAGACCCGGCAGGGATCGTGTTTTCGTCCGAATTGAAGTCCATTCTGGAGCTGCCGGGGATAAAGCGCGAAATCAACAGAGAGGCGCTTCAAGAATACCTCGCTCTGGGTTACGTGCCTGCGCCACATACCTTACTCAAAGGGATAGAGAAATTTCCGGCAGCAACAATTCTCGTAGCTGATCGTTCGGCGACGCGCTCGCGTCAATACTGGAAATTGCCGGAGCAACCGTCGTTCAGCCAGGAGCCGGTCGATTGGGCCGAACGCATACGGGATACTATGGAGCGCAGCGTTGTCTCGCAAATGGTCAGCGATGTTCCATTGGGGGCGTTTCTTAGCGGCGGACTCGATTCGAGCGCTGTGGTGGCCTTCATGGCCCGAAACAGTAGTCGCCCGGTTAGAACATACTCAATAGGATTCGATAGCGGAACAGGCGGCGGCTATTACAACGAGCTCCCGTTCGCACGGCAAGTCGCCGAACAATTCGGCACCGACCATCGGGAAATCATTGTCCGCCCTGATGTGTCGAGATTGTTGCCAGAGCTCCTTTGGTTCATGGACGAACCGGTAGCTGATGCGGCACTGATAACGACTTTCCTGGTGTCCAAGTTCGCTCGACAGGATGTTACTGTCATCCTGTCCGGCGTAGGCGGTGACGAGCTTTTCGGCGGGTACAGGCGATATTGGAGCGAGTACCTGACACAATTGTATCGCAGACTTCCAGTCCTGCTAAGAAAGGGCGCTGTGTTGCCAATGGTGCAACGATTACCGAGTGACAGGCACTCCGCGCTTTTCGACAGGTTCCGTTTGGCGAAGGGTTTTCTAGCCGGAGCCGAATTGGACTCCGACGAGCGATACGAGAGCTATGTCCGTGTATTCGACAGAGATCAGCTGTCAGACGCCCTCGGCGTGGCCGATCAGGGTCGATCGGAGTCGATCCGACGCGCCTTTGAGCAAGCTTGTGCAACGGACCCGCTAAGGCGCACGACCGACGTCGATCTGTTGACTCAGCTGCCGGATGACTTGCTCTTTCTTACCGATAAGATGTCGATGGCTACGTCGCTCGAGTGTCGAGTCCCCTTATTGGACGACCAGCTGGTGGATCTGTCGCTGGCGATGCCATCGAAGTACAAAGTACAGCGCACCCAGCTTAAGGTAGGCATGAAAGCCGCACTAAAGGGAATTCTTCCGGATTCGATAATTCATAGGAAGAAGCGTGGCTTCGGCGCTCCTATAGGCGGCTGGTTCAAGAGCGAACTATCTTCGTTTCTCGACCAAGTGCTAAGCGAGCAGCGAGTGCGCGAACGTGGACTCGTAGACTGGGAATTCCTGAGCCAGTTGATCGATGCGCACAAGAGTAATCGCGAAGACCACACTGACCACCTATTGGCGCTAGTCAATCTTGAAATATGGTCGCAGCTTTTCATCGACGGTGACTCACATGAGGAAGTCACGGCACGGATGGCGAGAGCAGCATGAACATCTTGTTCATTTGTCACCGGCTTCCATTCCCGCCAAAGCGGGGAGGAAAGATTCGGCCATACAACGTCATTCGACATCTGGCAGAACAGGGGCACAGCGTTACGGTTGTCACGCTCGCCAGATCCGACGAGGAACTCCATGAAGGAAAAGGACTTGAGGAAATCGCGAAAGTAGTCCATGTCGGCCGAATAGGAAGATTTCGTGCCGTTCTGCAGATGATCCTCAGGCTACCAACACTGACGCCTTCCAGTATGGGTTACTTCTTCTCCAGGGGGCTGGAACGCAGCGCACGGACGGAACTTTCGAGCGGAGCATATGATGTCGTCTTCGTTCACTGCTCGTCAGTGGCGCAATATGCTAATGGCCTGAATGGCGCGCGGTCAGTTCTCGATTTTGGAGACATGGATTCGCAGAAATGGCTGGACTATAGCTCGTTCAAGCCATTTCCTCTCTCGTTGGGCTACTGGCTCGAGGGAATGAAGCTCATGAGAGCTGAAAAGCGATTGGCTTCCTCGTTCGACTTGTGCACGTGTACGACTCAGGCAGAGCTTGAAACGCTGGATAGTTACTGCGCGGGGACTCAGACTGGGTGGTTTCCAAACGGTGTCGATGCGAGTTATTTCTCGCCATCGGGTGATTCATACCGGGCTAATTCGATCTGCTTTGTCGGCCGAATGGACTATTACCCGAATCAGCAAGGTGTTACTGAGTTTTGTGATCACGTATTGCCGCTGCTCCGCCGACGATTGCCAGATGTTTCCCTTACAATAGTTGGTGCCGAGCCGTCCCGCGCAATTCGGCGTTTAGGTCTGCGTCCGGGCGTGGAGGTGACAGGCACGGTTGACGACGTAAGACCGTATGTTTGGCGCTCCGCTGCGAGCATAGCGCCGCTAGCAATCGCGCGGGGAACACAGAATAAAGTACTGGAGTCAATGGCAATGGGCGTCCCTGTTGTTTGCAGCCGCAAAGCGGCCAGAGGAGTTGACGCTATTCCCGGGCAGCACCTGCTTGTTGCCGACACGCCCGAGGAGTATGAGCAGCAGCTTGGATCGCTGTTATCTAGCTCGGCAAAACGAGACGCTCTTGCCACGGCAGGAAGAGCCAGGGTGCTTAGCCATCACGACTGGAGGCAGTCGATGCGCAAGCTGGACCAATTGGTCGGGGCGATATGCAACAAATGACCGCGGTTGCTCCCTCCGATGGACTTGGCGTCAGGCGGTACGCCCTGGTGCTGTTGCTTTTCAGCCTGATTGCTGCCTGGGGCGCGCTTTATGGCGAGACACTGGGATCGATGGTTGGCGTGTGGCGCGCGTCGACTACGTACCATCACTGCTTTCTGATTGTTCCAATTGCAGTTTTCCTGGCATGGAACGCCCGTTTCCGTCTCGGAGCAGTCGATTTTCGGCCGTACTGGGCGGGAGTCGTTATTCTGCTGGGACTGTCCCTCGTATGGTGGGCAAGCGTACTTGTAGGTGTCCAGACCGCGGAGCACCTCTCGGCGGTGTTGGTCATTCCGGCACTGGTTCTCGCTGTGCTTGGGCCATCGGCTGCCCGTGAAGTACGTTTTCCGCTCTTTTACCTTGTATTCGCGGTGCCGTTCGGCGAAGTGCTGCTGCCCTATCTTGTCGACTTTACCGCCGGCTTCGCCGTCGACTCCTTGAGGCTGCTGGGGATACCTGTGATTCAGGATGGGCGGTACTTCCAGATTCCCACTGGCAATTACGAAGTGGCTGAGGCATGTGGTGGCCTCAAGTACCTGGTAGCGACGATGGCACTGGCTACGCTCTACGCGCATGTGCTGTTTTCGGGTGTCATGAAGCAAGCTCTCTTCGTGGGGTTCGCTTTGTCGCTTTCCATACTGGCGAATGGCGTTCGGGCGACACTGGTTGTGCTCCTGCTGCACCACACGGATCTCGATATTGCGTCCGGCAAGGATCACGAGTTCGTCGGATGGATTACGTTTGGAGTGATGTTGCTGGTACTAATCTGGTTTGGCAAGCGCTATCAGGATGAAGGCACTTCGGCTCGGTTGCCTTTATCAGAACCTGCTGACGCTTTCACAAGTCGACGTTCACTGTATGCGGATACGCTGATTGTCACTGCGGCAGTCATAGCGTGCGGGGTCGGTCCGATTGCAGCATCAAGAAATCCCGTTGGCATCGCTGGTTCAAGTGAGGCTTTCAGAAATCTTCCCGCAGCCATTCAGGACTGGCAAAGAGTGCCGGCGGATACAGATTGGTGGCGCCCCGGTTATGTAGGCTATAGCTCATTGAGCCAGGGCCGATATTCGCGAGGTGGCGAAATCGTCGACATTGCTCTTGTGGAATATCGAACGTTGAGGCAGGGCGCCGAGGTCACAAGTTCAACGAATAGCGTCGCTGATCCAAGGTATTGGGCGATGGGCAGCGAATCCCTGCGTATCCTATCTGGTTCGCAAGATGAAATACCGGTTAGCGAGTCCATTATCGTAAGGGGCAGCGAGCAGCGGCTTGTGTGGCGTTGGGTGGAGGTCAACGGGTCGCCGGTAAGGGGAGTGCTGGCAACAAAACTGGCCGAACTCCGAAACATCTACAGTAAGGCGGGAGGGGGCACTGTTGCAATTGTTCTGTCATCGCCGGTCGCGAACGGCATCGACGAAAGCATATTTACCCTCACCGAGTTTTCCAATGTCGTCATACCGCACCTGAGAAACTGCGCGGGCGATCGTAGTGGCGCTTCGAATAGCAGAGAGGGTTGTTGATGTGCGGCATTAGCGGAATAGTGGACCTACGAGACAAGCGACCTGTAAATTCTGCGCTACTTCAGCGGATGAATGACCTGCAGACGCACCGGGGACCCGATGGGAGCGGCTATCATTTAGAGCCCGGTGTCGGCTTCGGACATCGTCGACTATCGATTATTGACCTGAGCGGCGGGCAGCAGCCCATGTACAACGAAAACGGCAGCGTTGTTCTCACCTATAACGGTGAGATATATGCATACAGCGAGTTGATGGAGGAGCTCAAGTCTGCAGGGCACGTTTTCAAGACGCGCTGCGACACCGAGGTTGTAATCCACGCGTGGGAAGAGTGGGGTCCACAATCCTTGCAGCATCTCAAAGGAATGTTTGCATTCGCGTTATGGGACCGAAACAAGCAAACGTTGTTTCTCGCAAGGGACAGGTTCGGAAAGAAACCGCTTTACTACACGATATTGCCAACTGGCTTTCTTGTCTTTGCGTCCGAACTCAAGGTACTTATGGCGCATCCCGAACTGGATCGTCGCGTTGATCCTACCGCGGTGGCGGATTATATGACATTCGGCTACGTACCGGATCCGAAAAGCATTTTCGCCAGCGTTCACAAGTTGCCGCCAGGGCACTTTCTTTCAATTCGTCAGGCGACCTTTCTTTCGAGCCTAAGCAATACTGGGACATTAGCTTTCAGGCGAACCGCAGTATTCGGGATTCCGTCGAAGTCAGAGAAGAGTTAATAGGTCGCCTGAGAGCCGCTACAGGATCGAGGATGATTTCGGACGTTCCCCTTGGAGCATTCCTGTCCGGCGGAGTCGATTCGAGCGCAGTCGTTACATTGATGTCCGAACTTAGCGAAGGGCCGGTTAATACGTGTTCAATTTCGTTCGGCGATCCGGCCTACAATGAAGCGGCGTATGCCGAACAGTTGGCTACGCAATTGCGAACAAATCATCACGTTGAGCAAGTCGACGCACACGATTTCGCGCTTGTGGACCGGATTCCTGAGATCTACGACGAGCCGTTCGCTGACAGTTCTGCGATCCCAACGTTTCGCGTCTGCGAATTGGCGCGGAAACATGTCACTGTGGCTCTTTCTGGGGATGGCGGCGATGAATTATTTGCCGGTTATCGAAGATATCGTTGGCATATGAACGAGGAAAAGCTCCGTCGGTGGCTGCCGGGAACCGTTCGGAGACCTGTTTTTGGCGCGCTGGGAAGGATATACCCTAAGTTGGATTGGGCACCCCGTGCGGTCCGCGCGAAGTCGACCTTGCAGGCTATTGCGCGGGACAGTACCGACGCATATCTGAGTAGCGTTTCGATCCTGCCGAATGACGTCTACGGCCGAATATTCAGCAGTACGTTCCTTCGGGATCTGCAGGGTTACTCTCCGAACGAAGTATTCAGGAGGTATCAGCGGGCATCGGATTGCGAGGATGAATTGTCACTTATTCAGTATATCGACATCAAGACATACTTGCCGGGTGACATCCTGACGAAGGTCGACCGTGCGAGCATGGCAAATAGCTTGGAAGTGAGGGTACCGATCCTGGATACGGATTTTGCCGGCTGGGTCTGCGGCATTCCTTCGGAACTCAAATTACGGTCGGGCGAAGGAAAGCATATTTTCAAGAAGGCACTCGAGTCGCGTCTGCCGGCGAGCATACTCTATCGGGATAAGATGGGTTTTGCCGTGCCGCTCGCGAGTTGGTTTCGGGGCCCACTTCATCAAACGCTAGTGTCGAGGCTGATGGGTCACACAATGCGAGAGGCGGGCATATTCGATTCCGACTACGTAGCGAAGCTTCTGCAGGACCACAAGAGCGCCGTAAGGGACCACAGTGCACCAATTTGGGCCCTGTGTGTTCTCGAGGGTTTCCTGCGGAAATTGACAGTGTGAAAGCCGGCAGGATTTGGTTGGCTGAATATCAGCGGAGAAGGTTTTGTGATTAAATTCGCGTCGAAAAATCGCCTTGGAATGTATGATTGCTTTAGTAATGAGATTCAACACGGATTATCTCTCGAAGGGGAATTCGAATGCGAATAAGTATTTTTGGGCTGGGCTACGTCGGGGCTGTGTCGTTAGCTTGTTTGGCTAGGGACGGGCATCACGTTGTAGGCGTCGACATTGACAAGTCTAAACTCGACCTCATCGGCGGCGGTAAGGCGCCCATAGTCGAGGAGGGAATAATCGAGCTCGTGCGCGACGTTGTCGCTTCCGGCAGGGTAGAGGTAACGAGCGATCCAAACGTCGCGGTTCGCGAAACGGAGCTGTCCTTTGTCTGCGTTGGAACGCCGTCTCTGCCAAATGGTGATCAGGATCTGTCGGCCATGGTTCGCCTGGCAGAGCAGATCGGTGTTGCTTTGATGTTCAAGTCGAGCTTCCACACTATAGTGATCCGATCCACGGTGCAGCCAGGCACGGTAGAGAAGCGCATAATTCCGTTAATAGAGAAGAACTCCGGGAAGAAATCGGGTCTGGATTTCGCTGTGTGTTTCCAGCCAGAATTCTTAAGAGAAGGCTCATCCATCAAGGACTACGACAATCCGCCGATGACGGTCGTCGGAACCCGCGACCAACGTGCGGTGGCGCAGCTACGGAGCCTGTTCGGCGGGCTGCCTTGCAAGTTTATTGAGACCGACATTCGCGTCGCTGAATCGCTGAAATATGCTTGCAACGCGTTCCATGCATTGAAGATTACGTTCGCCAACGAAATAGGCAGATTTTGCCAGGCCTTGGGCACAGACGGCCGTGAGGTGATGGCGCTGTTGTGTGAGGACGAGCATCTCAATATCTCCCGTGCCTACCTTCGTCCAGGATTTGCATTTGGCGGATCCTGCCTGCCCAAGGATTTGCGCGCTTTGTTGTACATGGCCAAGATTGCCGACGTCGAGCTTCCGATGCTGTCCGGGGTTCTGCCCAGCAACCGGACTCATGTGAATTCGGCAGTCGACCGAGTGCTCTCCCAGGGGGGCAAGTCCGTTGGAATTATCGGACTAAGCTTCAAGAGCGGCACAGATGATCTCCGCGAAAGTCCTATGGTTGAGTTGGTGGAGCGTCTGATCGGAAAGGGTCTAAAGCTGAAAATTTATGATCCTGAGGTCCAGATTTCTCGACTTATCGGAGCGAACAAACGCTATATCGAAGAAGTCGTGCCGCATATCGGCGACTTGATGTGCGATAGGGTAGATGAAGTCATCCGGGGAGCCGATGCGGTAGTCGTCGGACTTCTGACTGAGGAAGTGCTGAGTGAATTGCACCGAATCAATGCGCCGAACCAGTACATCCTGGACATTGCCGGTATCAAGGATGCAATGTCCCTCAATGCGCAGTATCAGGGTGTGTGTTGGTAGTCACGAGGCCGGTCTTAAGTTTTGTATCGACGCGCTTCCTGTATCCAACCGATTCAGGTGGCAAGATACGGACGACTCAGGTTTTGCGTGGCTTGAAGAACGGAGCGTTCTTTGTCCGCTTACTGATGCCGTGCACTGACTTTGATAGAGCGACATATGCATCCGAAATAGAATTGGTGTGCGACGAGTTGGTCAGCTGGATTCCAGACTCCGAGTGGCGACCAACATATCTTCTTCGAAAAGCGAGCGGTATCGTCCGTTCAGTGCCGATTCCAGTTTGGTCGGATTGGAGCAGGCGTGCTTCGATCGCTGTAGAGCGGGAGTTAAAGGCCAGCCCGGACGTTGTTGTTTTCGACTTTCCACACTCGGCAATCCTTGCGCCGGAACGGATAAACTGTCCTTCCGTGATATTCACACACAATATCGAGGCTGAAATTTTCAAGCGGCACATGGAGGTAGCAGAGTCGGTCCCGAAAAGGTGGCTATGGCGGAACCAGTACAGAAAGATGCTGAATTACGAAAGACACGTACTTCGAAAGTTTGATATCTGCATTGCTGTATCAGAGCGAGACAAGGAATTCTTTGACGCCCAGTACGGCGTGACTGAGTGTCGGGCAATACCAACTGGTGTCGATACCGACTATTTCAATTTCAGTCCTCCGAAGGACGGCAGAACCGTCGTCTTTTGCGGTTCAATGGACTGGCTGGCTAACATCGACGGAATATCGTACTTCGCAGACCAGGTATGGCCAATCGTTCGCAAGATGGTGCCGAACGTTCGCATGAAGGTGGTCGGAAGGAGCCCGCCGCAAAGTCTGGTAAGAAATATCCGAAGCAAGTTTCCGGAATGGGAGTTTTCCGGTTATGTGGACGATGTTCGCGAGCACGTCCATGGCGCGGGCGCTTTTGTGATCCCCCTGAGGGTCGGGGGCGGTACGAGAATCAAAGCGTTCGAGGCAATGGCAATGGGTGCGCCGGTGGTGTCTACGTCTATTGGGGTCGAGGGTCTGCCGCTGGAGCCGGGGACCCACTATCTGAGGGGCGACACGCCTCAAGAAATGGCGGAGGCGATTGTCGCACTGTTGAGTGATCGGGAGCGCCGACACGGACTGGCAATGCGAGCCAGGCAACTGGTGGACGACCGGTTCAGATTTATCCATGTATCAAGGATTTTCGAGCAAATTTGCCAGGATGCCATCGTGAGTCGACCGCCCGATGTCGCGTAGGATTGCCGGATTATCGATCGACTTCAGGCGTGTCAATTCGATCCCATCGAAGTACCGACTGAGCCGGTGGCAAAATTCCTTGGCCGGGGAGCGGAATTAGTGGACGCCTGGGGGGACGGCGACAATGGCGCGTGCCACGTTGCCGGCAACGATCAACGTCCGTTGGTAGCTCATGTCATCTTTCGACTCGACTATGGCGGGCTCGAAAACGGGCTCGTAAACCTCGTCAACGGATTGCCCGAATACAAATACAGGCACGCGATCATATGCATTGATCGCGTTTCGAATTTGCGTTCACGCATAGAAAAGTCTGACGTGCTGCTGATATCCATCAAGAAAAAGCCAGGGCGCGATATAGGAGCGCTGGTGAAACTGTATCGCGTCTTTCGCCGCCTGCGGCCGGCAATTGTTCACACGCGTAATCTTGGAGCTTTGGATGCTTTATTGCCCGCAGTGCTCGCTGGGGTCAAGGTTCGCGTTCATGGCGAGCATGGGTGGGACATATCGAACGTCGATTCGAAAAATCGCAAATACCGGTGGCTGCGAATAATGCACCGGCCGCTCGTTACGCAGTACGTCGCTCTCTCGAAGCAGTTGCAGGTCTACCTTGAGCAAGCCATTGGGGTTGACGCTGAGCGCATCTCGAGGATACCTAACGGCGTCGACACCAAGCGTTTCAGGCCGGCGGTCGACCGTGGTAACCTCCGCGGGGATCTGGACACGTTGCTCGGTAGCAACATTATACTGATTGGAACCGTAGGACGCATGGAGCCCGAAAAAGACCCATTGACCCTGATTAGGGCTTTCTGCATTGCCGTGAAGCATACCGGAATGCGCAACAGTCGCCTGCGGCTGGCCATAGTAGGTGACGGAAGTCTACGTGCAGCCGGGCAGAAGCTGCTCATCGAGTCCGGGCTGAACGATATGGCGTGGATGCCAGGAGCCCGACATGACATCCCGGAATTTCTGCGCACATTGGACCTATTTGTTTTGCCGTCGCTTGCGGAAGGCATATCCAACACAGTTTTGGAAGCGATGGCGAGCGGCGTTCCAGTGGTTGCTACGCGGGTCGGCGGAAATCCCGAGCTTGTTATCGACGGGGAAACAGGGAGCCTGTTACCTCCAAGTAACCCTGAGTTGCTTGCTAAGGCTATTGAGCATTATGCATTTGACAAGGAACTTCGTGGTCGGCTGGGAATTGCCGGGAGGCGCAGGGCCGAGTCGGTGTTCGAGCTTGACAAGATGATTAACGATTACGACGCGCTCTATCGAAGACTTATGCCGAAGGAATGGCGGGAACCACGGCCCAGCATCGGTGGTTGCTAGGATGACATCGAAAGCACCTCGTGCATGGTGAATCTGTATGCGAGTCCTGACATACTCGACTTTGTTCCCGAATCGGATGCAGCCAAGTCATGGCATCTTTGTCATGCAGCGTCTCAAACAACTGCTCGAGTCGGGGCTTGTCGATGCAAAGGTCGTTGCGCCGATACCGTATGTGCCAGACTGGATCCAGGTTCCGAGGAAATACGCGCGGTATCGAGGAATAGAATCGACGGAGGTTATTCGGGACGTACAAGTCTTCCATCCGAGGTATCCGATTGTGCCGAAGGTAGGGATGTCAATTGCACCTGCACTGCTGGCCGCGTCGACAATTGAACTGGTCCGAAACATTCGACGTAACGATTATGCGTTCGACATCATCGATGCGCACTATTTCTATCCGGACGGCGTTGCCGCTGCCTATATCGCGCGCCGCCTCAAGATTCCACTGGTCATTACCGCGAGAGGCACGGATATCAATTTGATTCCGAGGTATCGAATTCCTCGACTTCAAATTCTGTGGGCAGCAGACAACGCGGACGCAATTATTACGGTATGTGACGCATTGCGGCAGCGTTTGATCGAACTCGGCGTTCCGCCAGAAAAAGTTCGTACACTCAGAAACGGAGTCGATCCGAAAATATTTTACCCGGCCGATCGGCTGGAAGCCAGGCGGAAGCTTGACCTGCAACGTATGACATTGTTGTCGGTGGGGCACCTGATAGAGCGAAAGGGACACCACCTCACTATCGAAGCTCTTACGCTATTGCCAGATGTCGAGCTTATTTTGATCGGCGCGGGGCCTGAGGAGCAAAAGCTGCGATCTCTCGCGGCTTCACTTGGCGTCGCAGACAGGGTCAGGTTTGCGGGCGAAATTGCGCAGGGCGGACTCAGAGAATATTACACAGCTTGTGACGCAACCGTACTAGCATCAAGCCGAGAAGGCATGGCAAACGTACTCCTTGAGTCACTGGCCTGCGGGTGTCCGGTGGTCGCGACGGACGTTTGGGGCAATCCGGAGGTTATTTCGAAGCCCGCGGCGGGTACTCTGATTCAGGATAGGAGCGCAGCTGGAATCGCCGGCGGCGTAAGGAGACTTTTCGCGAGCCCGCCCGGGCGGACTGAGACCCTGGCGCACTCCCACCAGTTTCACTGGCATTCGACAACCGTCGGCCAATTGGAAATTTTCAACGAGTTACTGCAAACCAGGCGCTGAGGAGTACGGACAGGCACTGCCAGCGGGGGAGAGACTGCGACGTGAAAGCCAGTATTGTGGGTTCACCGGGAATATTGCCATTGCTAATGCGCCTGAATGCCGGCAGACGCTTGCTCGTACTCATTTACCACAGAGTACTCGAAGAAGCGGATCCCTTTCGGTCAGGCGATGTAACGGCCGCAGCGTTCGAGTCGCAGATTTCGCTATTGCAAAGCGTGTTCACTTGCCAGAGATTCTCCGACGCAGTGTCCGAAGTGCGAAATAGCGCCGGCCCGACGGTTGCTGTCACATTTGATGATGGGTACAAAGACAACTTTGAAGTTGCCTTGCCGATTCTCAAACGTTACGGAGTGCCAGCGACGTTTTTCGTGGCAACGGGGTTCCTCGATGGCAGGGTGATGTGGAACGACACCGTGATCGAGTCAATACGGTTTGCGATCGGTAAAGATGTAGATTTGTCCATGTTTGGACTGGGGTGGCAAACGCTGAGCTCAACAAGTGCAGCGATACCGGTGGCGCACGCCGTAATCAAGGCAATCAAGTACCTTGATCCCTTTGAACGTCAGTCATGTGTCGACCGCCTTGCAGATCAAGTCGGCTATAGTCAGCGCGAACGCTTGATGATGGAAGAGAATGAAATTCGCGGTTTACATCGTGCCGGTATGGAAATTGGTGCGCACACCGTGTCGCATCCGATACTCAAAAACATCCGCGAGGAGGAGGCGAGACGGGAGATCCGCGAAAGCAAAAGCCAACTGGAGGCCATCACTGGAGCAGAGGTGACTTCCTTTGCGTATCCGAACGGGCGTCCTGGGTCAGACTTTACGGGGCGTGATGTCGATTTGGTCCGAAAGTCTGGATTCGAAGCGGCAGCGACTACGGCGTGGGCGGCCGCAACTGATAACGTAGATCGCCACGCTGTTCCACGTGTTTCTATCTGGGGAAGCTCAAAGTGGAAGCTGCGACTGCAAATCAGTCGCAATTTTCGGCATGTATCTGCGTCGCGCTAAAACGAAGTCGTGCGCCAGTGTGAGCGCCGAGAAAGCCAGCATTCCAGAATGATGATGAGCCAGATCATTTCCCCGAAATAGCCGGGGTGCTCTCCAAGTGCGGCATCCCGGACCGAAATCGCATAGTCTGAGCGGATGATATTGCGTTTTGCGAATGATCCGACCAGGTCCAAGGCGTATGTTCTGAGATCACCGGATTTTGCGAACCAGGGACCGAACGGCAGACCGAAGCCGTGCTTTGATTTCTTCACGATCTCAGGCGGCAGAAAATCATGTACGGCATCCTTGTAAAATCCACGCAACCGGCCGTTTCTCATTTTTGCGGGGCCAGGAATCTGACAACACAGATCGATTAAAGCGTGGTCAAGCATGGGATAGCGGACCTCGATTCCAGCGGCTTCACACATAGTTGTGACTTTTCGGAGATCGTTGTCGGCAAGAGTCAGCTTCCAGTCCAGAAACAACATGCGGTCGACGAAATCGTAATGGGAGCCGTCATCCCAAATCGTTCTCATGTGCCGGAGCGGCGAGTCGGTGTCGACCGTAGACAGAAAATCCGGGGTGAAGATCGTAGCGAGGCCGTCACGGATGAGAAAGTTGTACGTTTGGAGCCTATCGGGCATCGGTATGCGCGCCTGTTCGACGTAACGGCGTACTTTTCGGACAGGGAGTATATTGAGCTTGCCCAGTGCATTTAGAAACAGTGGCTCGATAATGGCGGATCGAAGCGGTTGCGGAATACGTTCGTAGTAGGAAAAGATCCGCTGCTTCTGGTAACGGACATTCCCGGCGAAAAGCTCGTCACCGCCGTCTCCGGCCAGCATGTAGGATTCGCCGGCTGCCTTTGCTAGGCGCGCGCAGACGTAGGTGGGAATGGCCGAAGAGTTACCGAACGGTTGATCGTAACTATCCGAGACTGTCTCAATCGTACTCATGACGTCTGCAGGGGATACGTAATGCACGGACAATGGAACATGAAAGTGCTCTGCGGCAATCCGAGCGTACGGAGTTTCGTCATAGAGCTTTTCGTCGAAGCCGATAGTATAGGCTTTGACCCGGCCCACTCGAGATGCCATGCCGACGACGGTCGAGCTGTCGAGCCCACCGCTAAGAAATGCCGCAGCTTGGCGTCCGTCGATTGCCGACCGCACGCTGCTTTCGAGTGCGGCAACGAGGCGGCGCTCCGAGTCGCCGCGGGATCTCAGACGGGCTTCGGCGAAGTTTGGCTTCCAGTAACGCCGTGAAGAAAGAACACCATTAAAATCAATGAGTTCAGCAGGCCCCAGGGCGCGAACTCCTGTGAAGGCGGTCGACGGACTGGGAATGCTGCTAAAGAAGAAGTAATTCAGCAGGCTGTTTGGATCCAGGTTGACGGACGTACCGGAGAGACCGGCAACGAGCTCGCCATTGGAGGACGCGATCAACGAGCCGTTCGGCTGGAGTCGATAACAAATGCGATGGGCGCCCATTCTGTCGGTAGCGAAGATCGCCCGACAGCTCTCGGCGTCGGCGTAGATCAGGGTCCAGTTTCCGTTAATGCTGGAGAGGCATTTATCCGGATCTTGCAACAGATCGTCCAGCAAACCGCGAAGCATCGAGATGTCGTCGGCCCCGGAAGAACGTCCGTGAAAATGCCCGGACAGAACCAGGATGTGACGACCGTTATCCGAGGCATAAAAGCGCGAGTTGGTTCCGCGAGTGGCCAGGAAGCTAGGGGGGAGTTTGCTACTTGAATTCGGGACCTTCGCATCTTCGTGTAGCGCGCCTTGTGCAGCTGACTCAAAAGGAAGTACAACAGGCGGTACTTCTGGATTGATTCGCGCAATGAAGGCCGGGGCAATAAAGGCTTCTGTCATATATCCAAAGCTTCAGCGAGGGTAGTGTAAGAATATGATAATCTAACACACGACAGCCAAAACGACGTAGTTCTGGGAATGGCAAGTCGGCTCGTCGACAGTTCCTGGATATCGAAGGTCTGACAACGGATTTATGTTTAGCTCTCGCCCACCGAAGTACGGCAAATGCGCAGCTTGATCTTGTTCGGCATATTTTGTGCGACTATCCCCGCCGTACTTTTCAAACCTTATATCGGTATCTATTTGTGGAGCTGGTTCGGCTACATGAGCCCTCATCGGCTCACGTGGGGATTTACGTATGATTTTCCCTTCGCTCAGATCATTGCACTATGCACCTTCGCCGGGCTTTTGTTTACAAAGGATCGCTCGGCGATTCCGCGCAACGGTTTGGTAGCAATTTGGCTGGCATTCATTCTCTGGATGAATATCACAACCGTATTCGCCGTCGACCGCGATGCCGCTCTCATCGAGTGGGAACGCACGATGAAAATTCAGCTATTCTCGATCCTCACCATCGTTTTGATAAATGATCAACGAAAACTAAAGTACCTTGTCTGGATAATCGCACTTTCAATTGGTTTCTATGGGCTGAAAGGGGGAATTTTCGCAGTTGCCTCGGGAGCGAAATACCGGGTTTGGGGTCCTCCTGGCAGTTTCATTGAAGACAACAACTCAATAGGACTGGCATTCGTAATGACGGTGCCTTTGATCTTGTTTCTTGCCCAGACGGCTGAAAAGCGGTGGCAGCGATTTGCACTTGCGCTCGTCGCGGGTCTGACAGTTGTGTCGACGCTGTCTACGCATTCGCGGGGCGCCCTATTGGGTGTTGTAGCGATTACGTTGGCTTGGCTGCAGCACAAGCGCCGAATCATGATCGGGTTTGTCGCATTGCTGATTCTTGCGCCCTTTGCCTTTCAGATGATGCCTGACAACTGGAAGGAAAGAATGGGTACGCTCCAGACCTACGAGCAGGACTCGTCGGCGATGGGTCGCATCCGAGCCTGGCGATTTGCCGGAGAGCTCGCTATGCAAAGGCCCATAGGGGCGGGGTTTGGCGCGTTTTCCGAAAGCAACTACAGGAAATATGCGCCAAGTGTAGCGGCCGAGATCGATGCTGGCGATGGCCGGTTTCAAAATGCTCACAGCATCTATTTCAGCGTGCTCGGAGAGCATGGCTTGCCGGGCCTCGTGCTCTTCTTATTGCTGGGATTTGTCACGCTACGCAAGTGCAAGCGAGTGGAATCGCTGTCTCGAGCGCAAGGCGACGATTGGAGCGCGGGCCTCGCAGCCAGTGTACGCATAGGCTTGATTGGCTACGCGGTATGCGGTGCATTCCTTAACCTGGCCTACTTTGATCTCTTTTATCACCTCGTTGCGATTGCGCTCATTCTCGAATTGCTCAGCAAGACGGGGGCGCCAAGGATTTCAAACATCGGTGAAGAGGAAGGAAAAGCCCTGCAACCGTCACTGGGTCCCATAAAGTAGAGCGCAACCCGACCAGGTCTCGTCGATGGCAGGGCCCAAGCTGCTTCTCGGAGCCTTGCCAAGGCATCTTATTAATCGGTTGGTTGTAACCTCGTTGGCGGAGACGGACGTGGGCCCGTGGTTGAGCTGGACACAGGGTCGGGAATTCGACGTGTCGATATGATTAGTTCGTCGTACCAGGTATATGCATCGGGATGCACCTGGGACGAGTTTTTGCCCGTGTTATAAGGCAGGAGCCAAACCTTTCCGTACTGGGCCGAACCCTCCCAGTCCTGTCCGGCCGGGAATACCCGCACAAGGTCGTATCCAGCATTGCGAGCGGCTGATCGATCGATTACGAGAGTCGATGGCTGACCGTCCCGTGCAACCCAAAGCTGAATCTCACTGTCGTAATGATAGTTCCTGTCGTTCCGGTACCAGGTGCCGATTTTCACGCGCAACTGGAAGGTCATCCACTCGCTGGGGTAGTACTTGAAGCAGCCGTTGTAGTCAGTGTTCCATAAACAATACGGGCGTGGCATCGCGTTCTGCAGCATTACGTCGTAGCTGCGACAGTCGGAGTAGGGACAACTCGTTTCGAGAGTTTCGTAATTTCCATCCTTCACACCGCAAGAGTGATACATCTGCGGTAAACCACGCTGATAGGAGTTCTGCACTACCACTTCTAGTTGCGTACAGGATTTCGCGCAAACGTCGCCTGATTGGTTGGATGGCGTGCATCCGGGCAAGTCGCCTGCGCCGACAATCAGTTGCTTGAAACCGCCGCCCCCTTCGTAATACGTCTGCAATAGTTCGGGACTGAAGCGTTGACGCCACTGTATGAAGAATTCCTCTCCGGAATCAAACTGTGCGCTGAGATCGTCAGCAAAGTTAACCGCAAACCAACCAGCCCCGCCCTCGCCAGACTGTGACCGGATCGTAAACCGCAATGAACCGGCTCCGGACGAACTCTGAGTCGTATCGATAGTCTCCGTATTACCAGCAACGCGATTGGTCAAATCTTGACTGCTGTCGAATCCAAGACATCGCAAAACGCCGGGTGCCGCGCAACGTTCGGCAAAGTTCGCGTCGGATGCGTGAACAGAGAGCGGCATGATTGCAAGGAAAAGTGCCGCTACTAACAGACTCTTCGTTGCGCCGGAAACTCTTTTGCGCAGCGAGTAACCAGAAGGAGCGCCGGGAGATGTCTTGACCGCAAGATAGAACATAGGTATCACCAAAAAAACGAAATTGTATTGACTGAACCTAGTCAGAGACGTTCAAGGTGCCCGGTGGCATCGGCACCTTTGTAGCCGGGGCCGTAGCTGCGGCGGACAGTTTGTACAAATAGACGTTTCGGTCAATGCTCGTCACCACGATGTAGAGATTACGGGATGGTACATAGCGAAATCGACCAAAGGTGCCATTGTAATTGCCGGCGTAAGGATTGCCGGGTGAAACGGCATTCGTAGCGGGATGCTCGTACCAGGTACGAGTAGCAACGTCGAGACTGTAGACTGTCTGTCCGGAACCCCAAGCTACCAGCCTCTTGATTGTCGGGTCATAGACGAGCCCGGGAGCGTCGTAGTCTTCAGCCTGTCGACTGCCGGTGGAGTTCAGTGACTGTCGATTGGTCAACGTACCAATGTTGTCGATATTAAAAATCAGCGCTGAGCCACGTCCAATGGAGACGAACTTGCGGTTGACTGGGTCGATTGCACCGGTGTGACCCAACGGTCCCCATGGAAACACCTTGCTGCCGTGCTGGCGCCAGGCTCCCGTGATCGGATCGAAGTCGCCGGACGATTGTGGCCCGAGCATGACAATCCGTTTGCTGACCGGGTCATAATCCGAAACCATGCTGGGGTGAATCAGATCATAAATTTCGCCCGGCAGATTCTGCTGGCGCTCCCATTCATTCCGATCAAAGTTGAAGAACCATGAAGTGCTGGTTGACGTACCTTCGCGCCACGTAGATCCGCTACCTGCGAAGAATTTCCGGGATAGGGGATCGAATTCCAGATGATCATAAGTATGAACGGATTTTGGCCGTCCGTCTGGCATCGTCGAGGAATTCTCTGAGAAACCACTTAACGAACTGGGGTCCGTGAGTCGGGCCCAGCGTAATGTGTTCAGATCAAAAGCATATAACTCATTGCCGGCATAATCGCTGTGTCCGCCGCCCCAGACCAACAAGCGGTCGCGAAACGTATCGTAGGCGCCGCCACTCCAAGCGTAAATAATCCCGGCGGGGTCACCAAAGCCGGATGGCGTTGGGTTCGGCATGACGCTGCGAATCGCGGAGTTCGGAACTTCATACCATTCACCGGGCGCAAGGTCCGGCACGGTTTGCTGGGCTGAAACCGCATTCGGGAAAACGGAAAACAGGATGACAAGCACGAAAGGCACTGCCTGTAGAAGCATAATATTGATTGACTTCATCATAGAAAATGGATTCGAACGACGGCTCTCAGACCGCGCCGTCGCAACATTTGTTTCGCCAAGTGAGCGGCCATGTAAGGCAACATTGGCACGGCAAAAAGGAGCGCTTTGAAACATCACCGGTAACCCCGCTGTCATTGGATTAATTCCGTTAGACCGGAAGCTTTGCGTCCCTGCCTTTCGGCAGGTTTGCCCTTATCAGTTTGGCCGAGTATGAACCAGCATTTGGCGTGACGCAACCGGCGCTATCGGAACTCTTGACGTGGTTCTCAACGACGGCCCGCAGGCGAGAAAATAGCTGAAATTCAAGGCGCTTGCGCCGCGTGCGCATGAGAACTTCCACCATGCAATCGTGATGTCGATCGTCGCAGAATGGCGACAGGGCCCACAGAGTTTTGACGCCACGGCGAGTATGGCGCGAGCTATTGAACAAAGTGCGTCCAGGCGAGCCCGTTGCTTGTTCCCGGGTGCCGGGACGTACCCGACCTGGTAGCCTGAGGTAGATTCGAATCGCGATTTCTGCGAATCTGAACAAACAAGTCGCGCGCAGGCTTGCGCTTCATTTGCCATAATGTCAGAGCAACGTGTAGTTAGAATGCGGAGCGATAGATCAGCCTATGAGCCAGCATTTGCCAAGTGAGACCTGCAGGCGTTCCTCTGTAGCCTTGGCGGTCGTCATTATGGTCGTGTCCGCCGAGTCTGGAGCGAACGATAGTTTTCCTGATTACGTATATTGCGGCGCACCTCTGGAGCAAAATGCTTTTGGCCGACCATTGGATTACAACGATCCCGCCGAAGACGCGAATATTCACGCAAATGTCGAAAGGAATCACTTCAACAGGGACGTAGAAGCATTGACCAAAGGGCAAACCGGTATATTGCCGCTCGATATTGCCTATGTGCTCTCACAAATTCCGAATCATTACAGGGCACTTGCTGCAATGGCAAGGTGGGAGCGCGAGCATGGTTATCGTCCCGATCTGGAAGAACGCAAGGTCTATTCAGCAGACTGCTACTTTAGGCGTGCGCTGATCTTTCGCCCTACCGATCCAACGCTGCACATGCTTTATGGTATGCACAAGCATTATACGGGCGATTTGGACGGTGCTCTCACAGAGTACCTTGTCTCCCGACGGTATGACCCGAATCACATAGAGTTGAACTACAATCTTGGACTGCTTTATGTAGACCTAAAGGAGTATGCACTGGCACGTGAAGCTGCTCAGATAGCATACTCAAGTGGTTTTCCTCTGGCTGGCCTCCGCGCCAAGCTACAGAGACTCGGCGAATGGCAGGTCGATCAAACGCAATAACGGGCATCGGCAAGAGTTGAGATTAGTGAGCATCAAAGGGTCGCGAACATTGGTCTCGCTCGCCGTGTTCGTGCAGATGTGTTTCGGCGCACACTGCATTGAAGCCAGTGGCACCCCGTTTGACGTCGCCTAGTAAAGCGCGCCGTCACAAGCGCGTGAGCAACCCTCAACCAAGTTGAGCGCGGCACAGCGGGCGTTGCAGCCTGCGCGCTACCCGGTTTGATTGGCAACGTCGTTGGTTTGTCAATGACCTGCTGCTGCAAGTCTTGAGGCATGCTATCCGGCCGACGCCGGGGGTGCAATTCCATAGAGCTTCCTGGCTTTTTGCCGAATCGAAATTTGCTGCCGTCACTGCCAACATACCGACCGTTTTCACCAGCGCTTGCTCGAAGACGCAGATCGAAACTGCTCGATCATGGGCGATCGCGGTCGCTCCGTCATATCGATGCGCGACGGCCGATTCGGGATTCGGTAACGCGATCCTTGCAGTCGATTCCAGCAAGGGCTTGAGGCGCAGACAAGGCGGGCCGTCGGTGACCACATTGAGAACTCTTCCAGTACGAGCAAACAACGGCCACTGAAACTGTCGGTCTAGGAAAACGTAACTTGGTCCGTATTTCAGCAGGTTGCCGCAGATCCGGTAGGAACGGCGTAGCAGATCTGTGCTGGTTTAGGCCGGGCTATCGATTCGTACTGTTAATCCCCAGGTCATCCAGGCAGGTCGCCAGTTGTTTGGCCTGGCTGTGTCTCGAGTAATTTCGAACAATAGCTGGGTCGGGACCACGAAGAGACTCCGCGCGCATTTCCTGCAGAAAGCGAAGTAGCGCAACCTCGATCGCATCACTATCGTTTATGTCCGCAATTGTCGCGCCGCCGGTTTGTCGAAGGAGCGTGGCTGTTTCGCCCTTTAGTGTTGTCAATGCAAAGATGGGTCTGCCGAGTCTCAAATACTCGTATAGTTTGGCAGGTATCTGGTGGTCGCAACTTGCGCCCTGAAGGATCAGTAGCCCGTTCGCCGTTGCTGCGTCCGAGAGCGATGCCCTGTAGGCGATCGAAGGTAAAAGTTTAACGAAGTCTCCGATCCCCAGCTCGTTGATCTTGACACTTAACGACTCGTCAAGACCTGAGCCGCGCAGTTCGATCTGGAGGTCCCCTGATACGATTGAGCCTTTTCTGGACAGTTTCTGGATTGCGTGGAACAAGGGCCCAGGATCGCGGCCTTGGGAGTAAATGACTCCGCCATGAGTAAGCCGGACGGGAGTGCGCGAAGGTTTCGGCAGTACCGCCGGAAGATGCTCGAAATCGACCTCGTCATACCCGTTGGGTATCACGACTGCCTTGCCGTTGGCGAGGTCCGGATATTTCGCGACCTGATCGCGATAGGTAGCATTAGTTGTATATATCACTCGCGTCGCACGATTCATTGCGTGCCGTTCGAGCCATTCGTGTGCCCTCCGGATAGCGGGATCGCGTGGATATCCTTCTTCGGTCATCGGATCGCGAAAATCGGCTATCCATGGAAGTCCAGAGACCCGGTTAAGCGCCAGCGCGATCAGCACAGCTGAAGCAATCGGGTATGTCGACAGGATTGCGTCAAATCGGTGTCGACGGATGGCGTGTAGCCCGGCAGGTATTGCCCCAATTGACCAACTCACCCATCGATCAGGCTTGGCCAGAAAGCCGGGATACCGAGATCGGACTGACATATGCTTCTTGGTGTCGAGTGCAAAAGCCCGTATGATTCTAAGGCTGTCCGGAACGACGTCGAGGCCGGTAGGGTCCAGGTGATCGTATACCCTCGGGTTGACGGTCAGTATTGTAGGTTCCCATCCGTGCTCGGGGAGATATTGCGCGAATTTGAGGGATCGCAAGCCCCCGCTGCTACCGCCCATAGGCGGAAAGTGAAAAGCAACAATGAGGAGCTTTTTCATTTCAGGGCTGTGTTGCAATGGGAATTATGCAGCTGTAATTGAGAACCGAGAGGAGAAGTGCTTTCGTGCGCGAAATACCCGCTCTCATACTAGGGGACGATCCTGTCAACGTTCTGGGCGTGGCGCGAAACCTTGGCCGACTTGGGATTCCTGTAATTCGAATCGGGAGCTCCGAAAACAAAACGTTGTGTTCGAGATACATCGTTTCGTGCCATGTTTATGACGACTTGGAGGATTGTTCAGATTACCAGTATGTAGACCGCCTGTTGACCGCTGTTAAGAAATTGGGTGGCAGAGCGGTAGTCTTCCCGCTATCAGACATCCATGTACTTCGCGTGTCAAGTAACCGCATAGCCTTGTCGGCCGACCTGTTCCTGCATACGCCAGAATTGACAGTCGTGGAAACACTGGTCAACAAGAGGAAGTTCTACGAGTCAATGCGCCGGTATGACATGCCTCATCCGGCATCCATGTACCCGGAAACAGAAGAGGAGTTCCTCGCGGCGGGGGAACGAATTGGCTATCCGGTTTTTCTGAAGCCGGAGATCTCACCCCTCTTCGCTCGAAGATTCAAGGTGAAGGGACTAATTACCAGAAACGCCGATGAAATGTCGTCGAACTACCGGGCTTTGAAAGGGAGCAGGATGGATGTGGTCGTTCAGGAGATAATACCCGGAAGCGCGGATTGTATGCACGGTTGCGCGGGCGTGGTGACCCCTGACCGGTTTGCATCTTTTTGCTATCAAAGAATTCGCGAATTTCCCGAGGGTTTCGGTTGCGGGTCACTTCTGAAGAGTGTGCCGGATTTTTCGAATCAAACTCGGCTAGCGGAATACTTTGCAAACATAGGCTATAGCGGCATTTTTGATGCCGAGTTCAAGCGCGACCCGCGAGACCAGCAATTCAAGATGATCGAGATCAATGCTCGCTCATGGTGGCAAAACTCACTGCCAACCAGCGCCGGTTTTAACATAATAAAAACCACCTATGATTTCGCGATTGGCCGGCCGGTCGAGCGGTCGGCTTATCAATCCGATGTCCTTTGGATGCATCTTTATAATGATTTTCACGCTGGTCGTTCATCGGGGATGGGACTCGGATCATGGCTTTGGGGGCTAAAATCGGTAAGCTCTTTCGACGTGTGGGCTGACGATGACAAGGGTCCAATGTGGGCGTTCCTTGCGGACATGATTTCAAGGAAAGCCAAGAAGTTGACCGGCGGCGGCGATAGCGCATGAGTAACCGGCTAATTCGGGATGATGGGGCAGCGACGGCGTCTGTCAAACGCTTGGGGCCCCACTGACGAACTTATTGCTACGCGCTACTCGTGCAGGGATCTTGGTAGATGCTTCAGGTTGTTCGATCGTTATTAAAGAAGGTATGGCTTGCCTACATGTCCCGGCGCGATAGGCGGAAAAGAGCTGCGTTGGGCATAGGATCCGGCCCGCTACCGATCGAATTGTGGGGCGGCGCGGTTAACCAGAAGGGCCATCTCGTGATCGGCGGGGAGGATACCGTGTCGGTTGTGCAGCGGTACGGAACTCCGCTATATCTGGTTGATCACGCTCGGCTCATTGGCGATTTCGGGGACTTCGTCGATTGTTTTCGCCGGCGGTATCCGCAGGTTGAGGTGGATTACTCATACAAGACGAATCCGTTACCAGGAGTCTTGCAGGCGCTTCACGAGGCCGGGGCAGGGGCGGAGGTAATTTCGCCATTCGAGCTATGGCTTGCGCTGAGACTTGGTGTACCGCCGTCTAAGATTACGTTCAATGGGCCGGCCAAAACCGAAGCCGGGCTCGAAACGGCGATTCGTGCCGGAATTCGACTAATAAATATCGACAGCAAAGGCGAGATCCCTATCATGCAGGGCTTGGCACGCAAGTACAATCGAATTCAGCAGGTAGGAATCCGAGTGACAACATCTGTCGGGTGGTCGTCACAGTTCGGCCTGAGTATTCAGAGCGGCGCCGCTCGGGAGGCATTTGAAGATGCGTTGGCATCGGAAAATCTCGATGCCTGCGCACTGCATATCCACTTGGGTACTGGCATTAAGGAACCCAAGACCTATGGGAAAGCAATAGAAGAGGTACTCGAGTTCGCCGAAGCGCTACGCGAGGATCTTGGTGCACGCTTCCGATACCTTGACTTTGGTGGCGGGTTTGGCGTTCCCACTGTAAAATCATATTCACCCAGTGACCTGCGTCTAATAGCCAACGGATACAGGCCAACGGTAGTCGACACGACTGCCGCACCGCCGCTCGATGCCTATGCCACAGTAATAGCGGATCTCATGGACAGGTACTGGCGAGGCAAATCCGACAGGCCAACGCTGCTGTTCGAGCCAGGGCGGGCCGTCACGAGCAGCTCCCAACTGCTTTTGCTTTCGGTCTTGGCTATCAAGAAATCACAGAACGGACACTTCAATGTCATATTGGACGGCGGCCTAAATGTTGCGCAGCCTGCTAGCTTCGAATCGCACGAAACGTTTCCTGCGTCGCGCATGCGTGACGAACCGTCCGGCATAATGAATCTGTGCGGGCCGCTATGCCATCCGGCAGACGTATTGGCTTGGAAGAAGAACATGCCACTGCTTGAACCCGGTGACGTTATCGCAATCATGGATGCTGGTGCGTACCTTGTGTCGAATCAAATGCACTTCTCAAACCCAAAGGCTGCCGCTGTGATGGTCAGAGACGGAACAGCGAAGTTAATTCGGGAAAGAGAATCGTTTGAAGGCGTGGTTCGACTCGACAGCCCTATAGTAAACCTGGACTAAGAACGGCGGGCCGGTCTGAAGTTCTCGATATGCTTCCGGCTTACGCACGCTATCGGTGCCGTTATCAGATGAAACGGTTTCTGCCAGCTCTGATAGCGCTTTCGTCAATCTGGTGTTTGGCAATGATCTGGATGCCGTTATGGTCGCATTACCATGTTGGCGACATCCGGTTGAGAGATACTGATTTAGTCCTGCTTCGCCAATCACCCGATGATGCGACGCTAAGTGAGTTGAGTCGAATGGAAACGACGTTCGCACTGGACCTGACCGGAATCGAGTCAGTGCGCATGGCTCGTCAACTGCAAGGCGGCATTTTCGAAGTGCCGGGAATCGGCAGTACGTCGATCTCAATTCCATTCAGCGGTTCTGACTACGATCAAATTCCAGAGGCGTTCAGATTGCGGTTCGCAAGTCTCTACGCGCCCATGGTGCTTTTACTCGCATATGATGCGTCGGGTGACGAGTCATACTTTGATCTCTGCCTCCGGATTCTGATGAGTTGGGCGCAACATGATAGGTCTACGATCCTGCCGCATGGACTACAGTGGAACGACCATGCCATTGCTTCGACAGCGTATGTGTTGACGCGATTCTGGTACGAATATCGCGGAAGGGACGACTATGACCCAGAGACAGGCCGGTTACTTGTCAGTGCCGTAGGCAGGATTTCTGAATTTCTCATGAAAGACAGCTTTTATAACGCCGCGACAAATCACGGCATTATGCAGAATCTTGCGTTGCTACACCTCTCGGTCGCCTTTCCGGACCTACCGCGTTCGGGCATTTACAGGGCGCGCGCCTTGCAGCGCCTTGCTCAACAGATGACGTATTACCTGAGTCCGGAAGGCGCCATACTCGAGCACTCGCCCGGCTATCATCAGTACGGCCTAAATCTATTGGCGGACTACGCCCGGTATCAAACGCTAATCGGAATTCAGATCAGCAAGGACTGGGCTTCGCGCTACCAAAGGGCCGTTGACTTTTACGCCGTATTGCGCCGCGGAGATGAGACGTTGCCAAAGTTCGGTGACACGAATGGCCCAGCCAGGGGCCTGCGTGTTGCTCGGATCGATGATGAGGGAAGGGCGATGGCGCCTGAGCAGTGGATGCCGGACGAAACCCGCGCGAGGACCCTCATATTGCCGGTGTCTGGCTTCGCGGTCTGGTGGGACCGACATGAAAGTGGGACTGATGCTTCAGCGGCATTCGCGAGTCAGCTTGCGATGTCATGGTCTCGATTTCCATCCCTGGCACACAAACATTCGGACGATTTGGCGATTACTCTTTGGCGAGCTGACGGCGATTGGATTATAGGTCCTGGCTATTGGCCATACTGGTCGGAACGGCGTAAAAACGCGATCGATTGGTCGGGCATGAACGCGCCGCATTTTACTGGATACGGAAGCAATCTGAACGTGGAGTCCAGACTGATCGGTCAACACTATTCGAAGAATTTGGCGATTCTGGATGTGATCAGACAGGCGGAGGATCACCAGTTTCGTCGGCAGGTAATTCGGTATGGATTGGATAACTTCCTGATTCTGGATTCCAATAATTTCAATAAGGGACAGGCCGGAGACAGGGATGCAAGAGCAGTATGGACAAGCTCACCAGGCAGTCACGCGGAGCCGACTCGAGGTGCTGATGCCTTTGCGGTCCGAAGTTCAAAGGACGGTGTAATTATGCTGCTTCAGTTCGCGTCCGATGGTGAGCTTAAAACCGATTTGTTCAACGGAAACGCAGAGCCGTTTCTCGGTTGGACATTTGATTCGGGCAAGTTCGCAAAAGCTCCTGCTGTTCAGGCTGTTTCTGCCGGCGCTCGATGGGTCATATCGCACATCTCATTCCGACCGTCACTAGAACAGGCCGACCCGGCACCAATCCTGATGGAGCATTGGAGTTCGCCGACATCGTGGACGGCAGTTATTCAATCCGGGCTTGAAGTGACGAAAATAAAGAGGGAAGGTGCGAGATTGGTGCAATTACACTCCGATAAGCCAAGTGAGGGAGGCGTCACGATTGACGCGACGGGCAAGGAGGTCGAGATTCGCAGGTCCGAAATCATAAAGGCATATAATGCTGCGATGCGTGACTTCCCTCGATTTCGCCCGTTGTTAGACTACCGACTTCGTGCGACGATAATTGTCGCAGTTCTCTTTTTTGTTTTAGAAGTTCTTCTCGGTATTATTCATAGAATCAACCCGCACCTGTCGGTAGCGTTACGCTATGGGGAGATAATGGGATTTTTCGCGCTTGGGTTTTGGCTGGAAGCTATATACTTGGTGTAGCGCCGACAAGATGCGTGTTTAATAGGGCCGTTTGCTCGATGCTTACGGCGTCCAGCAGCAAGTGGTTCGTCTGCAACGGGCATATATGTGGAGACTCACAACGTCGACTGGCATCGACGCAAAGCAGACCGTAATAGAGACGCCAGCGAGAAGACGACGCAACGGTCGGGAGTCTGGTGGCATGTAATTTAAACTCAGTCGTCAAGGGGCAAGTAGTCGATGTGCGGATTCGTTGCAGTTGTGGGACATCTGAATGACCATTTGGATGAAAATGAACTGATAAAGGCAACGAATAGACTGCTCCATCGGGGACCGGACGATTTCGGAATCTTCGTCGAAAACGCAGTAGGCTTAGGATTTCGCCGATTGTCTATTCTCGACCTGTCGACTGACAGTCACCAGCCTTTCGAAGACGCCAATGGTCGGTACGTCCTCGTCTACAACGGCGAGATCTACAATTACCTCGAGCTTAGAACGCAGTTACTGGCGAAAGGTCATGTTTTTCGATCCAATGGTGACACGGAGGTTCTGCTTGAGTCCTATAAAGAGTGGGGGCGAAAATGTGTGGAGCATTTCAATGGCATGTGGGCCTTCATAATCTATGATAGACATGAGCGATCCATATTTGGTGCTCGAGACCGATTCGGGGTTAAACCGCTATTCGTTCATGATAATAACGGCCGATATATTTTTGGTTCGGAAATCAAGGCAATAACCGCATTTAAAGAGGTGCGGCGTGACTTCAATTCGCGCCAAGTGGCTAAATACCTGATTGAGGGACGACTGTCAGAGCCAGATGATAGTTGGGAAACGTTATTCGCAGGGATAAGAGAGATTCCCGGGGGGCATTGGTTTTCAATTGATGCGTCAGGCAGGTTTCTGGCCCATCGATATTGGTCATTGCCAGAACAGGCAGGTGCTGAGCAAGCGGATCCGGCCGATGATTTTGCGGAACTGTTGTACGACTCCGTCCGATTACGCTTGCGCAGTGACGTGCCGGTCGGGGTTTGCCTTTCCGGTGGGCTGGATTCGACTGCTGTTATCTGCAACATGGCGGCGTGCCTGCCTCCGAACCGATCCGATCCACTGCATGCTTTCAGTTACATCGACCAAAGATTCGATGAGACAGTTCAGGTGGCCGCAACCGTCGAGCAGACTAAAGCGGAGTTACATCGCCTCGGTTCCTCGACAGTAAGCTTCCTGGACAAACTGAGGGACGTCCTTGAATATCACGATGAGCCGGTGCATTCCCTCAATGTGCTGGTTAGCTTCGAATTGTACCGAATGGCGGCGGCGCATGGCGTCAAGGTGATTCTCAATGGGCAGGGCGCCGACGAGACTTGGGCGGGTTACCCTTCATATTTCCTTAATTATTGGTACACGCTTGTAATGAATGGCGATGTTGGTCGTGCGAGACAAGAGATTGCGGAATTCGCGCGACTTCACCGCGTGAATCCTGTGGACCTCTGGCGAAAGACGTTGCACTCAGTATATAGAAACCAATTGAGACGAATTGCGTGGTACAGAAAGCTGGCAAACAGCCGGGCGGTAAGGGCGGCAAGGCGGGATGACTGGTTTACAGAGGACTTCCTCCGGCAATACCAAGTAGAGGTGCCAGAGTATCAATCTCTTGATCTCGATACCGCACTGAGGAACTCAGTGACTCGGGAACCGTTGCCGCTGTATTTGCGCATCGAAGATCGGAACTCCATGGCTCACTCGATCGAAACAAGGCTGCCGTTTATGGACTATAGACTGGTGGGCCTTGCCTTCAAGTCAGCGAATCAGTGGAAGCTGAGAGGCGCCCTGAATAAGTTCGCTTTGCGAGAAGCGACGAAGGGCGTTATACCGGAAGTCGTTAGGACGCGTATCGACAAAATGGGTTTCCCGGTTTCAGCCAGGGAGTGGTTCGCCGGCCCTCTATATGCTACAGCGCGCGAAATCATTTCAAATGCTTCGGGCCGCACCGATGGCGTTTTATCGACTGGCGCCGTACTTCGAGATCTTGAGCGGCACCGTCAGGGTGCGGCGGATTTTTCCGACAAGTTACTACGGGTAATGCAGTTCGAGATGCTTGCCGCCCAATAAATGCACCGAGAACCGCCGATCACGAGGCGAGAAATTTCGTTGATCTTGCATCCGCGGCCGCGCAACGGGAGGGGCGCCGGACGTGGATCTGAGCGTCCGCAGCTCCCTAGCTATCCAATGATCGGAGTGCCAGCGTCTCGGCGAGTGTCCGCCTATTAAACAGCGCGGTAAATAGGAAATAGACAAGCGCGCCAACGATGATCATTAAGGCTAATGCGAGTAGCGACTCTTTCTGCGGTCCAAACGCGCTCGTGATTAGGCGCACAGACGCCCACATTATGCAGCTGCCGACCAAGGGCAGGTAAAAGAGCTTTCCGAAGTCTAGTAGGTGCAATTTTATATACGGGGCGGACCGCACGATCTCGATTACCGTGACAACGGGAAAAGCGACTAACCAGGCGAGACACGCGCCGACGAGACCCCATTGGCTACCGATCAATATTGCGATGGGCATTAACGCGCACGCATAAAGGAGATTGCCAACGCTGACACCGACACGCCCAATGCCCTGCAGTGTCGACGTCATTATGTTGCTAGCCATACGCAATGGCATGATACATGCCAGAAAGCTGAGAGGAATGATCGACTGCTCCCATTGGTCTCCCAAAACAACACGAACGAAAGGTGGCGAAATGCTCGAAAGTCCGAAAAAACAGGGAAAGCCAAGAAACTAATAACCCGAACGGCTTTCCCAAGATATTGCTTTATGAGCGCGATATCGTTCTGAATTGTGGAGAAGGCAGGGAATGCTACTTCGTTTAGGATACTGTTGACCTTTTGCAGCGGAAGCGACGCGATTTGCATGGCCACGGAATAAATACCAAGCAATTCTGTGCCCAGTATCTTGCCGACGATAATTACGTCAACGCGTGAATATAGAAACCACAGCAGCCGGTCGGCAGTAATCAACGCACCGAATGATAGAAGTTCGCGGGCTTTGGCGATCGAAAAGTGGGGCGTCACGAAATACGGGGCTGCAATAATAAGCCCGGTCGTGCGCAGAGTCATGATGACTAGGCTACCCCAGACTAAAGACCAAACGCCATGTCCGCTTGCGGCGAGCGAAAGGCTTGTCAGGCCGCCCGCGACGTTTGCAGTCAGGTCGACTAATGACTTGCGTTTGAGATCGAGTGCGCGAAGCAGTCGAGCCTCGGGAATCACCGCAAATGGAATTAAAACAAATTGCACCGACATTAGGCGGATGATAGGTACCAATCCCGGCTCATCAAAGAATATCGCGATTGGGTACGCGGCGATCCACAAGCATGCAAGCAACGCGCAGTTGCTGAGAATTGCAATTCCGAATGCGACCCGAAAATCCGAATGATCAACGGAAGGACGCTGCACCAGGGCGGGGCCAATCCCGAGCTCATTGACCATCATCAGGAAAGCTATGACTATAGAAGCCATGGCCATCAGACCGTAGTCGGCCGGGTCAAGGAGTCGGACGACGATCAAGGTCATAGCCCAGGTGGCGACCTGGCTCAGTGCTTTGAGGCCGGCAGACCAACGCAATGCCAGCAAGACTTTGGATCGTATTGTCATTTTTTCAATGATATACGAGCTGAAATCAGAAACCGTGACCGGAGTTGCATTTGGTAAGCGTTCCACATGTATAGTACGGACATATCGTCCTTGGATAGTTGACCGGCGTCTATCAGGGAGCCACGGCGGGGCGAAATTGCAATGGGTAAATTCAATCGATTGCTGGTGGCTAGCAATTTCCTGGGCGCAATAACCTCGATCGCGATTCTTGGATTTCTCTTCGACAGCGGGCACCTCGAGAATGACTTTGCGCAGATGTACAGCGTAGCGTCAAACGTTGCGCTTGGAAACGGATTTCAGACCAGTCTGATCTTTTACGACTCCCATTACGCTTTTGGCGGGTCTCCCGTCCCGCAGACAGTCTTTCCGCCAGGATACGCGGCTATGGTCGCGCCTTTCCTGGTGTTAGGTTTTCCGGGATACGCGACGATCCTTGTTTTCACTTTGGGTGCCTTTGTTGGTAGCGGCGTGCTGGTCGCTTGCATAGGGCGTCTGCTTGGCTGCCGCGATGCGCTCTGTATAGTCCTTTCCTCCGTATGGTATTTCATCGGTGCAAATTGGGCGAACGTGCTGATCCTTCGCAGCGAAGTCTTTTTCTGTTTCTTCACCACAGCTGCACTTTATTGTCTTGTGCGATGGTCCGCTGGGAGCGGTCGGCTGTCATTATGGTTGAGTTTGGTCGGGGTATTTGCGGGAGTTGCATTTCTTTTTCGTTACCAGGGGATCTTTTTCATTGCAGCTGTCGGTCTTGTATTCGCATTACGAGCTTTGCAATTACGTACGAGGGTTGCGTTAAGAGACATGGCAGTAGTCTGTTCGATCCCCACGGCCGTATTCGTTTGGACGATTCTTTACAATTGGCAGATCGCGGGAGGCGTCGGCGGTGGACCTATTGACCAAGTGCAGCACTCGGCACCTCTCGCACTAGTTGCTTTAGGCTTCTATTACGAGTTCAGTAGAATCCTCGGTGTGTCTCAAGACGGGCTGGCATCCGGGGGGGCGAGTGAGTTGTTCATGTTGGCTCTACTGTGCTGGCTGATGTATGCAGCGGCGCAAAAACGTTTTTGGAAGGCGGTATGGGGGGGCACTTTCGATTCCGTGCCCGCGGCGACCTGCGTAGCATACGGGATGTTGTCGGTGGCGGCGCTCGTTTATCTTTCTGCGGCGAAGTCGACAGGGTTTATGCAAGCGCGATATCTATCGGTGCTTGCGCCCTTCGTTTTGGTCTGGATTCTTGGTGTGGCACCGCGGCAGCAAGGTACAAAACGTTCGGGGCGGTCGGTTGGTGGCCTTGGTTTGTTTTTTCTTGTCGGGTTTCTTGTCTTCGGTCAGGCTAGAGCTATAGGCGATCAACTGGCTGATTGGCGATCGGACGATCGGTTAGCGAGGATCAGAAGTGCGTTGAACGACACAATTCAAGGTGTGGCGATAAGGACTCTGCTGCGATCGGAAATCGATGCCGGTCATCATGTTATGGCATTTCAATCGCAACTTCTAGGCCACGATTTGGAAAGAACTACTTTCGGGTTCACCCCATCGCTTTACACGTCCCGGATCTTCGATTTCGACGAAGTCGAACGGTTGGCGCGTCAGTATCGAATCAGGTATTTGGTTCACTTTCCTCAACTGTATGACCAAAATACTGTTGAGAATCGCAACAGGGTGGCGTTGACGCGGCTTCAGAACGGGCAGAAGCCAGGGTGGCTGTCGTTATTGGTGGACCGGCGGGAAATACAGGTTTACGAGGTTCACGTCGATCGCCAGGGGTCCCCAGTTACCCCGGGGAATGATGTTCTGAATGACCACGCTCGGAGTCAATGACGGAGTGACGCGATAATGGGAACCGGTTCGCTGTCGATGGGCGACCGATGAAGCTAGAATGCTTTGATGCTTAGTCTGGATTTCCAACAAGGTTGTACGCACATGGACCGACCAACAGCCGATAGAGATACGACCGAACTCAAGCTTGTGTCAATTGTCTTGCCAGCATTTAATGAGGCCGCAATCCTGCGGCCGAATCTGCAGGCCGTTCGTAGTTACCTGGAGGCTCACTCCGATGAATTTCGGTGGGAGATGGTAATTGTTAATGACGGCAGTTCGGACGAGACCGGTCAAATAGCAGAGGATTTTGCGGCCGGGCTTGGAAACGTTCGTGTTCTGCACCACAAACGAAACTATGGGCTCGGTCAGGCGCTTCGGTACGGGATCAGCCGCACGCGAGGGGACTATGTTGTAACGTTGGACATCGATCTTAGCTACTCGCCTGAGCATATTACGAGCCTGTTAGACGCACTCAAGGACACCCATGCAAAGCTGGTTCTTGCGTCGCCTTATATGAAAGGGGGCCGCATATCGAATGTTCCGTGGCTTCGGCGAGTTCTAAGTGTAGGGGCCAACTGGTTCTTATCGTTAGTAGCGCATGGGAATCTGTCGACTCTCACTTGCATGGTTCGAGGGTATGATGGTGTCTTCGCCCGGGAACTTGTGCTGCGGTCAACCGGCATGGACATAATGCCCGAGACTATTTACAAGACGATGATTCTCAGGGCGGGCATTGAACAGATTCCGGCGCATCTTGACTGGGGGCTGCAGGTCAAACAGACGAAGCGCAAATCGAGCATGAGAATTCTGCGCCACATGCTTTCGACGGTACTGTCCGGATTCGTGTTTCGGCCATTCATGTTCTTCATCCTGCCGGGTCTTGTCCTCCTCTCGTTTGCCGCGTGGGTTAATCTTTGGATGGTGATTCATTTTTTTGAATCTTTTCAAAGGGTTCCGGCGGATCTGGCTACTGATCGCATTTCCTGGGCGATTGCGGAGGCGTACGCGAGTTATCCCCACACATTTATCGTCGGTCTTCTGTCGCTGATGTTAAGTATCCAGTTGATTAGCTTAGGGATTTTGGCATTACAAAGTAAAAGCTACTTCGAAGAAATCTATTTCCTGGGCGCCAGTCAATTCCCGCCGAGACCGAAGACTGGTTCTGATGATTGAGTCACAGTTCTATCTGTGACCGCATTCCGCGCATTCGGCCGCGGGCAATATATACTTAGCCGATGTTCAAAAATTAGATAATTCAGATAATTAGGTATCCCTCCTCATGCATGTACTAGTTACCGGCGGAGCCGGTTTCCTCGGCTCGAATTTGACCGCTGTTCTGTTGGCGCGAGGGCATCGCGTGGTCGTCATCGACAACCTGTCGATGGGGCGGCGCGAGAATCTTACGGAGTGTTTTGGTAACCCGGACTTCACGTTTATCGAGGCCGATGTCACGGAGGCGGAGACTTTCGACCAGATCGGCCGCGAGGACTTCGACCGAATTGTTCATTTGGCGGCCTTCAAGATTCCTCGATACGGAAAGGCAATTGATACGTTGAAAATCAATTATCGGGGAACCGAATGCGTGCTGGAGTTCGCAAAAAGGCTCGGTTGCAAATGCGTGCTTGCATCGACATCAGATGTATACGGCCGAAACCCAAACGTTCCGTTCAAGGAGGATACTACCGACTCTGTAATCGGATCATCAAAGGCGCCGCGCTGGGCATATGCCGTTTCGAAGTTGTTTGATGAGCATCTCGCATTGGCTTACCAGGATGCGTACGGATTTCCGGTCGTGCTACTGCGGTTCTTCGGCTCCTATGGACCGTGCCAACACCTGACTTGGTGGGGAGGGCCGCAGTCGGTATTCATTGACGCGGTACTGCATGGCAAACCGATTCCAATACATGGAGATGGCTCGCAAACTCGAAGCTTCACATACGTCAGCGATACTGTTGAAGGGATATATGAGGCAATTATTCGTGATCAAGCGAACGGAGAGATCATAAACATCGGTGCAACGACGGAAATTACGATTCTTGAGCTCGCCAAACGAATCAAGCAGTTGAGTCGAACTCCCGGAAAATTGCAGATCGAGTTCATTCCGTACGAGTCCTTTACCGGTGCCAAATACGAAGACGTTATGCGGAGGGTGCCGGACACGAGTCTCGCAAAGAAGCTGCTCGGAGTTGAAGCGAAGATTTCGCTCGATGACGGCCTTTCACGAACAATCGAGTGGCAGCGCCGCATGACTTCTGGTAACGAGAAATGAGGCGTCCGGCTCCTGCACCTTAACTCTGAGCAGACGTTGACTATGAAAGTAGGAATTATCGGCGGCGGACTGTCCGGGCTCGCGTTGGCACAGAAGTTAGGTGAAATGGGTCACCAGACGACTGTACTGGAGAGCGACAGCCAACTCGGGGGATTGGCGACGTGGGAGAATCATGGCAGCTTCGTTTTTGATCGTTATTATCATGTGATTCTTCCATCAGATAGGGAGCTACTGGATTTTCTTCGAAGTATCGGGCTCGAAAAGCGGCTTCGCTGGAACGGAACGCTCACTGGATTTTTCGTCGACAATAAGATTCATTCGATGAGTAACACGGTGGAGTTTCTTAAGTTTCCGCCGCTTTCACTTTGGTCCAAGTTCAGACTCGCTTTGACGATTCTGTACTGCTCCAGAATAAATAATTGGAGGCGCCTCGAGGGTACACCTGTTGCGTCCTTCCTGTTGCGGCATTCCGGACGGGCCACCTATGAAAAGCTCTGGAAACCTCTGTTGCTCGCCAAGCTCGGTGAGAGTTACCGACGTGTGTCCGCGGTATTCATCTGGACTTATATAAAGCGCATGTTTTCAGCCCGGGACTCGGCTGCAAGCAAAGAGCAAATGGGCCATGTTTTTGGAGGATATCGGACCGTATTCGCGCAGCTACAGTCGCGAATAGAGGCGCAAGGCGGTGCGGTGCACCTGAATACGAGGGTGACCAGAATTGCATCTGGAGCACCCGGCGATGGAATACGGTTGGACACGTCCGGCGGCAGCGAAACATACGATAAGGTTATCTTTACTGGGCCGGTCAATATTCTTGCAAAGATTGCTGACGATGGTCTCGTAGATACGGAGGATGGCGGACAGCGCGTCGAATACCTCGGCGTATTGTGCATGGCACTTGTTACCCGCAAACCGTTGTCACCGTATTACATTCTGAATATAGCTGACGAGCGCATACCGTTCACCGGCGTTGTGGGAATGAGCAATATCCTGGATCCCGAGGAGACTAATGGCTTGCACCTCACATACCTCCCCAAGTACGTGCTATCTACCGATCAGGAGCTTTTGCGTCCAGAGCCTCAGGTGCGTGATGAGTTTCTCAATGGACTGCGAATATTGTTTCCGAATCTGCTCGATGAGGACATTGTAGGTGCGCGAATACACAGGGCCGTCAAAGTACAGCCTTTGCAGGTGCTGAATTTTTCCGAGCTGACACCGAAGACAAGAACGGCCCATCCTGATCTATATATTCACAATACCGCGCAGTTCGTAAACAACACTCTGAATAACAACGAGGTGATCCGTGCAGTAAACCGCTTTCTGGAAGCAGAGAAATCCGTTTTTCAATATGCTGAGACTAAGAATAGCGGGGCAACTGACGGACTAATTCCGGAGAAATCCAGTGGGTGACAAACCTTCTTATTTTGTGCACGAATCATCATATATCGACGAGCCTAGCGTAATTGGCGAGGGGACGAAAATTTGGCACTTCAGTCATGTCATGAAAAATAGTCGCATCGGACGAAACTGTAACATTGGGCAAAACGTGGTCGTATCTCCTGACTGTGTAATTGGAAACAACGTGAAGATTCAAAACAACGTGTCCGTTTACACTGGCGTAATCATTGAGGATGACGTGTTCTGCGGGCCATCGATGGTCTTCACGAATGTCATCAATCCGCGTAGCCACGTAGAAAGAAAGAACGAGTACCAACAGACCGTCGTTCGAAAGGGTGCCACTATCGGAGCGAATGCGACCATAGTCTGCGGCCATACGCTGGGCAAATACTCTTTCGTGGGCGCAGGCTCCGTGGTCACTAGAGACGTACCGGATTTTGGTGTTGTTTATGGTAATCCGGCTCGTCTTCACGGTTGGGTTTGTCGCTGTGGAGTGACACTCGAATTTAGGGAGGACGCGGCAGATGGCGATCAGGCAATGTGTACCTGCGGTTCAGCCTACGTCAAAGTATCGGACCGCCTCGTCAAAGCGTCGTAATTCCAATATTCGGTAGGTTTTTTATATGCACGGAGAGAAAAAGGTTTCAGTTCCGTTACTTGACCTTAAATCGCAGTATGGGGCGATTCGGTCGGAAGTGAGGTCTGCTATCGATGAAGTCTGTGACGAGCAACACTTCGTCATGGGGCCAAAAGTAGTGGAGCTCGAAGAGAAGATAGCGGCTTACTCTGGCTGCAAGTACGGAATCGGCGTTTCGTCTGGAACCGATGCTCTGCTCGTAGCATTGATGGCTCTCGAGATCGGGAGCGGAGATGCCGTAATCACTACGCCGTACACATTTTTTGCTACCGGGGGGACGATTTCACGTGTCGGCGCTCGTCCGATCTTCTGCGACATAGAGCCCGATACCTACAACATATCCCCGGATGCGGTTCGAAGGGTTCTGGAGGAAGAATGCGATCTTCGGAATGGGGAGGTGGTCCATCGGCCGTCCGGGACCAGGATTAAAGCGATAATGCCAGTACATTTGTATGGTCAAACGGCTGACCAGGACGCACTTCTGGATATTGCTCGGGATGCAGGGGTGCATTTGATCGAGGATGCGGCCCAGTCGATTGGTTCAGAGTACTCCAACGGTGGCCGAGCAGGATCAACAGGGACAATAGGTTGCTTCTCCTTTTTCCCGAGCAAGAACCTTGGAGCATTCGGCGACGGCGGAATGTGCACCACAAACGACGAAAACGTCGCTGAGAGGCTTAGAATTCTTCGGTTGCACGGCGGAAAACCCAAGTATTATCACTCCGTAATAGGAGGCAATTTCCGTCTTGATGCGCTCCAGGCAGCCGTGCTTCTAGTCAAGCTTCCCTACCTCGACGGCTGGACCGCGGCTCGGCAGCGGAACGCGTCCTTTTACGACAATGCGTTCGCGAGCGCCGGTCTTGGCGCTTCCGTTCAAACGCCGTTGCGCCGTACAGGGCGCCGCCACATATACAATCAGTACGTGATCAGAGTACAAGACCGGGATGGTCTCAGGCGATATTTGAGTGACGCACAAATTGGCACCGAGATTTACTATCCGGTCCCGTTGCATATCCAGAAATGCTTTGCTTATTTAAATTACAAAGAAGGCGACTGTCCTGAAGCTGAGCGGGCCGCAGCGGAAACGGTTGCGATTCCGGTATATCCGGAGTTGAGTGGCGAGCAGTTGAATTACGTTGTCAAGACTGTCGCGGATTACTACCGCTGAACTATGCGTACGGTCAGCATCGTCGGGGCACGGCCCCAGTTCATAAAACTGGCACCGGTAAGTCGTGCAATGGCGCGCTCGGGTATCAGCGGCGGTACTGCCGTGGACGACTTTATCGTACATACCGGTCAGCATTATGACGCCGCAATGTCCGACGTATTCTTTGAGGAGCTGATGATCCCCCGCCCGAACGTACATCTCGGCGTTGGATCGGGCCCTCACGGACGCCAAACAGGTCGTATGCTCGAAGCAATTGAGGCGGTACTGTCGGAGGTGGTGCCCGACCTGGTGATCGTATATGGAGACACAAATTCGACCTTGGCTGGCGCGCTCGCAGCATCAAAGCTAAATCTTCCTATCGGGCACATCGAAGCGGGACTTCGCAGCAGGGATCGAAATATGCCTGAAGAGATCAATCGAATAGTGACGGACCACGTATCCGATCTGCTATTTGCCCCAACTTCGACAGCTGTCGACAACCTGCAGGCCGAAAACCTTGCTGACCGGACGTGCTTATCGGGTGATGTAATGCTGGATGCTGTCTTGTTCAACTCGCAACTCGCGAAGGCGAAGTCCCAGATTCTGCAACGTCTGTCACTGTCCGATGCAGGCTATGCGCTGGCTACATTGCACAGGGCATCGAACACCGAGGCAGAGGAACTGCTATCGATTCTCCAGACCTTCAGTCGAATAGCCGTTGAAACAATTCGCGTTGTGTTCCCGGTGCACCCACGAACAGCGGCGATCATACGATCGATCGGGGGCGCATGGAGACCACCAAAAGAGCTTATCCTAATAGAGCCAACGGGTTACCTCGACATGCTCTCTCTGGTTAGCCATTGCAAGTTGGTACTGACAGACTCGGGAGGGCTGCAGAAGGAGGCTTTGTTTCTGGGTCGACCGTGTATAACGCTGCGTGAACAGACCGAATGGCCAGAGACAATTGTTGCC
>Ga0224500_10000111_pt1 | contig 59578 bp, 66 predicted proteins | sample SF_Oct11_sed_USG_FD_168126 | JGI IMG/M metagenome (GOLD analysis project Ga0224500, IMG submission 168126) | Sediment microbial communities from San Francisco Bay, California, United States - SF_Oct11_sed_USGS_4_1 | ecosystem: Environmental > Aquatic > Marine > Sediment | place: USA: California...
GCCCTGGACCGCGGGGCGCAGCGCGATCGCGGCCCTCGGCGTCACCGTGGCCGCGGGCGCGAGCGGCACCTGGTTCTTCTGGAGCCGGCACAAGGCCGCGGAGCTCGAGCGCGGGCGCATCGAGGCGCAGCTGAAGCTGCTGCAGGCACAGATCGAGCCGCACTTCCTGTTCAACACGCTGGCCAACCTGGACGCGCTCATCGCCACGGATCCGGCGCGCGCGCGGGACATGCTGCGCCACCTCAACGACTACCTGCGCGCCACGCTGGTCGCGGCGCGGCGCGAGCGCAACTCGCTGCGCGAGGAATTCGCGCTGCTGCGCAACTACCTCGAGGTGATCGCCATCCGCATGGGGCCGCGGCTGAGGTTCGAGCTGGCGTTGCCGCCCGAGATCGCCGCGCGCGAGGTGCCGCCCATGCTGCTGCAGCCCCTCGTGGAGAATGCAGTCAAGCACGGGCTCGAGCCCAAGGTCGAAGGGGGCACGGTGACGGTCGGTGCGCGCGAGGAGCGCGGCAAGCTAGTCCTGGAGGTCGCGGACACGGGCGTGGGGCAACCCGCGGGCGCCGGCGCGGGCGTCGGCCTGGCCAACGTACGCGAGCGGCTCGCGGCGGCGTTCGCGGGCGCGGCGCGGGTTGACGCGGGCGCGAATCCCGCGGGCGGCTTCACGGTGACCCTTACGCTTCCGGGATGAACGCGCTCATTGCCGACGACGAGCCGCTGCTCGCCCTGAGCCTGAAGACCGCGCTCGGCGGAGCCTGGCCGGAGCTCGAGATCGCCGCCGTCGTGCCGAACGGCCTCGAGGCGGTGCAGGCGGCCGAGCGCCTGCGGCCGGACATCGCATTCCTCGACATCCGCATGCCGGGGCTGGACGGGCTCGAGGCGGCCGCCGAGATCGCCGATCGCATGGGCGACGCCGCGCCAGCGGTCGTGTTCGTCACGGCGTACGAGGAGTACGCGCTGCGGGCCTTCGACGCATCGGCGGTGGACTACGTGCTCAAGCCGGTGACGCAGGATCGCCTCGCCAGGACCGTCGAGCGCCTGAAGGCGCGCCAGCGCGACTTCGGCGAGCTGGCGCGGCAGCTGCGCGCGCTGACGGCGCAGGCGCCGAAGACGCAACCGCTCAGGCAGGTGATGGCCGGCACGGGCAGCGCCGTGAAGCTGATCCCCATCGGCGAGGTGTGCTACTTCCAGGCGGCGGACAAGTACACGTCCGTGGTCACGGCGGACGGCGAGTCGCTGATCCGCACGCCGCTCAAAGAGCTGGCGCCGCAGCTGCCGGAAGGCTTCCAGCAGGTGCATCGCGGCACCATCGTCAACCTGAACGAGGTCGCTGCCGCAGTGCGCGACGAGACCGGCCGCATGTCGCTCCGCCTGCGCCGTCGCAAGGAAGCGCTGCCGGTCAGCAGGGTGTACGCCGAGCTCTTCAAGGCGATGTAGCATGTCGCGGCGCCCAGCTGGACGCAGGGCTCGGCGGCCCGTATGAAGGCGATCAACCAGTGAACGTAGCCCGGCTGCAGCCGCAACCCCATCCCTCCTGCCCCGTATGCGGCGGGCCGAACGAGTGCGCCGCGGCGTCGAGCGGCAGCTTCACCACGCCCTGCTGGTGCGTCGAGGTCCAGGTCGGCCCTGACGCGCTCGCCCCCGTGCCGGCGCACGATCGCGGACGCGCGTGCCTGTGCCGCGGGTGCCTCGGCAGATGACCGCGCTGCGCCACGTCCGCCTGCTCGCCCGCTACAAGGCGTGGGCCGACGACCGGATCTTCGAGGCGGCGGCCGCGCTGCCGGAAGGCGAGCCGACCCGCCCGCGGCAGAGCATCTTCCGGGATCTGGTGCATACACTCAACCACGTTTACGTCATCGATCGCGTGTTCCAGGCGCACCTAGAGGGACTCGAACACGGCTATGCCGCGCGCAATACCGCCGGCTACCCGCCGATCGCCGAATTGTGGGGTGCGCAGCAGGAAATCGACCGCTGGTACGTCGCCTTCGCCGACGCGCAGAGCGACGCCTCGCTGGACCAACGCGTCGAGTTCGAGTACATCGGCGGCGGCCGGGGCGCGATGACGCGCGGCGAGATCCTGCTGCACATCGCTAACCACGCCACCTACCATCGCGGCTTCGTCGCCGATTTCTTCTGCCAGATCCCCGCGCGCCCGCCGGTGACGGATCTCACGGTATTCCTGCGCGACGCGCCGCCGGCTCTGCCATGAGCTACGCATTGACGATCGTCGAGCGGCCCGCCTACCTGCACTTCGTCGTCACGGGCATCAACAACCGCGTGACGGTGGAGCGGTACCTCGCGGACATCGGACGGGAGTGCGCGGCGCGCGGCTGCAGGCACATCCTGGTCGAGGAGCGCCTCGCGGGGCCGCGGCTCGATACCACCGACGTGTACCTGATCGCCTCCGGGCAGGCCACGGCCGTGGCGAGAACGCTCGCGGCGATCGCTTGCGTCGATGTCAACGCCGCCGGCCGGCTGATGCAATTCGCGGAGGACGTGGCCGTGAACCGAGCGGTGCCGGTGAAAGTTTTCGCGACGGCGCCGGAGGCCGAGCGCTGGCTGGTCGGACTTTCCAGTTGACCCTGCGCGGCGCCGGCTGGGGCCTGATGGCCTTCCTCGCGCTCGGCGTCGCGCTGTACGCCGCGATCGCCTACAGCCTGCTGCCGGTGGGCGCGGCCGTGCACCCGGACATGCGCACGGCATTCCAGGCGCACCCGGTCGGCATCGGCGTGCATGTCTTCGCCTCGATCTTCGCACTCGCGCTCGGGCCGTTCCAGTTCTCCGCGCGGCTGCGCGCGCGGCACCTGAACCTGCACCGCTGGATGGGGCGGCTCTATCTCGGGCTGGGCGTGCTGGTCGGCGGCCTCGCCGGGCTGTACATGGCGCAGTTCGCCTACGGCGGCCTGGCCGGGAAGCTCGGCTTCGGCACGCTCGCGGTGCTGTGGCTCGTGACCGGCGAGCGCGCCTTCCACTTCGCGCATCACGGCGACGTCGCCGCGCACCGGCGGTGGATGGTCCGCAATTTCTCGCTCGCGTTCGCCGCGGTGACGCTGCGCCTGTACCTGCCGGCGGCCGTCGTGTCGGGCGCGGATTTCGCCATTGCCTATGGCGTCATCGCCTGGGCGTGCTGGGTGCCCAACCTCGCTTTCGCCGAATGGCTGCTGCGCGCTAGCCCGCCACCAGCATCCCCGCGAGCGCGGTAGCGATGCCGAGAAAGGAGAAAAATCCGACCACGTCGGTCACCGTCGTCAGGATGATCGACGACGCGGTCGCCGGGTCCTGCCCGAAGCGGTGCAGCAGGATCGGCACCAGCGCGCCCGACAGGCCCGCCGCCACCATCGAAACCACCATGGCGAGGCAGATTACCCACACCAGCCCGGCCTGCCCGCTCCAGAGATAGACGCCGATGCCCGCGGTCGCCGCCACCGCGAGGCCGTTCACGACCCCGGTGGCGGATTCCTTCCACACCATCTTCGGCCAGTGCCGGACGCTGATCTCGCGCAGCACGAGCCCGCGCATGGTGACCGCGAGCGCCTGCGCCCCGGCGTTGCCGGACTGGCCGGCCACCACCGGCAGCAGCACGGCGAGCGCGGTGAACTTGGCGATGGTGCTCTCGAACAGGCCCACCACCGCGGCGGCGAGGAACGCGGTGAGCAGGTTGATTTGCAACCAGGGCAGGCGCTTTCGCACCGCGAACCACGGCCGCGACAGCGCGCGCTCGTCCGGGCTCGCGCCCACCATGGTCTGGATGTCGAGGCTCGCCTCGGCCTCGACCGCGGCCATGAGCTTCGCCTGCCGGATGACGCCGAGCAGGCGCCCATCCTGGTTGACCACCGGCAGCACGCTGATCGGCTCGCGCTGCAGGATCTCCACCACCACCTCGCTCGGGTCGAGGTCGCGCGCCACCGCGGGCACGCCGCGCATGATCTCGGCGAGCGGCCGCTCGCGCTCGGCGAGCGCGAGGTCCTGCATCTCCACCCGCCCGGCGAGCCGGCCGGCGTCATCCACCACGTAGAGCTCGCGCAGGCCGGCGCGGCGCACGGCGCGCAGCCGCTCGATCGCCTCGTTCACCGTCATTCCGGAGCGCAGCGGAATAATGCGCGCGTCCATCAGCCGGCCCGCGGAGTCCTGCGGGTACTCGGCGAGCGCGCGCAGCTCGCGCGCCACTTCCTTGTCCAGCTGCGCCAGCAGCCGCTCGCGCGCCTCGGGCTCGAGCAGCGTGAGCACCGTGGCGCTCGCGGCGGGCTCGGCCTCGGCCAGCACGCGCGGCGCGAGCTGCGGCGGCAAGTACTCGAGCACGGCGCGCGCGAAATCGGCCGCCAGCGCCTCCCAGGCGCGCACCACGGCGCGCGGCGCGTGCGGCGCGAGCAGCTCGGCGGCCTCCTCGGCCGGCATGCCCTCCAGCTCTCGCGCCGCCTCGCCCGGGAAATCGAGCAGGAAGCGCTCGTTGAGCGCGGAGACGGCGGGCTGCGCGTCAGCGCTCATCGCGCTCCGAGCCTACCGGCCCGACCGTGGGCAGCAGCGTGGCCATGGCTTCAGCGCCGCCGGACAACGCGTCCCAGTAGCTACGCGTCAGCATGCTGGCCAGGCTGCCGACCGCAGCGGTATGCGCCGGCCGGGACACCCGGCGCGAGGCGCGCGCCAGGGCGTCGCGCGTGAGCACGCCGACCAGCCGCCCGCCGGACTCCACGACCGGCAGGAGCGAGGAGCGCTCCCAACCCGGGTGCCCGACCGCGCCGGCCAGCGGCGTCTGCGCGGTGAGCACGCCCTCGGGCCGGCTCATGATCGAGGTAAGCGCCGCGCCGGCGCTGGCGCGCAGCAGCGCGGGCAGCGGCACCCAGCCCTCGAGCCGCCGGTCGCCCGAGGTGACGAACACGCGCTGCACGATCCCTTCCATGTGCCGCACGCGCTCCAGCGCCTCGGCGGCGCGCGTCGTGCCGGGCAGCGCGAGCACGTCCGGGTCGGTCCAGGCGCCGATCGCGTCCTCGGGATAGCCGAGCAGCAGTTGCGAGGCGAGCGCCGCGGCGGTGGGCAGGCCCGCGATCAGCCGGGCCCGGCGCGGCTCGGGCACGTGCCGCATCACCGCCACCACGGGCTGCGTGGCGAGCTCGCCCAGCAGCGCTAGCGAGTGCTCGTCCTGCAGGCCGGAGAGCGCGCGCGCCGCTGCGTTGGGCAGCATCGCGGCGAGCACCGGGGCGCCCAGCCGGGCGGGCACGCGCGCGAGCAGCGCCGCGGCCTCCGCCGGCACCACCGCCTCCAGCACGCGGGCCGCCTGCGCGGGGTGCGCGCGCATGAAGGCGTGGCTCAGCCGCTCGGCGTCAGCCATCGCCGTTGCCCGTGAGCAGCACGATCGGCTCGTCGTGGTACACGCGCCCGGGCAGCGCGACGCGCCCTTCCTTCGACTCGAGCACGAGCGACGTCGCGCTCACCTCGACGATGCGTCCCTCGAAGCCCGCGACGCGCACCCGCTGCCCGACCTCGAAGGCCTGGCGCAGGTAGTGCGCGCCGATCAGGTTCGCCACGTAGCTGCGCGCCCCGAGGCTCACGGCGATCGTGACGCCGCCGAGCACCGAAGCGACCACGACCGCGACGAGGATGGCGATCCACGTGACGCGGATGCCGATCTGGTCGGCGCCCACCAGGATCGCGGCGACCAGCGTCGCACCCTGCGCGAGGCGCGCGAGCGCGGTGCGCTGCGCGGGCGCAAGGCGGGTGGCCGTGGCGAGCACCAGGTCTGCGACGAAGCTCGCCAGCACGTAGCCCGCGACCACGATCAGCAGGCCGGCGGCAAGCGTCGGCAGGTAGTCCAGCAGCCGCGCGAGCCAGTCCGTGAAGGTTTGCAGGCCGAGCAGGTGCGTGGCGGCAGTGACGAAGAACAGCAGCACTACCCAGTACACGATCGTGCCCAGCACGTTCGCCGAGCGCCCGACCTTGATGCGCGAGGACCCCGCCATGCGCTCGATGAGCGTCTCGGCGAGCTGCATGCCGCGCACGGCGAGCACGCGCAGCAGCCGCGCGAGCAGCCACCCGGCGGCGAGCAGCAGGATGGCGCCGACCAGGCTCGGCAAATGCGCGGCCAGGCGCTCGAAGAGCGCCCGGGCGGCGCTGGTGACCGGTTCTGCGAAGCTGCCCATGCGCGGATGGTATCAAGCGAACACGCGCGTAATGTAGCGGCTTCATGCTGCGACCCATGGGCGCCATGCGCGAGTCTCCCGGACGCACCTGCCCCGTTTCCTATCGCTACCCCGTGGATTCGTTCGCCGGCCCGGCGGCCCTCGCCACCGATACGCTGTGGATCGCCGGCGGCCTCTACGGCAACCGGTATGCGCTGGCGGCGCTGCTCGAAGCCTTCGAGACCGAGCCCGGCGACAAGGCGCTGATCTTCAACGGCGATTTCCACTGGTTCGACGCCGAGCCCGGCGAGTTCGAGCTCATCGACCAGGCCGTCGCGGGCTTTCATGCGCTGCGCGGCAACGTGGAGACCGAGATCGCCGCGCCCGGAGAAGGCGCCGGCTGCGGCTGCGCCTATCCCGACTGGGTCGGCGACCAGACGGTAGGGCATTCGAACCGGATCATGGAGCGGCTGCGCAGCGCCGCCCTCGCCTCGGGCCGCGACCTGGGCCGCCTGGCGGCCCTGCCGATGACCGCGGTCGCCGAGGTGGGCGGCGAGCGCATCGGCATCGTGCACGGCGACGCCGAGTCGCTCGCCGGCTGGAGCTTCTCGCAGGAAATCCTCTCCACTCCGGGCGGCGTCGCGCACGCCGAGCGCGAGTTTGCGCGCACCGGGGTACGCGTCTTCGCCTCGAGCCACACCTGCCTGCCGGTCCTGTTGCGCCTGCCCGGCGAGCGCGCGCTGGTCAACAACGGCGCCGCCGGCATGCCGAATTTCCGCGGGGAGCGCTACGGCATCGCCACGCGCATCTCGGTGCGGCCGTACCGCGGCGCGCTCTACGGCACGCGCTGCGCGGCGCTGTACGTGGACGCGATCGCCCTGCGCTACGACGCGGCGGCCTGGGAGAGGCGTTTCCTGGAGCTTTGGCCGGCGGGCTCGGACGCGCACCGCTCCTACTACGAGCGGATCGTGAGCGGCCCGGTCTTCGAGCGCGCCGCCTAGGCCTTCAGCGCGCCCATCACGCTGTCCACCACGGCGACGTCGGTGCCGATGATGCCGACGCTGCCGTCGCCCGCCGCCATGACCGCGGCGCTCATGCCTTCCTTCGCGGCACGGCGCGGCCCGTCCATGCGGTACCCCGGCATGACCAGCAGCGTGACCTTGCCCTGCGGCACCGTGAGGACGATGTGATAAGCGTTGCGGCCGTTGAACGGGCAGGGGCCCACGTGCTTCACCTGGCCGACGCGCTCCACCGCCTCCAGCGGCATGGTTCCGGCAAGCATCCTGCGCGCCTCGTCGCGCGGCATCGGGCCCATCATGATGGACTTGGCCTCCTCCTTCATGACGAAGTCGATGCAGGCCATGGCGAGCGGGTCCTGGCGGGCGAGCCATGCATAGCCGCCGACGCCCGCCGCGAGCAGCGTCCCTGCTGCCGCGGCAAGGAAGCGGCGCCGGCGCAGCGCCGGCGCGCGCGCCATGCGCTCGACGAAACCCTCCGGCACCGCGACTTGCAGCGCGCCGCGCAACGCCTCCTCGAAGGCGCCGTGCTGCGCCCACTCGGCGGTGCAGGCCGCGCACCCCAGCCGGTGCACTCGCATCGCATCGCCTTCACCCGACCCGGCAAGGAGCTGCCTGCGGTAATCGAGGCAGTTCATGGTTTTGCTCCCTTGCGCGCGCGTGGCTCCACCAGCCGCTTGAGCATCTGGCGCGCGCGCGTCAGGCGCGTCATCGTCGCGCCTTCGGTGACGCCGATCATGCGCGCGATCTCGCCGCAGCTGAAGCCGCCCAGCACCTGCAGCGCGAGAGGCTCGGCGTAGGCCGCCGGCAGCGCGAGCAGCGCGTCGCGCAGCTCCAGGCCGATGAGCTCGCTGCGCTCGTCGGCGAGCTCCAGCCCGTCGAGGCTCTCGGCCGCGGGCGCCGCCGTGCCGCGCGCACGGTGGAATTCGTTGCGCACGATCGAAAACAGCCAGGCGCGCGCCGCCGCGGTTTCGCGCAGGCGCGGAAACGCACGCCAGCCGCGCAGCAGCGCTTCCTGGACGACGTCTTCCGCCTGCTGGCTGTCGCGCGCAAGCCAGAACGCGTAGCGGAACAGGTCGGCCGCATGGGTGCGCACCAGCTCCTCGAAGTTCGCGGGCATCTACGTAAGACCCGCCCGGCGCCCGAATCCTTACACGCCGCCGAAAAAATGTTCCTGTAAGAGACTCTGCGGTCGCGGCGACACAGCGGCACGGCCCCGCGCCGGGGTCGCAACGTGCACAAAGGAGATCGGAGATGGATCAGAAGACACTCGTCGCGGCGGCAGTCGCCGGTTTGTTCGCGCTCGGCGCCAACGGCGGCGCGCTCGCGCAAAAGGCCGACCAGGAGAAGTGCTGGGGCGTGGCCAAGGCCGGGCAGAACGAATGCGGCAGCAACAAGACGGCGCATTCCTGCGCCGGGCAGTCCAAGATGGACTACGACCCGAACGACTTCAAGGTCGTGAAGGCGGGCACCTGCGTGCAGATGGGCGGCAGCCTCAAGCAGGGCGAGCCCGGCAAGCTCGCGAAAATGAAGAAGAGCTGAGCGCATGGGCCGGCTCGGCGCCGGCGTCGGGCTGCGCGCGCAACACTACCCGGAGATTCTGGGCGGCGCGCGGCCCGTGGCCGGCTGGATCGAAGTGCACAGCGAGAACTATTTCGGCGCCGGCGGCCGCGACCGCCGCGTGCTCGAGCAGCTGCGGCGCGACTATCCGGTCAGCCTGCACGGCGTCGGGCTCGGCCTTGGCTCGGCGCTGGGGTACTCCCAGGCGCACGAGAACAAGCTGCGCGACCTCGTCGCATGGGTGGAGCCGACGTTCGTCTCGGAGCACCTGGCCTGGGGCGCCCTGGCGGAGCGCCACTTCAACGATCTGCTGCCCCTGCCCTTCACGCGCGAGGCGCTCGAGCTCGTCGCCGCGCGCGTGTCGCGGCTGCAGGAGCGTCTCGGCCGGCGCATCCTCGTCGAGAACATCACCGCCTACCTGGAGATCGGCCCCGGCGAGATGCACGAAGGGCAATTCCTCGCTGCGCTTGCGCGGCGCACCGGCTGCGGGCTGCTGCTCGACGTCAACAACCTCCACGTGAACCAGGCCAACCTCGGCCGCGACCCCCTGGCAGTGATGGACGCCCTCGATCCCCGGAGCGTCGAGGAAATTCACCTCGCCGGATTCTTCGCGGGCGCGCACGGGCTCATCGACACCCACGGCGCGCGCGTCGCCGAGCCGGTGTGGCGACTCTACGACGCGGCGCTTGCGCGCTTCGGCGCAGTGCCCACTCTCATCGAGTGGGATACCGACATCCCGCCGCTTGCCGTGCTGCTCGAGGAAGCGGCGAAGGCGCAGTCACGCATGGAGTCCCCGCATGCGCTCGCTGCTTGAGCTGCAACGCGACTTTGCCGGCGCGTTGCTCGGCGCGGGCGGCGCGCCACGCATGGCGGTCTACCGCGGCAATGTCTTCGGCAACTGGCATGGCGCGCTGGCAGGCGCCTACCCGGTGGTGCGCAGGATCGTCGGCGAAGCGTTCTTCGAGGCGATGGCGAGGGACTACGCGCGCGCCCATCCCTCGGAGGACGGCGACCTCAACGAGTACGGCGCACCGCTCGCGCGGTTCTTCGAGACCTACCCGGAGACCCTGGACCTGCCGTACCTACCCGATGTCGCACGGCTGGAATGGCTCGCGCACCGCGCATACTTCGCCGCCGATGCCGCGCCCTTCGACTTCGCGCGCCCGACCGAAGCGCGCCTCGCGCCGGCCTGCGGATTGCTGGAGTCCGCCTGGCCCGTGGCGAGCATCTGGGAGGCGCATCAGGAAAACGGCCGCCCCGAGCGGGTGAACCTGGGGTCGGGGCCTGAGCGCGCGCTCGTGCACCGGCCGGACGGGCGCGTCGAGGCGAGCGTGCTGCGCCCGGGAGACTTCCGCTTCCTCGCATGCCTGCAGGCGGGCGACGCGCTCGGCGCCGCGCTCGAGGCCGCCGTGGCAGAGGATGCGGGCTTCGTACCGCGCGTCGCCCTTGCCGCCTGGGTCCAGGCCGGAGTTCTCACCCAATGAACACCATCACGAATCTGTACCTCCGCATCGCCGGCTGGCTCGACGCGGCCGGCCACCTCCTCGACCTCGGCATCCGCCTCTACATGGCCGACGTCTTCTTCCGCTCGGGCCTGGTCAAGGTGCGAAACTGGGACGGAACGAGGTATCTGTTCGAGAACGAGTATCGCGTGCCGCTCCTGCCGCCCGAGCTCGCCGCGTGGCTGGGCACCTTCGGCGAGCTGTTCTTCCCGCCGCTGCTGGCGCTCGGCCTGGCCACGCGCTTCGCCGCGCTGTCGCTGTCCGCCGTCAACGTCGTGGCCGTGGTGTCGTTCTGGCACGTGCTCGCGGAGAACGAGGCCGCGCGCATGTCGCACGTCTATTGGGGCCTGCTGCTGCTCGTACCGCTGTGCTACGGGCCGGGCAAGCTGTCCATCGACCACCTGCTCAGGCGGCACTGGCTAGCGCGGTAGCGTGACGCTCAGCGTCGCGCCGTCGTAGCCCTTCGGCTTGTGCCGCGCGCGCACCGTCACCCGGGTCACGCCGGCCGGGATCCTCACGCCGTAGAGGTCGCGCGTAAACGGCTGCTCGGTCTCGTGCGGGTGCAGGAGGATGCGCCGGCCGAGCACCTTTCCATCCGGGCCGAGCACCTCGAAGGCGTCGGCGTAGTGGTCCCAGCCCTTGTCCACGCTCCTCACCGTGATGTCGAAGTCGTAGGTGCCGGCGGAGCTGCGCCGCACCTTCACGTCCACCACGTCGGCTTCGCCCGCGAGCGCGGCTTGCGCGCCGAGCAGCAAGGCCATCAGGATCGCTTTGCTCATTCGCACCTTTTCGCTGCCGCGTACGCCGCGAGACCCGCCTCGCGGTCGATCGGCACCACCTCTTTGAGCGTTGTTCCGCCTTTGGGTTGCAGCTCGGGCGGGAAGAACGCGAGCTTCTGCGCCTTCGCCAGCTTCTCGTCCCGCCCGGGACTCAAGTTCCGCTCGTTCGCCGCCGCCGGCTGTACCGCCACGCCGTCCACGATCTCGAGGTCGAACCACCAGCGTTTCACGGGATTCCTCGCCCCGCCGCCCGCGGCATCGTCGTATTCGATCAGCGCGCGGCGCGCCTCCGGCACCTCGATGGAGAGCCACAGCAGCTTCTCCGACTCTACGAGGTCTTCCCTGTTGTAGGGGCAGGTCTTCATGCAGCGCCCGCAAGCCGAGCCCTTCGCGTTGGTCAGCCGATAGCGGCCGCACTTCTCCACGTCGGGCTTCCAGATCTCGTAGCCGTTGAACATGACCTTCGGCCCGAAGGGGATCGCGTTGCAGGGACACTCGCGCGCGCACTTCCGGCACATCCGGCAGACGTCCTGCAGGCCGAAGTCGATCGGCCGGTCCGCTTCGAGCGGCAGGTCGGTGGTGAACACCACCGATTTCGAGCGCGGGCCGATGAAGGGGTTGAGCACCAGCTCGCCGATCCTCGACATCTCGCCCAGGCCCGCCATCAGCATCGCCGGCAGGTGCAGCAGTTCCGAATACGCGTTGGAGTGCACGCGCGAGGAATGCCCGAGCCGGCGCAGGTGCGCGGCCATGACGCCGGCGAGCATCGCGCCGCGCATGTAGGCGCGCATGGACTGCGCGCCCGACACCCAGTCATCGCCCGAGCTGCCCTCCATCGTCTCGAAGCCCTGGTCGATCAGCATGACCACTGCGTAAGGGTGATAGGGCGCGATCGGCTCGCCCGCCTCGTCGCCGTGCGAGTAGTACATCCAGGGTTCGGCGCGACAGATGCCCACGAGGTCCGCGCCCAGGTAGTAGCCGAGCGCCTTCACGGCTTGCGCGTTGCGCTTTGCATCCGCCAGCGCCGAGCCGCCGAGCGGCTCGCGCCCGCCCTGCAGCGGCACCATGTTGCGGATGAGCGGCGTCATGGCGAAGGCGAGCGGATGCTTGACCGCGAAGCGGCGGCGCTCGTGCTGCGGCCGCTCGCCCAGGTCGCCCGCGAGCGCGCGCGAAAAGAGGTCCGCACGCTTGGGCATGCGCCGGATCTGCTCGCGCAGCACGCGCGTGGTGGGCTCGTCCGCCCGCGCGATGCGCTCCATCTCGTACCTGCCCAGGTGCAGCGGGCGCCTCCCCTCCTCGTCCTCGGTCCATCCCGGGCGCGTGCCGGGGACGCCCATGTAGGCCTCGACGCTTGGCCACTCGAGCGAGGCGAGCGGCGCGTCCGGCGCGATCTCGTAGTCTGTCGTGACGACACCGAGCCGGAAACCCCGCTTGAGGAACGGCGCGGCGAGCACGCCGTCCACGGATCTTGCGAGGCCCGCGCGCTGGGCGAGGCGCGCTATCGCGACCTGCGTGTCGCCCGCGACATGGCCGCGCGCGCGCCAGCCGAGCGCGCGAATGTAGCCCGCCATGACCACGGCCACCTCGGCGCAGCGCAGGTCGGTGCGCGCGGCGTTCGTGCCACGGATCCAGGCATCGCCCGCCTCCCCCGGATTCGTCTCGTGGCCGAACTCGATCAGGAAGACGAACGCGTGCGTGTGCGGCGGATGCGCCTGCCCCGTCCAATCGTCCGTCTCCATGCGACAGCAGCCCGCGAGCGTGACGTCGAGGAAGTAGGCCGAGGCCTTCAGGTTCTGCGCGCGCTCGTCGGGGTCGGCGGGCACCGGCGCGCGTGCGCGCGCCACCTCGCCGTCCAGGTACCTGGCGAACAGCTCGCGATATTCGAGGATCGCCGGCAGTATCGTATCGGCGCCGGCCGACTCGGCGTCGCCTGGCTGCCGCGCTTCGGCGAGCGGTGCGCCCGGATCCCGCGGCAGCAGCTCGAGCGGCAGCGGACCGAGGTCGAAGGGCCGGTTGCGATTTGAGAAAATGCGCGCCACCCGGCTATTCTCGCTCAACGGCAACAGGCGGAGGTCGAATGAAGGTCCTCGTCACCGGCGGCACCGGCTTCGTCGGGCAGCACAGCGTGCGCGCGCTGCTCGCCGCGGGTCACGAGGTGCGACTGCTCGCGCGGGATGCGGCACGCGTCCCGTTCAAGGACGTGGAGGTCGGCCTCGGCGACGTCACCGACGCCGCCGCAGTGGGCAAGGCGGTTGCCGGCTGCGACGCGGTGCTGCATGCCGCGAGCGTGTATTCGATGAGAAGCTCCAGGTACGCTGAGATGCGCCGCGTCAACACCGCCGGCACGCGCATCGTGCTCGAGGCGGGCCTGGCGGCCGGCTGCAATCCGGTGGTGCACGTGTCCAGCGTGGTGGCGCTGCTCGGCGGCACGCCGCGCGGCGGCGTGCTCGGCGCCGACAGCCCGGTGGGCGATCCGCTCGGCGTGTACTCGAAGACCAAGCGCGACTCCGAGCTCGTGGCGCGCCAGCTGCAGGCGCAAGGCCGCCCCGTGGCCATCACCTACCCGGGAAGCGTGTGGGGTCCCGGGGACCCCTACCTGGGCGAGTCGAGCACGATGGCGGTGCAGATGGCGAAGGGCCTGCTGCCGTTGACGACCACCGGTCGCATGCAGGTCGTCGACGTGCGCGACGTGGCCGAGGTGCATGCGCGGCTCATGAAGCCCCTGCATGGCCCGAAACGTTACCCGGCCTTCGGGCGCGCGATACGCCACTGCGACCTGCAACGCATGGTGTGCCGCGCGGCGGGCGTGTCCCGGCTCAATCTGCCGGCGCCGCCGTGGGTCGCGGCGGCGAACGTCCCGTTCTTATGGCTGGTCGCGCGTTTGGGCATCCACTGGAGCAGCAGCCCCGACGGCGCCTACTACACCTCGCGCGACCACGCCGTCGACAATAGCGTGACCGAGCGCGAGCTCGGCGTAACCTTCCGGCTCGTGGAGGATGCGGTGCGCGACACCGTGGACTGGCTCAAGTCCGCCGGCCACCTGAGGCTCTAGGCCTCGCCGCGCGCCTTACAGCCGCCTAGTCGCCGAAGATCGTCGCCCAGTCCACCTGCGCGTCGGGTGTCTTCGCCAGGGCCTGCTCCACCATGGCGACGTGCCCTGCCTCCTCCATCGCCATCTCCTGCGCGAGCGCGCGCAGCGCCGGGTCGGTGGCGGTGGCCTTCACCTCGGCGAAGAACTGCTGCGCGCGCCGCTCGGCCTCGAGCGCGATGCCGAGCGCGTGGCGCGGCGTGAGCAGCCGGAAGACCAGCTCGCGCGCCACGGTCTCGGGCGCGCCGGCGTCCATCCAGGCGTACTCGCCCGGCGCGATCTTCGGCACGTCGACGCCGCTGGTGCGCCGCTCGAGCGTGTCCAGGTGCTCGGCCTCGAACACCGCGAGGCGGCGGAAAAGCTGCGCCACGTCGTCGTTGCCGAGATCGTCCATGCGCTGCGCCAGCTCGGCGTAGCGCTCGGCGGCCTCGCGCTCGATGGCGAGGGCGTGGGCATAGAGTTCGGTCGGCGTGCGCACGGCGGGAGCGGGGTTCATGGCCTCCTTCTACCCCGCCCTCGCCCCGGCATCTTGACCGAGGTCAAACTGCCGCGCCTAGAACCCTTCCAGCACCAGCTTGCCGATCGTGTGGCCCTGCTCGATGCGCCGGTGGGCAACCCTCAGGTTGGCGGCGCAGATCCGCCCCAGGTTCTCCCGGAACGTGGTGACCAGCGTGCCGGCATCGAAGTGCCGCGCGGCCGCCTCGAGCAGCTCGTGCTGCCCCTGCATGTCGGGCGTCTGGAAGGTCGAGCGCGTGAACATGCCCTCCCAGGCGAAAGTGAGACTCTTTTCCTGTAGCGGCGCGAGGTCCACGGGCTTCAACGTGCGCACGATCGAGCAGATCCTGCCTTGCGGCGCGGTGATCTTCGGCAGCGCGGGGAATAGCGGGTCGGTGTTGGTGCAGATGAGCACGTAATCCGCCTCGCCGCCCAATTGCTCGGGGAGCGGCTTGCTGTGATCCACGGTCGCATCTGCGCCGAGCTTGCTCACCCAGGCGATGGATTCGGGTCGCGAGGCGCTGGCAGTGACGCGCAGGCGCGCGAGCTTCTTCGCGAGCTGTATGGCGATCGAGCCCACGCCGCCCGCGCCGCCGAGGATCAGCAACCGACGCCCCTCGTGGCCGCCCGTCTTCGAGATGCCCAGGCGCTCGAACAGCCCTTCCCAGGCGGTGATGGTGGTGAGCGGCAGCGCCGCCGCCTCGGCGAAGGAGAGTTTCTCCGGCTTGTGGCCGACGACGCGCTCGTCCACCAAGTGCAGCTCGCTGTTCGTGCCCGGGCGCTGGTTGCTGCCGGCGTAGTACACCGCGTCGCCGGGCTTGAACAGCATGGCCGCGGGGCCCGCCGCCTTTACCACGCCCGCGGCGTCGTAGCCGAGGATCTTCAGCTCGCCAGGCTTCGGCCCGGCCGCTCGCCGCTTGGTGTCCACCGGATTGACCGAGACCGCCTTGACCTCGACCAGCAGGTCCCTGCCCTCAGGCTTCGGCGCGTCGATCTGGACATCGACGAGCGACTCGGGGTCGTCGATGGGAAGGTACTTGTAGTGGCCGATGGCCTTCATGCTGGGGCGCATGTTACCCCGCTAGTAGAATTCGGGGCGTGAACAAGCCGCAGCCGCCCTCCGCCTCCAACTTCATCAAGCAGGTTATCGAGGCGGACCTCGCCTCCGGGAAGCACAAGGCCGTCGTTACGCGCTTTCCGCCCGAGCCGAACGGTTACCTGCATTTCGGGCACGCAAAGTCCATCGTGCTCAACTTCGAGCTGGCAAAGCGCTACGGCGGGCGCTGCAACCTGCGCTTCGACGACACCAATCCGGAGAAGGAGGAGCAGGAGTACGTCGACTCCATCGAAGAGATGGTGCGCTGGCTGGGCTACGACTACGGCAAGGCGCTCTACGCCTCGGACTACTTCGATTTCATGTACGAGTGCGCCGAGCACCTGTTGCAGGCCGGCCTGGCGTACGTGGACAGCCAGACGCCGGAGGAGATGCAGCACAACCGCGGCTCGTTCACCGAGGCCGGCAGGAACAGCCCCTACCGCGACCGCACGCCGGAGGAGAACCTCCGGCTGCTGCGCAGCATGAAGGGCGGGAAGTATCCCGACGGCGCGCACGTGCTGCGCGCGAGGATCGACATGGCCTCGCCGAACATCAACATGCGCGATCCGGCGCTGTACCGCATCAAGCACGCCGAGCACCACCGCACGGGCGACAAATGGTGCATCTATCCGATGTACACCTACGCGCACCCGATCGAGGACGCGGTGGAAGGCGTCAGTCATTCGCTCTGCACGCTGGAGTTCGAAGATCAGCGGCCGTTCTACGACTGGCTGCTGGACAACCTCGCGCAGGGCGGGCTGGTCAAGCGCCCCCTGCCCCAGCAGATCGAGTTCGCGCGGCTCAACCTGACCCACGTGCTCCTATCGAAGAGGAAGCTGATCCAGCTTGTCGAGGAACGCCATGTTGACGGCTGGGATGACCCGCGCCTGCCCACGCTCGCCGGCGCGCGGCGGCGCGGCTACACGCCGGAGGGCTTTCGGCGCTTCGCCGAGAGAATCGGCGTGTCCAAGGCCAACCAGTTGATCGACTTCGGCGTGCTCGAGGACTGCATGCGCGAGCACCTGAACGAGATCGCGCCGCGCCGCATGGCGGTGCTCGATCCGCTGAAGCTGGTCATCACGAACTACCCTGCGGGCAAGGAGGAGCTCGTCGAGGTTCCCAACCATCCGCAGAAGCCCGAGATGGGAAGGCGGCAGGTGCCGCTTTCCGGGGAACTCTGGATCGAGCGCGAGGACTACCAGGACACCCCGCCCAAGGGCTACTTCCGCCTCTATCCGGGCAACACCGTGCGGCTGCGTTACGGCTACGTCGTCAAGTGTGTGGGGTACGACAACGCCACCGATAGCGTGCGTTGCGAGTACTTCGCCGATTCCCGCTCAGGCACTGCCGGCGCGGACAAGTACAAGGTGAAGGGCAACATCCACTGGGTGAGCGTGCGGCACGCGCACGCCTGCGAGGTGCGGCTCTACGACCGGCTGTTCCAGGCCGAGCATCCGCAGGGCGTAGAGCACCTGAACGAGCACTCGATGAAGACAATTGCCGCGCAGCTCGAGCCGGGCCTGAAGAACGAGACGAGCGACACCGCGGTGCAGTTCGAGCGTCACGGCTACTTCATCGCCGACCGCGGCGGCGCGTTCAACCGCACCGTGACGCTGCGCGATTCCTGGACAGCGCAGAAGACCTAGCGTGAGCCGCGAGTACCGGCGCGCGCCGCGCGCACCCGCCTACATGGCGCGCGCATTCCTCTTTCCCCGCCGGCCGGGACTGCGCGCCGGCCTGCCCGCACTGTCGGCAGCGTGGCGTGGCCATCGGGTGGGCGGCACGCCTCTCGCGAGCTTCCTCGCACTCGCCGGCCTCGAGGGTCACCCGCTCTGGCCCCTCCTCTACCCGCAGGCTGCGGGATTCCGCCTGCTGATGTCGCTCGTCACGGACTACGCGTTTCCTTTCCCGATCTGGGGCGCGCTGCAGGTGCGCAACCGCCTCGCGCTGCGCGCGCCCTTCGCGCGCGGCGACGTGCTCGACCTGAGCGCGCGGGTCGCGGAGGCGCGCGCGCTCGACAAGGGCTCGGAAATCGACGTCGCCTGCACCGCACGGCGCGGCGCCACGCTGGTCTGGGAAGGCGTGACCACCTTCTACTACCGTGGCCAGCGCAGCACGGCGCCGGGCGTCCCGCCCCCGAGCTCGCCGACGCCGGAGGGCCCCGCCGTCGCGGAATGGATTGCCGACGCCGGCGCGCGCCTGCGCTTTGCGCGGCTCACCGGGGACTACAACCCCTTGCACTGGTCGGATGCGCATGCGCGCCGCTCCGGCTTCCGGCGCGCATTCCATCATTCGCAGCGGATGCTCGGGCAGTGCCTCGCGCGCCTGCCGCGTCGCGAAGGCTCGACGCTGGAGGCCTGGTTCAAGGGGCCGGTGTACTACGGCGCGAAGGTCGCGCTGCGCGCAAGCGCCGATCGCCCCGGGTTCGCGCTCTTCGTAGAGGGCGACGAGCGCCCCGCGCTCCTCGGCCGGCTCTCCTGAGACGTCAGTCCGCGTCGTCGGGTGCGCCCGCCGCGGAGGCGAGGTCCTCCTGCCGGATCTTCTCGGTGTTGAACTTCGCCGCGCGCTGGGTCATGGTCTTCAGCAGGTCGGCAAGCTCCGGCGGTTCGCCTGTCATGAAGCGCAGCGGATTGATGCGCGCGACCACGAACGCGCGCAGGTACGGGCTGACGAAGCCCCGGTCCTTCAGCTTCTTCACCACCTCCGCCACCCGCTCGTCCAGCTCCTGCAGCAATGCCGCGTGCGTTTCGTGCGACTTGAGCGCCTTCGCCAGCGGTTCGTCGGAAAACTTCTCCAGCCGCTTCACGATCGGGTTGTAGGCGCCGCCCGCGAAGCGTGGGTTCCTCTCGTAGCACAGGCCCATCGTGACGAAGGACGCTTCTTCCAGGTAGAAGGCGAAGCCGGACTCCGGCCGGCCGGCGTCCTCGTCGATCAGCCCGCGGTAGATGCGGATCACCTCGAGCGATTTCTCCTTGAGGTTGTGCGCCTTCTCGGTGTTGAGCGCGAGGATCTGCCAGGCCACCTCGCGCCTGGGTACCACGAGCGCCGTGACCGATTTGGCCCCAAGCCGTCGCATCGCCATCAGCCGGTGCATGCCGTTCGGTGTCCAGAAGCCGGACTCCGGCGCGGTCACGCAGATGATCGGATCGAGAAAGATCCCGGTCTTGTCGATCACGTCCGCGAGCTTGCGGTGGTGTGCGTCGGAAAGGTCGCGCTGGAACGGCGTCGGCTCGACTTTGGAAATCGGCAGGATGCAGGCGAGCAGCGCCCCTCCGCCCAGCGGATCCCTGTACGAGCCGATGATCTCCCCGCCCTCCTTCACCACGCGCTCACGCGCTTCCTCGGCGGTGCCGGAGAGCATGTCCAGCCGGCATTCGACCGGGGTCAGCCCGCGCGTGTCCGCCTTCGCCTTCTTCGCCCGGCGCTTCGCCGGGGCCCGCTTCAGCCCGCTCCTCCTGGTCGCCATGCGGCTAGCTTAGCCCAGCGCGGGCAGGTCGGCGTACTCGGCCGCGCCGCCCTTCGCGGCCACCGTGCGCTGGATGTCCTCGATGCTGAAGATCGCGGGTTGCAGCGCATTGAGGTGCTCGAAGCTCTCGGCCACCGAATGGTCGCGCGTAAACGAAATCATCCGCTTGGTCGCCGCGACTGCGACCGGCGCCTTCGCCGCGATGCGCTGCGCGACCGCGAGCGCCGCGGCCACCAACGCGTCGCGCGAATCGAACAGTCCGTTGACGAACCCCAGTCGCTCCGCGCGCTCGGCGGCCAGCCGGTCGCCCGTGTAGCCGAGCTCGCGGATCACCGCCTCCGGCAGCTGCTTGGGCACGCGGTTGAAGGTGCCGACGTCGGCCATCATGCCGAGGTTGATCTCCTGAATGACGAACCAGGCGTCGCGCGTCGCGTAGCGCAGGCAGCAGGCGCTCACCATGTCCACCCCGCCGCCGATGCAGCCGCCCTGGATCGCGGCGATCACCGGAAAGCGCGCATCCGCGAGTGCATTGAGGCTCGCCTGCAGGCGCTCGAGCTCTCGGCGGAAGCGCAGCCTGCCTTCGCAGGTGCCGGTGCGCGCGATGTCCGTGGACTGGAAGAGCGACAGGTCCAGCCCGGCGCAGAAATGCGGCCCCGTGGAGGTAATCACCAGCGCGCGCACCTTGCCGCTCGCGTCCAGCTCGCGCACGATCGCCGGCAGCTCGTTCCAAAAGGCCGCGGACATGGCGTTGCGCCGCTCCGGGCGCGACATCTTCAGGTGCGCGACCTTGCCCTCGACCTGCAACTCGAAGCATTCGTATCCCATTGTTCCCTCCTTGCCCGGGATTATGGCGGCGGACAGTCCTCAAGTACTCAAGTACGATACGCGCCGCCATGACCCGCCGCGCCGACCCCCTGCTGTTCGCGGTCTGCGCGCTCGGCATCACGCAGATCACCGCCTGGGGCACGAGCTACTACTGCCTTGGGGTGCTCGCCAACCCGATTGCCGCCGACACGGGCTGGAGCCGCAGCCTCATCTACTTCGGCTTCACGGTGTCGCTGCTCGTCATGGGCGCGGTCTCGTCCTGGGCGGGGCGCGCCATCGACCGCTACGGCGCGCAAGCCGTGATGACCGCCGGCACGGTGCTCGTCTCCGCCGGCCTGCTGCTGCTCTCGATAGTGCGCAGCGAGGCGGCTTACCTGGCCGCGTGGGCCTTTCTCGGCGTGGGCATGCGCCTTTGCCTGTACGACGCGGCGTTCGCTGCGCTCGTGCAGGTGGTGCCGTCGCGCGGCCGGCAGGCGATCTCGTACCTGACGCTGTTCGGCGCGTTCGCTTCCACGGTGTTCTGGGTCGTAGGTCACTACCTGAACGAAGCGCTCGGCTGGCGCGCCACGCTCGCCTGGTTCGCGGCGATCAACCTGGCGATCTGCCTGCCGCTCAACTGGCTCGGCCTCGCGCGCCGCGAGCATGCCGCAGGCACCGACACGCCGGCCGCGGCGAAGGCCGCGCCGGAAGGCGAGCCGCTGCAGGGGCGCATGCGCCGCGTCGGCATCGCGCTCTTCGCGCTGGTCATGTCGCTGAACGGTTTCGTCTTCGGCGTGGTCACGGTGCAGCTCGTGCCGCTGCTGGAAGCTTCGGGCCTCGCCGTCGCCGCGGCCGTCTGGGTCGCCTCGATGAAGGGCTTCGCGCAGTTCGGCGGGCGCGTGGTGGAGATCGTGTTCGGGCGCAACCTGCACGCCATGACCGTGGGGCGCATCGCCATCGGCGTGCTGCCCGCGTCGTTCCTCGTGCTGCTGCTCTCGGGCGGCAACCTGCAGGCGGTGGTCGCCTTCACGCTGCTGATGGGCGCCTCGCAGGGCGTGATCACCATCGTGCGCGGCGCGGTGCCGCTCGCGCTGTTCGGCGCGACCGGCTACGGTGCCGTGCTCGGGCTGCTCGCCACGCCCATCCTGATTGTCAATGCCGCCTCGCCCACGCTGTTCGCGCTGATCGTGGACGCCTTTGGCTGGGATGCGGCGCGCGGCGCGCTGCTCGCCGCGGCCGCGGCCTCCTGGCTGGCGATGGAGGCGATGTCGCGCTGGTACGAGGGCCGACGCCGCCCGGCCTAGCCCGCCTGCAGCGGGACGAACAGCCGGCGCTCGCCGCGCTGCACCAGCAGCGCCACGGTCTTGCCTGCTGTTGCCGCCGCGCGCAGGTCCTCGACGCTGCGCACCGGCTTGCCCGCGGCCTGCAGCACGATGTCGCCCGGCGCGACGCCCGCGCGCGCCGCAGGCCCGTTCACGCCCTCGACCAGGAGCCCGCCGGGCACGTGGGCGGCGTCGCTCTCCTGCGGCGTAAGCGGGCGCACCGCGAGCCCGAGCCGCCCCTGGTCGGCGCTCTCCTCGGCGTTGGCCTTCTGCGCCTTGTCGTCGCTCGAGCTCCCGAGGATGGCCAGCAGCTCGCGCTTGCCGCCCTTGCGCCACACCTCGAGGCGCGCCTGCGCGCCCGGGCTGGACTCGCCGACCATGGCCGCCAGCTCGCCCGAGTCGCCTACGGCACGACCGTTGAACTTCAGCACCACGTCGCCCGGCTGCAGGCCCGCCTTGTCGGCTGCGCTGCCCGGCGCCACCGCAGCGACCAGCGCGCCCTCCGGCCGCTCCAGGCCGAAGGACTCTGCGAGCGCCTGGTTCATGGTCTGCACATTCACGCCGAGGCGCGCGTGCGACGCGTGCCCGGTGGCGACGATCTGGTCCTTGACGCGCAGCGCCACGTCGATCGGGATGGCGAACGACAGGCCCTGGTAGCCCCCGGAACGGCTGTAGATCTGCGAGTTGATGCCGATCACCTCGCCCGCGAGGTTGAACAGCGGCCCGCCCGAGTTGCCCGGGTTGACCGCCACGTCCGTCTGGATGAAGGGCACATAGGTGTCGCCGGGCAGCGAGCGGCTCTTGGCCGAGACGATGCCGGCGGTGACGCTGTTCTCGAAGCCGAACGGCGAGCCGATGGCCACCACCCAGTCGCCGACCTGCGCGCGGTCGGGCTCGCCGAGCCGCACGGCGGGCAGGTTCTTCGCCTCGATGCGCAGCACCGCGACGTCGGTGGCGGGGTCGGTGCCGAGCACCTTGGCACGGAACTCGCGCCGGTCGGTGAGCTTGACCGTCACCTCGGTGGCGTTCTGCACCACGTGCGCGTTGGTGAGCACGATGCCGTCGGCGTCGACGATGAAGCCCGAGCCCTGCCCCTGCACCGGCACCTCGCCCTGCGGCGCCTGGAAGCGGAACGGCAGGCCGCGGAAGAAATCGGGCAACGGCACCTGGGCGCCGGCCGTCTGGCGGGTGCCGGAGGTGGCGATGTTGACGACCGCCGGGCCGTACTGGCGCACGATGGCGGCGAAGTCGGGCAGCGCCGACACACGCGTGGTGGCAGCGGCGGTGGCCGGCGCCGGCGCCGCCTGGGCGGGCTGTAAGCCTGCAGTGTGGCTCACCGCCAGTCCCGCGAGGACGAGAACTCCCGTGGCGGCCAGCGTGGCCGCGATGCGATTCAGTGTCATGTCCGTCTCCAGCGAATTTTTCGGATGCGGCTTCGACAGCCCGTCGGCCGAAGGGGTTCCCCGGCGCCTCGGCCCCCTGCGCAGCGCGAGCTGCGCCATTTGTGCATAATGCCTGCCATGATTGGTCCGGCGACTATCCGCAGGGAGGAACAATGAACAATAAGTGGGGACTCGCGTTGACGGCCGCGCTGGCAGCGGCGCTGGCAGCACTGCCCGCACGCGCGCAGGAGGCCCCTGGACGCTTCTACATGGGCATCTCTGGCGCTGCGGTCACATCCGATGCGTCGCGCTCGATGGAGTCGATCACCGGCGGCGTGTACGATGAGTCTACGCCCAACGGCGGCAAGGTGTACGCGGGCTATTTGCGCGGCAACTGGGGGTTGGAGTTCGGCTACTACTATCTCGGCAAGTACGAGATCGAAAATGCCGGCGGCCAGGTGCAGGACGTGCTGGAGACCTCCGCCATTGTCGTCGCCGGGGTGTACCAGGTCGAGATGTGGCGCGGCTTTGACTTCGTGGCGCGCGCCGGGGTCGCGTTCACGAATGCGCAGTACGACTGCAAGCTTTCGTGCGGCACGATGCCGTTCGTGGACACCGAGACCAAGGACTTGTCGGGCATGTGGGGCATCGGCTTGAACATGCGCATGACCCAGAGCCTCTCGCTCCTCCTGGAGTACGAGCATATCGGCAGCGTGCACCACAACGTCGGCAACATCGAGTTCCAGGACGGCTATTACCTGTACTCCGTCGGCGCGCGCCTGACGTTCTGAAGGTTGCGCCGCTGCAGCAGAGCGCCAGCGCTCTCGGCCGCATGCGGGACTGACGCTCATGTGCGGCCGGTACGTGAGCCCCGACCAGTCGGCGATCGAGCGCGCCTGGCAGATCGATCGCACGAGCAGCAACCCTTTTCCGCGCCGCTTCAACGTCCAGCCCACCTCCGAGGTTCCCGTCCTGCGCCGGGACGGCGAGGCGCTAGTGCTGCAGGCCGCGCGCTGGGGCCTGATCCCGCACTGGTGGAAGAAGGACGCGCCCCCCACGCACACCATCAACGCGCGCCTCGAGGAGGCCGCAGGCAAGCCGATGTGGCGCGACCCGCTGCGCCGCTCGCGCTGCCTGCTGCCCGCGGAAGGCTGGTACGAATGGCAGGCGCTCGCCGGCGGCAAGCAGCCCCACCATATCCGCCGCGCGGACGGCCGGCCGTTCTGCTTCGCGGGGCTGCTGGCGGTGTGGCAGGAGCACTGGAGCTGCGCCATCCTCACCAAGGCCGCCGAAGGGCCGGCGGCCGAGGTGCACGACCGCATGCCCGTGGTGCTGCCCGACGAGGCGTTCGCCGCCTGGCTCGACCCGGATCTTGCGGACGCCTCGCGGTTCGCGCGCGAGCACGCGCTGGCGCGCGTATTCACGCACTACGCGGTGAGCAAGCGCGTCAACAACGCGCGCCACGAAGGCGCGGACCTCATCGAGCCGCTGGCTGCCTAGCGAGCAGGCTGCGCTCGCGGCGGTGCATGCCGAGGTCGATCGCCGTCTTCAGCACGACGAACAGCACGAGCGCCGGCGCCTGCGCCTTCACGCCCTGCACCAGCAGGCCGCCGAGGATCACGAACAGGTGCACGACGACGATGCGGCCGTAGGGCCGCATCATGAGCCGTTGCAGGTTCACGCGCCGGTACTCCTCGCGCCCGAGATAGTTGCGCACGAACGAGTAGCCGTGGCTCGCGACGAGCGCGGCCACCGCCGCGAGCAATCCGGGCTCGCGCAGCATGTCCAGCACCACGCCGTCGATGTCGAGCTTCGCGCCGCCGGGGCCGATCACCGGGAATATCGCGGCGAGGAATACGCCGTGTCCCGCGCAAAGCCGCCGTAGTGCACGACGAAGAACGCGGCGAGGACGAGCTTGCCGGACAGGAAGCCGCCGCGCGCGCGCGCGGGCTGGGCGGCGAGGATGCGCAGCACGTTGAACAGGCCGATCACCAGGCTCTCGATCCAGTAGAGGATCACCACGTCGCCCACGCGCCAGTCCCAGGCGAGCACGCCGACGAGCGGCACGGCGTTGGCGAGGATGAGCAGCGGCGCCGCCACCGGCCGCGACTCCGCCTCGGGCTCGGGCGCGGGGGCGGCGCGCGGCACGGGCTCCGCGCGCGGTGGCAGCGGCGGCCGGCTCGGATCTGGCTGGCCGACCTCGACCGGATAGGTGCGGTCGAAATCCACCCCCGGCAGCGCCGCGCGCACGCGCAGCTTCCACACATAGGGCAGGCCCCGCTCCACCTCCGGCGCATCCGGCAGGCGCATGCGCACGAGCGGCCCGCCGCCGCCCGCCGGAATGTTGCGCTCCTCGCGCCAGCGCACGCGTTCGCGGCGCACCTCGCGGCCGCGGGAGTCCTTCTCGGTCGCCCACTCGCTGGCGCTCAGCTCGACGCGCAGCTCGCGCACCCCTTCCGCCGGCCACAGCAGGCGCGCCACCAGCTCGCCGCCGAGCACCGGCGCGCTCTCGAGACGCAGGGAGACCTCCCCGAACCTGAGGTACTCGAGCGTCTTCTGGAACGTGACCCAGACGTAGACCACGCCGAACAGCGCGAAGAAGCCGCCGATCAGCGTCGGGAAGATGTCGCGCGCGCGAAAGGCGAACACGTAGAAGATGGAGAAGGCAAGCGCGCAGTACACCAGGCAGAACATCCAGCTCTTGACCAGCAACCCGGGCGACTCCGCCGAGGCGATGCGCTGCAGGAAGCGCGCGCTCACGCGCGCAACCCGGCGAAGAAGGCGATCACGTCTTCGGCGAGCAGCGCCGGCTGCTCCAGCGCGGCGAAGTGACCGCCGCGCGGCATGTCCGTCCAGCGGCGCAGGTCCGCGTACATGGTTTCGGCCTGCGAGCGCGGCGGGCGCACGATTTCCTTCGGGAAGGCGGCGTAGCCCGTCGGCACGCGCACCTTCTCGCCCTCGGGAATCGGCCAAGGGCCGTGGCGGCGCGCATAGTAGGGCCAGAACGACGAGCCGATCGCGCCGGTGAACCAGTACAGGGACACGTTGGCGAGCAGCTCGTCGCGCGAGATCGCGTTCTCGATCGCGCCGCCGCAGTCGCTCCAGCCGCGGAACTTCTCCGCGATCCAGGCGGCGAGCCCGGCCGGGGAGTCGGTGAGCGCGAAGGCGAGCGTCTGCGGCTTGGTGCCCTGGATCCACTGGTAGCCCGTCTCCTCGCGCGCGAAATGCCGCAGGTCCTTCAGGTACGCGGCTTCCGCCTGCGTAGGCGCGGCGATCTTCGGCTCGCGCGGCAGCGCCAGCAGGTTGAGGTGGATGCCGACGAGGCGCTCCGGATAGCGGTGGCCGAGCACCGAGCTGATGAAGCCGCCCCAGTCTCCGCCCTGGGCGCCGAAGCGCGCATAGCCGAGCCAAGCCATGAGGTCCGCGAAGCAGGCGGCGATTTCCTGCGTGCCGAAGCGCGGCTGCCCGGGGGCGAAGGACAGTGTGTACCCCGGCAGCGAGGGCGCGACGACGTGAAAGTGCGGCGCGAGCAGCGGGATCAGCTTGTGGAACTCCAGGACCGAGCCGGGCCAGCCGTGCGACAGGAGCAGCGGCACGGCATCGGGGTTGGGCGAGCGCACATGGATGAAGTGCAGATCGATGCCGTGCAGCGCGACCTTGAACTGCGCAAAGGCGTTCAGCCGCGCCTCCCAGGCGCGCCAGTCGAAGGCATCGTGCCAGTACGCGCACAGCTCGCGCGCGTAAGCGACGCTGGTGCCCGTGGCCCAAGGAGCGATCGGCGGTTCGTCGGGCCAGCGCGTGCGCGCAAGGCGTTCTTTCAGCTCGGAAAGTGCGCCTTCCGGCACCGCGATTCGAAACGGCCGGAGGTCGGCGCGCATGGCTCGCGTAGTATCGGGCCATGTCGCGTTGGTGGGCAATCGCCGCCCTGTTTATCCCGGTGTTCGCCGGCGCCTTCGACCTCCAGGGCCACCGCGGCGCGCGCGGCGTGGCGCCCGAGAACACGCTGCAGGGATTTGCCGCCGCGCTCGCCGCCGGCGTGGACACGCTCGAGCTGGACGTCGGCGTGACGCGCGACGGCGTGGTCGTCATCCACCACGACCGCCGGCTCAACCCGGACATCGCGCGCGGGCCCGACGGCCGCTGGATCGAGGCGCCGGGACCGCTGCTGCGCAGCCTCACCTACGACGAGCTGCGGCGCTACGACGTGGGCCGCCTGCGCCCGGGCAGCACATACGCAGCCCTGTACCCCGAGCAGAAGCCCGCGGATGGCGCACGCATTCCGCGCCTCGCGGAGCTGTTCGCGCTGGTGCGCAAGGCGGGCAACGCGCAAGTGCGCTTCAACATCGAGACCAAGATCTCGCCCGCCGCGCCCGAGGAGACCCTCGCGCCCGTGCCCTTCGCGCGCGCCGTGGTCAAGGGGATCCGCGCCGCCAGCGTCGCCGCACGCGCGAGCATCCAGTCCTTCGACTGGCGCACGCTGCAGGAGGTCGAGCGCATCGCGCCGGAGATCGCCACGGTGTACCTGACGGGCCGGCGCCGCGGCAAGGCCTCGCAGCCCGCGGCGGTGCATGCAGCCGGTGGGAAGACCTGGTCGCCCAACTTCGAGGAGCTGGACTCGGCCGCGCTCATCGAGGCGCGCAAGCTCGAGCTAAAGGTGGTTCCCTGGACCGTGAACGAGCCCGGCTACATCGAGCGCTTCCTCGACCTGGGCGTGGACGGCCTGATCACCGATTACCCGGAGCGCGTGCGCGCCGAGCTTGCGCGCCGCGGCCTGCCGCTGCCGGCGCCCACGCCGGTGGAGCGGTAGCGATGCCGCCGGTGACCGGCGCGCTGCTCGGCGCCAACATCCTCGTGTTCGTGCTGCAGCTCGCCGGCGTGCCGCTGCTCGCGGAATTCGCCCTGTGGCCGCCCGCCAGCGGTCCGCGCAGCGGCCCGGGTTTCGAGCCCTGGCAGCTCGTCACCTACGCCTTCCTGCACGGCAGCCTGCTGCATATCGGCTTCAACATGCTCGCGCTGTACACGTTCGGACGCGACGTGGAGCGCCTGTTCGGCTCGGCCTGGTACCTGCAGTACTACCTCGTCTGCGTGATCACCGCGGCGCTCTCGCACCTGGCGGTCACGAGCTGGATGGGCGCGCCCGCGTTTCCCACGGTCGGCGCCTCGGGCGGCGTCTACGGCCTGCTGCTCGCCTATGGCGTGTATTTCCCGCGCCGCACCGTGATCCTGCTCTTTCCGCCGATCCCGCTGCCGGCACGCGTGTTCGTCATGCTGTTCGCGGCGATCGAGCTGTACTTCGGGGTGACCGGCACCGCCTCCGGCATCGCGCATTTCGCGCACCTGGGCGGCATGCTTGGCGGCTGGCTGCTGCTGCGCACGCGGCGGCGGCGCAGAGGCTGAGCTTGCTGTATAAGGTAGAGTGATGGCCAAGCCCCGCAGAGACCTCCCGCAGCAAAGGCGCTTCATGGTCGGCGCCTACGAGATCGTCGCCCAACCCATTGCCGGCTCGGCGCAGATGCTGCGCTACACGGTGTTTCTCGGTCGCAAGCGCATCGGCGCCATGGCGAGCATGCCCACCGAATCGGATTGCCGCTTCCTCGAGAAGCCGCCCGTCGTCCCGCCGGTAAAGCCGTTCCACCTGTTCTACCGCCCGGGCCGGCCGAAGAAGGGCACGCAGGCCGCGAGCGCAGCGGGCGGCGCGGAGCGTGGCCTTGGCGCGACGCTGGACGAGCTGTCGGGAGCCCTCCCGCTGCCGGCGCGCAGCACCACGCCCGACTAGCAGGGGCAGCGCCAGAAACATTCTGTTGCAATTCGGGCGGGTTTTCGGGCGACTGCGCGCGGGTCCCGGGGCTATAAGGTGGGCGGAGGCAGCCCATGCGCAAGCTCATCGTCCTGCTCGCAGCACTCGTCTTCGCCCTGCCCGCGGCCCGCGCGGAAGAGCGCGCGGCCTTCTCGCAGGCAGAGCTCGAGCAGATGCTCGCTCCGGTCGCGCTGTATCCGGATTCCCTGCTGTCCCAGGTGCTCATGGCCGCGACCTACCCGCTGGAAGTCGTGCAGGCGGCGCGCTGGTCGCGCGCCCACCCCGGACTGCCCGGCGACGAAGCGGTGCGCGCCGCCGCGGACCGGGACTGGGACCCGAGCGTCAAGTCCCTGCTCGCCTTTCCCCAGCTCCTCGCCCGCATGGACGAGAAGCTCGACTGGACCCGGCAGCTCGGCGAGGCGTTCCTCGCGCAGGAAGGCGAGGTCATGGACGCCGTGCAGCGCCTGCGGCAATCCGCGAAAGCCGGAGGTCATCTGCAGACCGACGAGCGCGTGCGCGTCGTGGAGGACGGGAGCACCGTGGTCATCGAGTACGCCGATCCGCGCGTCGTCTACGTGCCCTACTACGATCCCTGGGTGGTGTATGGCGGATGGTGGTGGCCGGCGTACCCGCCGGTCGTCTGGGCGCCATGGCCCGGCTACGCCGTGGTCCGGCCGGGCTTCTGGTGGGGTGTGGGCGTCGGGGTCACCACCGGATTCTTCTACGCCAGCGTGAACTGGCCGTACCGCCACGTCCACGTCGTGCATTCGCCGGGACAGTTCTACAAGCCGCGCAGCTACACGCAAGCGTACAAGCCGGTCCAGCTCGGCAAATGGCAGCACGACCCGGCGCACCGGCGCAACGTCGGCTATCGCCACCGGGAGGCGCAGAAGCGATTCGGCTATGTGCCGCGCCCGCCAGCCGCAGGGCATGTACCGAGTCGCCCGCAAGTCTCGGCACCCGCGCCGCGCAACGATCGCCCCGGCTCCGCCATGCCGCCTGCCCGGCGCGCGAGCGCGCCGCAGCGGGACGCTGGTTCGCAGCCGCAGCGTCGGCCGCCCGCCGCCGTCCCCTATGATCGCGGGCATGGACGCGATGCCCGGCCTGTGGATCGCGCTGACCGTGTGGGCCGCGTTCGCCCAGACGCTGCGCAATACCGCCCAGCGCAGCCTTACGGCTTCGCTCGGGACGCTGGGCGCCACGCTGGTGCGGTTCCTGTACGGCCTGCCTTTCGCGCTGGCATGGCTGGCGATCGTCCACGCATGGCGCGCTGAGCCGCTGCCGGCGCCCAGCTGGGCGTTCCTCGGCTGGGTGACGCTCGGCGCGGTGGCGCAGATCGCCGCCACCGCGTTCCTGCTGGCTGCGATGGAGGCGCGCAGCTTCGCGCTCGGCGTGGCCTACTCCAAGACCGAGCTGCTGCAGATCGCGGTGTTCGGGCTTGCGTTCCTCGGCGATCCGCTGTCCCCGCCGGCGATGCTCGCGGTGGCCTGCGGCACGCTCGGCGTGCTGCTGCTCTCGCCCGCGGATCCGCAACGGCCCCTGGCGGCGCTGCTCACCGGGCTCGGCACGCGCCCCGCGCTGCTCGGGCTCGCCTCGGGCGCCGGATTCGCGTTCGCCGCCATCGGCTATCGCGGCGCGGCGCTCGCGCTGGAAGGCTCGTTCCTGATGGCGGCGGCGGCGTCGCTCGCCGCCGCGCAGCTCATCCAGACGCTGCTGCTCGGCGGCTGGCTGCTGTGGCGCGATGCGCGCGTGGTCGGGGCCACGTTCCGCCTGTGGCGGCCGTCGCTGTTCGCCGGCTTCATGGGCGCCGCCGCGTCGGCCGGCTGGTTCAGCGCCTTCGCGCTGCAGCCCGCGGCGCACGTGCGCACGCTCGGGCTGGTGGAGATGGTGTTCAGCTACGCCGTGTCGCGAAAGCTGTTTCGCGAGCGCATGACGCGCCTGGAGATGGCCGGCATGGCGTTCCTCGCCGCCGGCATCGCGGTCATCACGCTGGCGCGCTAGCGCGCGCGGCGAGCAGCCTGTCGAACTCGGCGGCGACGTTCGCGTCGTTGTCGAGCATCTCCTGGGCGTTGCGCTCGCCGTAGTGCAGCACGCCCATGTCGGCGTACGCGGCCTGCACGCGCTCGCTCCACAGGCCGATGTCCTTCACCGTGGGCACGATGCGGCTGAACAGGCGCTTGCGGAAGCGGATCTGCCCCTCGGAGGCCGCGTGCGCCGCCATGGCGTCCTTCGGGTCGATGCCGATCGCCTCCCACATCTCGGCGGAGTTCAGCCGGTCGCGCAGGAAGTACGAGCCCTCGATGACGAACTCCTCGCGCTCGCGCCGCTCGGACTCGGTGAGCTGCGGGTAGTAGTCGCGCAGCGCGAGGCGCCCGAAGGCCACGTGGCGCGCCTCGTCCTGCATGACGTAGGCGTTGACCGCCTGGCAGAGCGCGTTCTTGGCGTAGTCGCGGATCCTCTGGAACGCGGCGAGCGCCAGCCCCTCGATCAGCACCTGCATGCCGAGGTAGGTGAAATCCCAGCGCTTGTCGGTCAGCGCCTGCTCGAGCAGGCGCTGCAGCGGCGGCGAGATCGGGTAGGCAAAGCGGAACTTGTCCTTCAGCAGCCGCCGGTAGGCTTCGACGTGGCGCGCCTCGTCCATCACCTGCGTGGCGGCGTAGAACTTGGATTCCAGCGTCGGCACGTCCTGCACGATGCGCGCCGCGCACACCAGCGCGCCCTGCTCGCCGTGCAGGAACTGCGACAGGTTGTGCACCTGGCTGTGGTAGCGCAGGTCCGACTTGTGCCGATCGGAGAGCCGCTCATAGAGCGGCGTGCCGTACAGCGGCATCATCTCCTCGACGATCTGCATCGGGTCGTCGGGATCGACCTCGAGCGACCAGTCGATGCGCTTTTCCGCGTCCCATTGCTGCTGCTTGCCCTTGGCGTACAGGCGCAGCAGCTCTTCGCTCTGCGTATCGTAGTTCCAGGTGAACGCCGTTTCCGAGGCGCCCTGGAACTTCCAGTGAGTCTGCTCGACGGGCAGCACGTACTTGAACACCGCGGTCATCGTCGCTCCCTACTCGCCCTTCCAGGCGGGCGCGCGCTTGCTGAGGAACGCCTCCATGCCTTCGCGGAAGTCCCGGCTCATGTAGCACTTCAGGATCAGGTCGTCGCCGGCGCCGGGTGGCAGGGCCGGCCGCAGTCGCAGCAGCGCTTCCTTGGCGGCCTGCAGCGTGAGCGGCGCGTGGCTCGCCACCAGCGCCGTCACTTCCTCGGCGCGCGCGAGGACCTGGGCATCGTCCACGACCTCGGTGACCAGGCCGATGGCGAGCGCTTCCTCGGCCTCGATCAGCCGGGCGCGGAAGATCATGTCCTTGACCCGCGCCGGGCCGACGAGCGCGGCGAGCCGCGCATAGTTGCCGCCGGACAGCGTGTTGCCGAGCGTGCGCGCGACCGGAAAGCCCATGCGCAGCGTCCTGGAGGCGATGCGCAGGTCGCAGCACACCGCGATGCCTGCGCCACCGCCGGTGCACGCGCCGCGCAGGGCCGCCACCGTGGGTACCCGGCAACGCTCCAGCGCCCCGAGCACCCGGTCGATGCGCGCCTCATAGTCCAGCGCGTCCTGGGGCTTGTCGAAGGCGCGGAACTGGGAGATGTCGGTGCCCGCGGCGAACGCCTTTTCCCCGGCGCCCGTGAGCAGCATCGCCTTGATGGAGCGGTCCCGGTTGGCGATCTCGCAGACTTCGGCCAGCCGGTCGTACATGGCGAAGGTGAGGGCGTTGCGCGCCTGCGGGCGGTTGAACGTCACCCGGGCGATCCCGTCGCGCACTTCGTACAGCAGGTCCTGTCCGGCGTCGTTCGCGCCCATGCGACTCTCCCGTTCCACCTTTTCCGTTGGCAGTTATGGGAGACTATCGTACGAGGAGGAGGACTACCATGACCCTGTCGAAATGGGCGGCCGCGCTCGGCCTGGCCGCCGCCGCGCTCGCCGCGGCACCCGCGAGCGCGCAGCCCTACCCGTCCAAGCGCCTGGACTGGACCATTGCCTTCGGGCCCGGGGGCGGGAACGACATCATGTCGCGCACCCTGATCTCGATCCTGGAGAAGTACAAGCTCTACCCGGAGAACATCGTCGCCGAGAACCGCCCCGGGGGCAGCGGCGCCAAGGGCTGGGGCTACGTGTTCGCGCAGAAGGGCAACCCGTACCACATCACCAGCACCAGCGGCAGCTTCATCACCACGCCGCTGCAGGCCAACACGCCGTGGCAGCCCGGCAGTTTCACGCCGGTCGCGCTGCTCGCGGCGGACGACATGCTGCTGGTGGTGAACAAGAACTCGCAGGCGAAGACGCTGCAGGAGTTCATCGCCGCCGCCAAGGCCAAGCCGCCCTCGATCGGCGGCATCGGCGCGGTCAACATCGACTTCATCGTGCCCAAGCTCGTCTCGGAGAAGGCCGGCTTCACCTTCAGCTACGTCTCGTTCAACAAGCAGGGTGAGCTGATCACGGCGCTGCTGTCGGGCGCGCTCGATGCAGCGATGTCCAACCCGGGCGAAGTGCTCGGCCTGCTGCAGTCGGGCGACATGCGCGCCCTCGCCTTCAGCGGCAAGTCGACGCCCGCGGCGCTCGGCAAGGTGCCGACGTTCGGCGAGCTCGGCTACGAGATCGGCATCTCGCTGCCGCGCGGGCTGGTGCTGCCGCCCGACGTGCCGAAAGAGGCCCAGGAATGGTGGATCGGCACCATGAAGAAGGTCGTGGCCACGCCGGAGTGGAAGGCGTATATCGACAAGCAGCTGCTCACCGAGCACGTGCTGTACGGCGAGGAGTTCCGCGCCTTCCTGCAGAAGACCCAGGGCGTCTTCGGCGACATCCTGAAGAAGTCCGGCGCCATCAAGTAGCAGCCGGCGCCGCCACGCCATGCGCGCGGGGTTCCTCGCCGGCGTGCTGCTGCTCGCCGGCGGCTACACCTGGCTCGCGTTCGCCGAGCTGGCGTGGCTGTCCTCGGCGGGGCGGCTCGGGCCGGCGTTCTTCCCGCGCATCATCGGCGTCGCGCTGATGGTGCTGTGCGCCTGGAGCCTCGGCGCGGAGCTGGCAGGCGGGGCGCGCGAGCGGCCGTCCGTGCACTGGCGCGCTGCCGCCGCCCTGGCGCTGCTTTCCGGGCTGTTCGTCGCGGCGCTCGAGCCGCTCGGCGGCCTGCTCGCCATGGCCGCGTACCTGGCCGCGGCGCTTGCCTACTTCAATCGCCGCCGCCACTGGCAGAACGCGCTGCTCGCCGTGCTGCTGCCGCTCGCGATCTACCTGCTGTTCCGCGTCTGGCTGGGCGCCTCCGTGCCGCGCGGCCCGCTGGGCTTCTGATGGACCTGTTCGCCAACCTGCTGCTCGGCTTCTCGGTGGCGGTGTCGCCGCTCAACCTCGTCTATCTGTTCGCCGGCGTGATGATCGGCATGGTGGTGGGCATCATCCCCGGCTTCGGCCCCTCGGCGGCACTCGCCATCCTGCTGCCGGTGACCTTCGGCATGAATCCCGCCAGCGCCGTCATCATGCTCGCCGCCATCTACTACGGCTCCCAGTACGGCGGCACCATCACCTCGATCCTGCTCAACACGCCGGGCGAGTCCTCCTCGGTGGCGAGCACCTTCGACGGCTATCCGCTCGCGCAGCAGGGACGCGCCGGCCCGGCGCTCGTCATGCAGGCGGTGGCGTCTTTCGTCGGCGGCACGCTGGGCGTCGTGCTGATCACGCTGCTCGCCCCGCCTTTCGCCCTGCTCGCGCGCAGCTTCGGCCCGCCCGAGTTCTTCCTGCTCGTCGTCATGGGCCTGTCGACGCTGGTCGTCATGATCGGCGGCCACTGGCGCCTGGGGCTCATCTCGGCGCTGATCGGCTTCGCGCTCGGTACCGTGGGCGTGGACCTGGAAACCGGCAACAGCCGCTTCACCTTCGGCTCGGCCGAGCTGATCGGCGGCATCGACTTCATCCCGGTGGCGATCGGCCTGTTCGGCCTGGGCGAGCTGTACTACGCGCTGTACAGCGGGCTGCACGTCTCGGGCTCCGGCGGCATCGTGCAGTACCAGAAGGAGAGGCGCTTCTGGCCGACGCGCCGCGACTACGCCGAGTCGAACGGCGCGCTGGCGCGCGGCTCGCTGCTCGGCTTCGTGGTCGGCGTGCTGCCCGGCGCGGGCGCGACGGTCGCCTCGCTGATGTCCTACTCGATCGAGAAGTCGGTATCGCGCACGCCGCAGAAGTTCGGCAAGGGGGCCATGGCCGGCCTGGTCGGGCCGGAGTCGGCGAACAATGCCGCCTCCTCCGGCGCGATGGTGCCCCTGCTCACGCTCGGCATCCCGGGTTCGGCTTCGACCGCGGTGCTGCTCGCCGCGTTCGTGCTCTGGGGCCTGACGCCGGGGCCGCTGCTCATGGCGCAGAAGCCCGAGTTCGCCTGGGGGCTGATCGCCAGCATGTACCTCGGCAACATGGCGCTGCTCGCGCTCAACATCTTCGCGATTCCGCTGTTCGTGCAGATGATCAAGCTGCCCTACCGCCTGCTCGCGCCGGCGGTGATCCTCGTCTGCACCATCGGCACCTACAGCGTGAACGGCAGCATCGTCGAGACCTGGCTGATGTTCGGCGCGGGGCTCGCCGGCTTCTTCATGAAGTTGCACGGCTTCTCGCCCGCGGCGCTGGTGCTGGCGCTGGTGCTCGGGCCGCTCGCCGAGCAGTCGCTGCGCCAGTCGCTCACCATCTCGCGCGGCTCGCTCGCCATCTTCGTGGACCGGCCCGTGTCGCTGGCGATCCTGTGCCTCACCCTAGCCCTGGTCGCGGCCGGCATCTGGGCGCATCTGTCGCGTCGCGCCCCGCCGCAGGACTGAGCTCAGCGCTTCAGCCCGCGCACCCCCTCGTACAGCGCCTGCAGCTTCGGCAGGTCGGCCGCGTAGTCGCCGCCCGGCACGAACGGCGCGAAGAGCCGCACCGACTTGCGCTCGCCGTCGAAAGCCACGGGCAGGATCGGCACCTTCGCGGCCAGCGCGATGTTGTAGAAGCCGCTGCGCCATCCGGCGCTGCTCCGGCGCGTGCCCTGCGGCGCGATGCCGAGCAGCACCTTCTCCTCGCGCGCGATCATGTCGGCAGCATCGGTCACCGCGCCCTGCGGCGTCTCGCGCACCACCGGCGTACCGCCCAGCCAGCGCATCAGCCAGCCGAGCGGCGGCCGGAACAGCGTGTGCTTGCCCAGGAACCTCACGCGCAGCCCGAGCGCGTAGACCACGGCGATGCCGAGCACGAAGTCCCAGTTCGAGGTGTGCGGCGCGACGATGGCGACCAGCTTCGGGCGGTCGGGAAGCGAGCCGTCGACGCGCCAGCCGAACAGGGCGAGCAGCGCGCGCGCGCAAGCCTTGGACAGCGCATTGCCACGCCGCGGCAGGCTCGGGGGCAGCTCGGGGAAGCGGCCCGCGCCCACGCTATTTCTTCAGCGGCTTGAAGCGGATGCGGTGCGGGCGCGCGGCTTCCTCGCCGAGGCGCTTCTTCTTGTCGGCCTCGTACTCCTGGTAGTTGCCGTCGAAGAACACCCACTGCGACTCGCCCTCGGCGGCGAGGATGTGCGTGGCGATGCGGTCGAGGAACCAGCGGTCGTGCGAGATGACGAGCACGCTGCCGGCGAATTCCAGCAGCGCTTCCTCGAGCGCGCGCAAGGTCTCGACGTCGAGGTCGTTCGAGGGCTCGTCGAGCAGCAGCACATTGCCGCCCGAGACCAGCATCTTGGCGATATGCAGCCTCCCGCGCTCGCCGCCCGAGAGCTGGCCGACCAGCTTCTGCTGGTCGGCGCCGCGGAAGTTGAAGCGCGCGAGATATGACCGGGCCGGCATGCTGAACTTGCCGACGACGATGTTGTCCTGGCCGCCCGAGATGTCCTCGAACACGCTCTTGTCGCCCTGCAGCGCGTCGCGCGACTGGTCAACGTGCGCGAGCTTCACCGTCTTGCCGATCGTCACCCTGCCGGAGTCGGGCTTTTCCTTGCCGGTGATCATGCGGAAGATCGTGGACTTGCCCGCGCCGTTCGGGCCGATGATGCCGACAATCGCGCCGGGCGGCACCTTGAAGGAGAGCTTGTCCAGCAGCAGGCGCTCGCCGTAGCCCTTGGAGACGTCCTTGAACTCGATGACTTCGTTCCCCAGGCGCTCGGCGACCGGGATGAAGATCTCCTGCGTCTCGTTCCTCTGCTGGTGCTCGTACTGCGAGAGCTCCTCGAACCGGGCCAGGCGCGCCTTCGATTTCGCCTGCCGCCCTTTCGGGTTCTGCCGCACCCACTCGAGCTCCGCCTTCATGCTCTTGATGCGCGCCTCCTCCTGGCTCTGCTCGACTTCCAGCCGCTTTTCCTTCTGCTCGAGCCAGGAGGAGTAGTTGCCCTCCCAGGGAATGCCGCGTCCGCGGTCGAGCTCCAGGATCCAGCCGGCGGCGTTGTCCAGGAAATACCGGTCGTGCGTCACCGCCACCACGGTGCCGGGAAAGCGCTGCAGGAACTGCTCGAGCCACTCCACGCTCTCGGCATCCAGGTGGTTGGTCGGCTCGTCGAGCAGCAGCAGGTCGGGCTTGGAGAGCAGCAGGCGGCACAGCGCCACGCGCCGCCGCTCGCCGCCCGAGAGCACCTCGATCTTCTGCTCCCACGGCGGCAGGCGCAGCGCGTCCGCCGCGATCTCGAGCTCCTGTCCGCCGCCGCCCGCGTTGACGATGGCCTCGAGCTGCGCCTGCTCGGCGGCGAGCTTGTCGAAGTCGGCGTCGGGCTCGGCGTAGGCGGCATACACCGCGTCCAGCCGCTTCTTCGCCGCCGCGAGGTCGCCCTGGCTCTCCTCCACCACTTCGCGCACCGTCTTGTGCGGGTCGAGCGCCGGTTCCTGCGGCAGGAATCCCACCTTGATGTTGGGCATGCGCACCACTTCGCCCTCGTAATTGGTGTCTTCGCCCGCCATGATCTTCAGCAGGCTCGACTTGCCCGAGCCGTTGAGGCCGAGCACGCCGATCTTGGCGCCCGGGAAGAAGTTGAGCGAGATGTTCTTCAGGATCTCGCGCTTCGGCGGCACGATCTTCGCCACCCGGCGCATGGTGTAGACGTATTGGGCCATTACTTCCTCTGCAGGGCGCGCCACACCTTTTCCGGCGTGAGCGGCATGTCGATTTCCTTCGCGCCGAGCGCGTCGATCACGGCGTTGACGATCGCCGGCGTCGCGCCGTGGCAGCCCGCCTCGCCCGCGCCCTTGGCGCCGAGCGGGTTCATCTGCGTGGGCACCGACTCGTCGAACTGCGTCACCAGGTCCGGCAGGTCGCCCGCGCGCGGCATGGCGTAGTCCATGAACGAGCCGGTCAGGAGCTGCCCCGATTCGTCGTACCGCGAATGCTCGAACAGCGCCTGGCCGAGCCCCTGCGCGATGCCGCCGTGCACCTGCGACTCGGCGGTGAGGGGATTGATCACGCGACCGATGTCGTCCACCGCGCAGTGGCGCGCGACGCGCACCGCCCCCGTCTCCGGATCCAGCTCCACTTCGGCCACCTGGCAGCCGTTCGGCCAGGTCTGTCCTTTCACCGTTTCCGTGTGCTCGCAGACGATGCGGCGCTCCGGCTGCTTGCCAGCGAGCTCGAATAGGCCGATGCCGCGATCGGTGCCGGCGATGCGAAAGCGCCCCTCGCCGTACTCCAGGTCCGCGGCGGCCGCCTCGAGTGCCTGCGCGGCGAGCGGGCGCGCCGTCTCGATGAGCGCGACGGCCCCGGCCATCGCGGCGCTGCCGCCGACCTGCAGCCCGCGCGAGCCGCCCGCGCCGCCGCCCGTCTTCGGCAAGTCGCTGTCGCCCTGCACTACGCGCACCACTTGCGGGTCGATGCCGAGCTTCTCGGCGACCAGCTGCGCGTACGACGTCCACAGGCCCTGCCCGATCGCCTGCGTGCCCGAGTGCACCGTGACCGAGCCGTCGGCCACAGCCGCGACGTGCACGGTCTCGTTCAGCTTGGCGCTGCCCGTGATCTCCACGTAGCAGGCGAGCCCGCGCCCGTAGCGCAAGCCCTTCTTTTCGGCCGCCGTCTTGCGCGCGAGGTAGCCGTTCCAGTCCGTGGCCGCCTGCGCCCCGCGCAGCATCCTGGCGAAGTCGCCGCAGTCGTAGGTATGGGCCGCAGGGTTCGCGTATGGCATCTGCGCCGGCTTCACCATGTTCTTCAGGCGCAGCTCGACCGCATCCACGCCGAGCTCCATCGCCGCACGCTCCACCAGGCGCTCGATCAGGTACCCCATCTCCGGGCGGCCCGCGCCGCGATACGCGTCCACCGGGGTGGTGTTGGTGAGCATCATCTTCACTTCGTGCTCGAGCACCGGGATCGCGTAGACGCCGGTGGGCGCGCGCGCGCCCGACATCGCCGGCACGGCGGAGCCGAAGCTCGAGATGTAGGCGCCGACGTTGGCGAGCGTGCGGATGCGCAGCGCCGTGAAGCGCTGGTCTGCGTCGATCGCGAGCTCCGCCACGGTGACGTTGTCGCGCCCGTGCACCTCGGAGAGGAAGTGCTCCGAGCGGTCGGCGAGCCAGCGCAGCGCTCGCCCCATCTTCTTCGCCGCCCAGGCGAGCGCCGCGTGCTCGGGGTAGGCGTAGCCGCGCGCGCCGAAGCCGCCGCCGACGTCCGTGCAAAGGATGTGCAGCGCGTCTTCCTTCAGCTTGAGCGCGCTCGCCACCTGCGCACGCACGTTGTGCACGTTCTGCGTGGGGCACCAGAGCGTCGTGCGACCGCTCGCCGGGTCGTACTGCGCCGCGAGGGCGCGCGGCTCGAGCGGATTGGCGACCACGCGCTGGTTGACGAGCTTCAGGCGCACCACTTGCCTGGCCGCCGCGAAGGCCGCCTCGCGCGCCGCCTTGTCGCCCATGTGGTAGTAGGCGGCGACCCTGCCTTCCTTCGCCGCCGCCTCGACCCCCGCCACCGCCGCGAGCGGCTCCCAGTCCACCTCGATCAGCTCGGCCGCGTCGCGCGCCTGGTCGCGCGTTTCCGCGATCACCATGGCCACCGGGTCGCCCACGAAGCGCGCCTCGCCCGAGGTGAGCGGCATGCGCGGCGGCGCGACGATGGGGGAGCCGTCCTCGCGCTTGTGCATGCGCGTGAACGGCATTTCGCCCAGGCCGTCAGCCGCGACGTCCGCGCCCGTGTAGACCGCGATGACGCCCGGTGCCGTGCGCGCCGCGGAAACGTCGATGCGCGCGATGCGCGCGTGCGCGTGCGGCGAGCGCAGGAACGCGACCTGCGCGGCGCCCTCGGGCCGCACGTCGTCGGTGAAGCGGCCCTGGCCGGTGAGCAGGCGCGCGTCTTCCAGCCGGCGCAGGGGCCGGCCGATCCACTGGCTGGAGGCGAACACGGGGTCGCTCACGGCGGATGGCGCAAAGCGCAGGATTCTATACTGCGCGCACGGAGGGGCTTCATGAGCGAATCGCAGAGTCTCGGCTTCATCGGCACGGGCGTCATGGGCGAGCCCATGTGCCGCAACCTCGCGGCGAAGAGCGGCTGGCGCGTCATCGCCTGGGACCCGCAACCCGAACCGCTCGAGCGCCTGCGCGCGCAGGGCGTCCTGATCGCCGGATCGCCCGGCGAGGTCGCCGCACAGGCCGAAGTGCTCTTTGTCTGCCTGCCCGGAGGCGCCCAGCTCAAGCAGCTGTGCGAGAGCGCGCTGCTGCCCGCGGCGCGCAAGGGCCTGACCCTCGTCGACCTGGGTACGTCCGGGGTGGCACTGAGCCGCGAGCTCGCGCGGCGCTTCGCCGCGCGCGGCACGGACTACGCCGATGCGCCGATCGCGCGCACGCGCGAAGCAGCGCAGAAGGGGACGCTGTCAATCACCGTGGGTGCGTCGCGCGAGGTGTTCGCTCGCATCGAGCCGCTGCTGCGCTGCATGGGCAGCGACGTCACGCACTGCGGCGGCGCCGGCAACGGCCAGGCGGTGAAGATCCTCAACAACATGGTGCTGCTCCAGACGGTGAACGCGCTCGCCGAGGCGCTGGCGCTTGGGCGGCGCGCGGGCGTGGAGCCGGCGCTGCTGTTCGAGGCGCTCTCCAAGGGCTCGGCCGACAGCTTCGCGCTGCGCAACCACGGCATGAACGCCATGCTGCTGGGTGCCTATCCCGAGCGCGCGTTCTCGGTGGCGTACGCGGCGAAGGACAACGGCTACGCGCTCGAGCTCGGGCGCGAGACCGGCGTACGGCTGCGCGGCGCGCAGTTGCTCGCCGAAGTGCTCGAGGAAGCGAAGGCAGCCGGTTTCGGGGATGCCTACTGGCCGGTGATCTCCAGGGTCGTCGACCGGCCCTAGTTCAGGCGCCACCCCATGCCGCACAGGTAAATGCGGTCGATGGCCAGCTCGCTCAGGCCGTACTTGATGCCGCAGCCGATGCCCACGCCCGGCGCAACGGACCAGATCACGCCGAGGGTCGAGTAACGCACCGAGTCGGTGGGTCCCGGATCCAGCGTGTTCTCCACGCTGGTGTCGGCGACGAACTTCAGCGTGTCATGGTAGAGGTAATGCAGCGATGCCGAAGCATGGTACAGGTGCTCGCGCAGGCCGAGCACGTTGTCCAGGTAGCGATAGCCGAGGTCCGCATGCACGCCGATCGGCCCGGGCTCGTAGGACGCGATCAGCCAGGCGCCGAGGTAGGGGACCACGAGCTGCAGGTCGATATTTTCGGCGACGCCGGAGTTGAGGACACCAGAGACTTCTGTACCGTCGTAGCTCGCCCCGTAGCGCGTCTCGCGCGGCACCTCGACTGTGAATTCGAGCTGGTAGACGCCCTTGCCCTGGGTGCCGGTGTCCTCGGTGATGAGCGGCGGGGGCCGCGTGCGCCGTGCTGGCCGCGGCTGCAAAGAGGAACGATTCGCAAAGGCGCCGCATGGCTGCCGCGCCAGTCTAGACTAAGGGCCTCACCCTCCAATTGCGGAAGATCAACATGCCCTACGCCATCCAGACCGTCGACAAGCCGAACTCGAGCGCGCTGCGCGCCAAGGTGCGCGACGAGCACCTGAAGTACCTCGACGCCCACCTGCACCTGCTGCTCGCCGCCGGCGCTGTCACCAGCGACGACGGCACCGGCGGGCACGGCGGCATCCTCATCGTGGACACCGACGACCGCAAGGAGGCCGAGGCCTTCGCCGCGGGCGACCCCTTCACGAAGGCGGGACTGTTCGAGAAGGTGACGGTCACCCGCTGGCGCAAGGCCTACTTCAACAAGCAGCGGCTCGTCTAGCCGAACATCATCCCGCCGCGGCGACCTCCGCGCCGCTGCATGCGCGCAGCGAGCTTCTTGCGCTGCTCGGGCGTCAGCACCTCGGCGACGTCGGCGAGCGCCTGAGTGAAGCGCTTGGAGGTCGCGTCAGCGGCGCGAATGCTCTCGACGCGCGCCTTCTCGATGGCGCCGCGATCGATCTTGTCCGCGGCGAGCAGCTCGACGCTCTTCAGGCGCGCCTCGCGCGCCTTCGCGTGCAACGGCTGCAGGTCCTGCACCGCCTGCTTGGCGATCGGGTCGAGCTTCTGCTTCTGCGCCTCGGTGGCGTCGATCTCGACGTACATGTGCTGCAGCATCCGCTCGAGGCGCTCCCCGGCTTGCACCGGGTCGATCGGGCCGCGGCCGTAGCCGCGCCCGCCGTGCGCCAGCGCGCTCAGGCCGAAGCCGCCCAGCCCGGCGACGGCGGTGGTGGCGGCCGCGAGCTTGAAGAAGCGGCGGCGGGGTTGACGGTCTTCGTTGGCGAACATGGCGAATCCTTTCTTGGTGGGTGGGGAGGACGGCGCCAGTGTCGCGCCCGCGCGTAAGGCGCCGATGTCCAGCCGTAACAAGATGTAACCTCAGCGCGCCGGCTCGAGGCGCGCGAGCACCGCGCGCGACTCGTCGGTGAGCAGGTACAGATAGCCGTCGGGCCCCTGGCGCACGTCGCGGATGCGCCCGAGCGTGCCCTTCAGCAGCCTTTCCTCGCGCACCACCTTCTGCCCGTCGAGCTCGAGGCGCACGAGCATCTCGCCCTTGAGCGCGCCGACGAACAGGTTGCCGCGCCAGTTGGGGAATCCGTCCCCCGTGTAGAAGGTCATGCCCGAGGGCGCGATCGACGGCACCCACTTGTGCAGCGGCTGCTCCATCCCCGCCTTGTGCGTGCCTTCGCCGATCTTCGTGCCGATGCCGTAGTTCACGCCGTAGGTGATCACCGGCCAGCCGTAGTTGGCTCCCGCGCGGATCACGTTCACCTCGTCGCCGCCCTGCGGCCCGTGCTCGTGCGTCCACAGCTCGCCCGTCTGCGGATGCAGCGCCGCGCCCTGCAGGTTGCGGTTGCCGAGCGTGTATTTCTCCAGCCGCCAGCCGACCTTGCCCACGAACGGGTTGTCGCCCGGCACGCTGCCGTCGTCGTGGATGCGGATCACCGAGCCGGCGTGATCGTCCGGGCGCTGCGCGCGCTCCATCTCGCCCCGGTCGCCCAGCGTGATGTAAAGGTAGCCCTCCCGGTCGAACACCAGGCGCGAGCCGAAATGCCGGCCGGTCGAGCCCTTGGGCGTCTGGCGGAAGATGACCTGCACGTCTTCCAAGCGGTGGCCGGCGAGGCGGCCGCGCGCCACCTCGGTGCCCACGCCGGCTTCGCCGCGCGCGGCGAAGGACCAGTAGACGAGCGCGTTGTCCTTGAAGCGCGGGTGCAGCGCGACGTCCATCAGTCCGCCCTGGCCGTGGACCGTCACGGCCGGCAGCCCGGCCACGGGCTGCGGATCGAGCTTGCCGTCCTTGACGATGCGCAGCCTGCCGGCCTTTTCCGTGACCAGCATGCGTCCATCCGGCAGGAAGGCGAGCGACCAGGGTTGCTCGAGGCCGCGCACCATCTCCAAGACGCGGAAGGCGTGCTTTTCCGACTGGATGGTCTGGGCGGCGGCCGGCGCGGCGGCGAGCGCGAGAAGAATCAGCGGGAGTCTCATGCGGATAGGATAAGCGACATGGCGGATGCGAGCTTTCGCTTTCACGGCGTACTGCACGATTTCCTGCCCAGGCAGCATCGCGGCGTCGCCTTCACGCACGCCTGCGCACGCGCGGCGAGCCTCAAGAACGCCATCGAGGCGCTCGGCGTGCCGCATACGGAGGTGGGCCGCCTCACGGTGAACGGCGCGCGGGCGACGCTGCAGCGCATCGTGCGCGAGGGCGACGCGGTCGAGGTCTTCGCGAAAGGCGAAGAATTGGGGTCAGACCCCATTTTCCTCGCCGACGCGCACCTCGGCGGGCTGGCGCGCTTCCTGAGGATGCTCGGCTTCGACACGCTGCACGATCATGCGTTCGCCGATCGGGACATCCGCCGGCTCGCCCACGAGGAGCGGCGCATCGTGCTCAGCCGCGACCGCGAGCTGCTCAAGTGCCGCGAGATCGCGCGCGGCTGCTACGTGCATGCACTCAAGGCCGAGGCGCAGCTGCGCGAGGTGGCGGAGCGCTACGGACTCGCGGCGCGTGCGCGACCGTTCACGCGCTGCCTGCGCTGCAATTTCGAGCTGCGGCCGGTCGCCAAGGCGGAGATCGAGGACGCCCTGCCGCCGAAGGTGCGCGAGACCCAGGAGCGTTTCGTGCGCTGCGAGGGCTGCGGGCGCATCTACTGGCCCGGTTCGCACTACGCGCGCATGCGCGCCGCGCTCGGCGATCTGCTCGGGGCATAATCGCTGCATGCCTGCCGCCGTCGTGGTCGGCGCCCAGGGCGTCATCGGGCGCTATTTCGTGGAGAAGTTCGCCGCGCAGCCCGGCTGGAACGTGGTCGGGCTGTCGCGCCGCCGCGGCGCCGACGCCGCCAACGTCCGCCACATCTCCGTCGATCTGCAGGACGCCAAGGCTGCCGAAGGGCAGCTCGCCGGCCTCGCCGACGCCACGCACGTGCTGTTCGCCGCCTTCCAGCCCGGCAGCGGCGCCGCCGCCGACTACGCGAAGAACATCGCCGGAAACCTCGCGCTGCTGGTCAACTCGGTCTCCGCCCTCGACAAGGCCTCGAGCAAGCTCGAGCGCGTCGTGCTGGTGACCGGCACCAAGTACTACGGCTCGCACCTCGGCCCGTTCAAGACGCCCGCGCGCGAGGACGACCCGCGCCACGCGGGGCCCAACTACTACTTCGACCAGATCGACTGGCTGACCGCGTTCCAGAAGGGCAAGCGCTGGACCTGGAGCGAGCTGCGGCCGCAGACCCTGTGCGGCTTCGCGCCGGGCACGGCCATGAGCCTCATCCCGGTGATCGCCGTGTACGCGGCCATCCGCAAGGAGCTGGGGTTGCCGCTCGCCTTTCCCGGCAAGGCGTGGACCTCGCTCTACCAGGTGACCGACTCGACGCTGTGCGCCGACGCCGCCTGGTGGGCGGCGACCGACCCGCGCTGCGCCAACCAGGCCTACAACATCACCAACGGCGACTACTTCCGCTGGCAGCACGTCTGGCCGGCCATCGCCAAGGTGTTCGACATGCCGATGGCCGAGCCGCAACCGCATGCGCTGGTCGAGTTCATGCGCGACAAGGCGCCGCTGTGGGACGCCATGGTGAAGAAGCACGGCCTGCAGCCGTTGCGCTTCGACGAGATCGTCGCCTGGCCGTTCGGCGACTACGTGTTCAACTGCAATTGGGACGTGATGACCAACGTCACCAAGTCGCGCCTGCACGGCTTCCACGGCGCCGTGGACAGCCTGGAGATGTTCCAGCGGCTGCTGGCGCGCTTTCGCGCGGAGAAGATCGTTCCCTAGAAGCGCTCGGCGCGCAGCCGGTCCACGGCGAATTCGAGGAACCGGCGCACGCGCGGCGCGGCGCGCCGGCCCTCCAGGGTCACGAGGCTCACCGGCACTGGCGGCGGCTCGAATTCCTCGAGCACGAGGCGCAGCTCCCCGGCGCGCAGCTGCGGAGCGATCTGGTAGGAGAGCACGCGCGCGAGCCCGTGCCCGGCCACCGCGCCCGCGATCGCCACGTCGTTCGAATTGACGAGCAGCTGGCTGCGCGGGCGCACTGCGTCGCCTGAAGCGAACGCCCAGGGCTCGGGCGCTTCACCGCCGATCGAGAACGCGATGGCGTTGAGCTGGGAGAGATCCGCTGGCGCGCGCGGCTCGCCGTGCGCGGCGAGGAACGCGGGGGACGCGCAGACGACCCGGCGTACCGTGCCGACCGGAATCGCGTGCAACGTTGAGTCGGGCAGCGGCGCGATGCGCACGGCGACGTCGAGCCCCTCGTCGATCAGGCTGGCGATCCGGTCGAGGAACAGCGTCCGCGCCGCCATGCGCGGGTGCTCCGCCAGGAAGTCGAACAGCAGCGGCGCGACGTGCATGCGCCCGAAGAGGACCGAGGCCGTGATCCCGATCTGCCCGCGCAGCTCGGCGTGGTCGCCCGCTGCCGCGGCCTCTGCGGCGTCCAGCTCGGCGAGGATTCGCCGGCACTCGCCGAGGAAGAGCGTCCCCGCGTCGGTCAGGCGCACACGGCGCGTCGTGCGGTGGAATAGCGGCGCGCCGAGGCGCCGCTCGAGCGACGCGATCGCGCGGGTCACCGCAGGCGGCGACAGGGACAGCCGACGGCTCGCGCGGGCGAAGCCGCGCTCATCGGCGACCGCGACAAACGCCTGCATCGCTTCCAGTCGGTCCACGGCACTATTTCATTCCAGGGAACAGTATGTTGTCAAATCCGAGTATTGGTTATTCGGACGAAGGCAATTAGGCTTTCTGGACTGCATCCAGAGGACCCCAGACGATGAACGCCCGGCAGATCTCCGATACGTGGGAACGTGGCAGCCCGTATGAGCGGTACGTCGGCCGGTGGAGCCGCCGCGTCGCGCCCGAATTCCTGTCCTGGCTCGGCGTTCCTGCCGGCCGGCGATGGGTCGACGTCGGCTGCGGCACCGGCGCACTGTGCGCGGCGATCCTGGACCGGTCCGCGCCTTCCGCGGTGACCGGGATCGAGCCCTCGGAGGGCTTTCTGAAGACCGCGCGCGAGAATCTTGCGGGCCGCGCCGCGCTGCATCCCGGTAACGCGGCCGCCATCCCGCTCGGCGACTCGTCGGCCGACGTCGTGGTCTCGGGGCTTGTGCTCAACTTCGTGCCCGACCCGCACCTCGCCCTCCTCGAGATGGCGCGGGTGACGGGCAAGGGGGGCACGATCGCCGCGTACGTCTGGGATTACGCCGGAAAGATGGAGCTCATGCGCGCCTTCTGGGACGCCGCCGCCGAGCTCGATCCGGGGGCCGCGAGTCTGGATGAAGGCGTCCGTTTCCCGCTGTGCCGCCCGGACGCGCTGACGGCGCGATTCGCCGGCGCGGGCCTGAAGGACATCGACGTCCAGGCGATCGACATCCCGACGCCGTTCTCGAATTTCGACGACTACTGGCAACCGTTCCTCGGCGGCCAGGGTCCCGCGCCCGCCTACGCCATGTCGCTCGAGGAGCCGGCGCGGATGCGGCTGCGGGAGCGCATCGCGCAACGCCTGCCCGCACAGCCGGACGGCTCGATCGCGCTCACCGCGCGCGCGTGGGCGGTGCGGGCCGCCGTCGGGTCCTAGGCGATGGGCGAAGCGCACTCGCCGTTCCACCCGGGAGAGCAGGCGCTGCAGGCGCGCGTTGGCCGGCGCGCGGCGAGCGAGCGCGCGGGACGGCTGATGGTCCGCGACTTCATGCCGGAGGAGCACCGCGCGTTCTTCGCGTCGCTGCCGGTCGTGTTCGCAGGTAGCCTCGACGACGCCGGGCGACCCTGTGCCTCTGTCCTCGCCGGCGCGCCGGGCTTCCTCGCCTCGCCGCAGGCGCGGACGCTGCGCATCACCGCGCAGCCTGCACCGGGCGACCCTCTGGCGCGCCACCTAGTGGTGGGCGCGCCGCTCGGCCTGCTCGGCCTCGAGTTCCGCACGCGCCGCCGCATCCGCATGAACGGCACGGTGACCAATGTGCAGGCGCATGAATTCGAAGTGCGCGTCGGGCAGAGCTTCGGCAACTGCCCGAAGTACATCCAGGCGCGGTCGCCGACCGGGGCGGACCCGGCACCGCCCGGCGCCTCGCACGCCCAGGGCGCCGAGCTTTCTGCGCGCGCCGCCGATCTGGTCGCCCGCGCGGACACTTTCTTCATCGCCAGCGCCGCGCCCGGCGCGCGCGCGGGCGATCCGGCGCAAGGTGTCGACGTGTCGCATCGCGGCGGCAGGCCGGGATTCGTGCGCGTGCGCACGCGCCGCCGCCGCACCGTGCTGACCGCGCCGGATTTCGCGGGCAACTCGCTGTTCAACACCTTCGGCAACCTCGCGCTGGAGCCGCGCTGCGGGCTGCTGTTCGCCGATTTCTCGAGCGGCGACCTGCTGCAGCTCACCGGCCGCGCCGAGGTCGCTTGGGACGGCCCCGAGCTCGAGGCGTTCGCGGGCGCGCAGCGCCTCCTGCGATTCGACGTCGAGGAAGGCCTGCTGCGCGAACGCGCGCTTGCTCTGCGCTGGACGCCGGCGCAGCAGGCCGCGCAACTGGCGGCCACCGGCTCGTGGACGGTCGTCGAGCGCGCGTTGGCCGATGTCGCGGCGCGCCGACATTTGCCGATGTCTTCGCCCCCCGACAACCTCCGCTAAGGCATTGAGCGCACGCCGGATCGCTTCGCTGGCACGAACCTCGCATGGAATTGCGCACCAGGGCATTCCGCCCTACCGGAGAGAGGAGACTGCAATGAAACGCACCCTCGAGCGCTTTCCCGCCACCGCCATCGCGCTGGCGATCGTGACGTCCTTCGGCGCCGCGCTCACCTTCGTGCCGAGCGGCGCGCAGGCCGACGACAAGCCGAAGGACTGCAAGATGAACCCTGACGATCCGCGCTGCAAGGACGACAAGAAGTACTGAGCAAGGCCCTTGCCGGCCGGACCCTTCCCCCTGGTCGCCGACAGCCGGCCGGCGCGGCGCAGCCCTCCCCTGGCTGCGCCGCTTTTTCTTACCTGTCGAAGGGCGGCTTCAGGCCGAGCAGTTGCCCGAGGACCTCTTCGGTATGCGCACCGAGCGCCGGCCCCGGCGCGTCGGTGCGCCCGGGCGTCTCGGCGAGGAGCGGCGGGATCGCCGGGATCTTCAGCGGCTTGCCGCCGACTTCCACCTGCTCGAACATCCCGCGCGCCTTGAAATGCGGGTCGGCCATCATGTCGGCGACGCTGTAGATCGGGCCGTTCGGCACGCCCGCCTGGCGCAGCGCCTCGAGCACTTGCGCGGAGCTCCTCGCGCGCGTCCACGCGAGGATCGCTTCGTCGATCTCCTTCTCGTTCTCCACGCGCTTGGCGTTGGTCGCGAAGCGCGCATCCTCGGCCATCTCCGGCCGGCCGATGGCGCGCATCAGCCGCTGGTAGATGGAGTCGCCGTTGCCGCCGATGATCACGTACTTGCCGTCGGCGCACAGGTACGTATTGGTCGGCACGATGCCGGTGAGCGTAGAGCCCGAGGGTTCGCGCACCACGCCCGCGCCGTCGTACTCCGGGACTACCGATTCGAGCAGGTTGAACACCGACTCGTAGATGGCGACGTCCACCACCTGCCCGGCTTGCGCCTTGCCGCGCAGGCGCGCGGTAAGCGAAAGCAGGATCCCCAGCACCGCGTGCAGGCCCGCGAGCGTATCGCCCATGGACAGGTTCGGGCGCACGGGCGGGCGGTCGGCAAAGCCGTTCACGTAGCGAAAGCCGGCGAAGCCCTCGCACACCGAGGCGAACCCGGGCTGCGCGGCGTACGGCCCCGTCTGCCCGTAGCCCGAGACGCGCGCGACGATGAGCTCGGGGTTGAGCTTCTTCAGCTCTTGCGGCCCCATGCCCCACTTCTCGAGCGTGCCGGGGCGGAAATTCTCGATCAGCACGTCCGACTTCGCGGCGAGCGCCTTCGCGATCTCGCGGCCGCGCTCGGTCGAGAGGTCGAGGGTCACCGATTTCTTGTTGCGCCCGAGGCTCGCCCACCACAGCGACGTGCCGTCGCGCACCACGCGCCAGCCGCGGATCGGGTCGCCGCCCGGCGGCTCGATCTTGATCACCTCGGCGCCGAAGTAGCCGAGCACGCAGCCGGCGAAGGGGCCGGCGAGCAGCTGGCCCATCTCCAGGACGCGGATTCCTTCCAGGGGTCTGGTCATGCGCCAATCCTAACCCGCCGCGGCCACCGCCTCGGCGCTCAGCATGATCACCTCGATCTCCTGCGTGATCTCCTCCTGGCGCGAGGCGTTCATGCGCCGCGCGAGGCGCGCGGTGATGTCGTCCAGGCGCTTGAGCGCGCCTTCCATGTGCTCCAGGCGCCGGCGGTTCTCCGCGATCAGCGACACCGAGAACGCCTCCTGCAGCGCGAGCAGCAACGCCTGCTCGAGCAGCGCGGCGAAGAACTCGGGCGGCGCGAGCGTCAGGCGCGGCGGGAAGCCCTGCACGCGCGCGGGCTTGTCCGGCAGCGGCAGCGGCGCGATGACGCGCGTCACCGGGCCCGAGCCGTCCGGATTCTGGTACACGGCCTTGACCGCGAGCGGCCCCGGCGGCGCGGCGCGCTGCACGGCGACCAGCCGCGCCGCGAGCTGCTCGAGCACCGCGGGCAGCTCCTCGGCGACGTTGGCGCCGGACAGCACGCGCTGCGGGTCTTCGGCCTCAAGGCGCTCGGCGAGCCGCGCTCCTACGGCGAGCAGGTGCTCGCCGCGCGCCTGGACCGCGCGTGCTTCGGCCTCCAGCGCCTCGTTGAACTCGCCGCAAAAGCCCCGCTCCGAGCCGATGACCACGCTCACCGTCGCCACCGGCGCCGGGCCCGCCGGCAGCGGATAGAACGCGAGAAAGTCCGCCGCCGCGCGCTCGATCGTGGCCATCGCGCGGCGCTGGCTCTCCAGCATGCCGGCGAGCGCGCGCAGCTCCATCAGCGCGATGTTCTTCATCGCCGAGAGGATCGAGCGCACCTCGCGGAAGCCCGCGAGCTTCGCGGCGAGCTGGTGGCGCCGGCTCACGCGGGCTCCGCCTGCAGCCAGCCGGCGACCGCCGCGCTCCACGCCTCGCGCGGGTCCTCGAGCGTCAGCGCGCCCGCCGCCGCACCGGCGAACAGGTGCCGCAACGCCTCTTCCAGCGCCTTGTCCCCAAGGCCCGCGAAGCGCCCGTCGTTGAACGCCACCAGCCAAGCCATCTGGCAGGCCGGCGCGAGCGGCTGCTGCGCCTCCTGCTTGAGCACCTGGCGCAGCAGGCGCCCGCGCGCGAGGCGCGCCTGCAACCCCGCCTCCAGGCGCGAGCCGAAGCGCGAGAACACCTCGAGCTCGAGGAACTGCAGGTAGTCGAGCTTCATGCGCGAGGCCTCGCGCTTGATCGCCGCGGGCTGCGCCTTGCCGCCGATGCGCGACACCGAGCGGCGCACGTCGATCGCCGGCAGCTGGCCGGCGGCGAACATGTGCCGGTCGAAGTAGATCTGCCCGTCGGTGATCGAGATCAGGTTGGTGGGGATGTACGCGGCGATCTCGCCCAGCTCGGTCTCGACGATCGGCAGCGCCGTCATGCTGCCGCCGCCGCGCGCGGCGGCCAGGCAGGTGGAGCGCTCGAGCAACCGCGAGTGCAGGTAGAAGACGTCGCCCGGAAACGCCTCGCGCCCAGGCGGGCGCCGCAGCAGCAGCGACAGCTCGCGATAGATGCGCGCGTGCGTAGACAGGTCGTCGTAGACCACCAGCGTGCGCCGGCCCGTCGCCATCCAGGCTTCCGCGAGGGCGCAGCCGGCGAACGGCGCGAGGTACTTCAAGCCCGGCATCGCGGTCGCCTCCGCGACCACCAGCGCGGTGTACTCGAGCGCGCCGTGCTGCTGCAGTGTCTCGATCACCCCGGCGACCGTGGAGCGCTTCTGCCCGATGAGCACGTACACGCAGTTCACCCGCCGGCCCTTCTGCTGCAGGACGGTGTCGAGCGCGAACGTGGTCTTGCCCGTGCCGTTGTCCCCGACCAGCAGCTGGCGCTGGCCGTGGCCGATCGGGATCATGCTGTCGGCGATGCGGTTGCCCGTGAACAGCGGCTGGTTGACGAAATCCCGCGCGAGGATCGGCGGCGCGTGCCCGTCGAGCGCGCGCCGCTCGGTGGCGCGCGGCCGCGGCTTGCCGTCGAGCGGCCTGCCGAGCGGATCGACCACGCGCCCGAGCAGCGCGTCGCCCACGCCGATCGTCAGGCGCTCGCCGGTGAGCGAGGCCGGCGCGTCGGCGCGCAGGCCGGGCGACTCCTCGAGCAGGATCGCGCCGATGCGGTCCGCGCCGAGGTGGAAGACGAGCGCCGTGCTGCCGTCGTCGGTGCGTAACAGCTCCTCCATGCCCGCCGAGGGCAGGCCCTCGATCCACACGACGCCGTCGCCGACCGACTGCACGCGCCCGCGCTCGCCCATGCCGAGCGCGAGGCGATAGCCGCGCAGCCGCGCCGCGCGGCGCGCGAGCAGCGGCCGCTCGCCGGCCTGCGCCTCAGCCCGCATGCGCCGCGCCTCCCGCGAGCACGCGCAGCTCGTCGCGCAGGTTCGCCTGCAACACCCAGGGCCCGACGCCGACGCTCACGCCGCCGAGCAGCATCGCGTCGACCGCGTACTCCGGCCGGCACTCGACGCCCAGGCGCGCGGCGAGCGCCTGTGCGAGGCGCTCACGCGCCGCCTCCGGCAACGGATGGGCGCTCGTCACGCTCACGCGGCCCCCGAACGCGCGTGCCGCCTCGGCGAGCGGCGCGATGCGCCCGTCCGGCCAGGACACCAGGTCCTCGGCGAGCACCCCCGCCAGGCGCTCGTCGAGCGCGCCGTCGGCCACGCGCTCCAGCAGCCGCGCGGCGAACGCCGCCGCCTGGTCGAGCGCCTGCTGCTCGGTCTCGCGCTTCCAGTCGGTCTCGCGCTTGGCGGCGAGCGCCGCGTGCCGGTCTCGCTCGCGCTCGACGCCCTGCGCCACGTCCGCGAGGCCCTTGGCGCGCAGCGTGGCCAGCTCGCTCTCGAGCGCGCCGCGCGCGCGCACGCGCTCGCGCTCCCAGTCCGCGAGCTGCGCCTCGTAGCCCGCGCGCAGGCGCTCGGCTTGCGCGCGCAGCTCGCGTGCGTCGCCCATGGTCTTTTCCACGGCGGCGCGACGCCGGTCGATGGCCGCCAGCACCGGGCGGTAGAGGAACCGCTGCAGGATCCAGACCAGGACGGCGAAGTTGATCAGCTGCAGGACAAAGGTGGTGGTGTCGATCTGCATGGCGTCACTTGAGCACGAACTCGAGCAGCGGGTTGCGGAACAGCACGATCAGCACGATCACCAGCACGTAGATGGCGAGCGACTCGATCATCGCCAGGCCGATGAACAGCGTGCGGGTGATGGCGCGCTCCGACTCGGGCTGGCGGGCGATCGCGTCGAGCGCCTGGGTGATCGCGCGCCCCATGGCGAGGGCGGGCAGCATCGCGCCAATCGCCATCGCGAGCAGCGCGCCCACGGTCGAGGCGATGACGAGCAATCCGGTGGTGGTCATGTCGAGGTCTCCGTCGTTTCCCTGGGAAGTTTCTGGGCCTGGATGCCGCTCGCGATGTACACGAGCGCCAGCATGCCGAAGATGTATGCCTGCACCAGCGCCTCCACCACGTGCAGCAGCAGGATGGGCACCGGCACGAGGAAGCCCGCGACCAGCAGCACGAGCAGCGCCGCCATCTCGAGGCTCGCCATGTTGCCGAACAGGCGGATGGCGAGCGCCACGGTGCGCGACAGCTCGCTCATCAGGTGGAACGGCAGCAGCAGCGGGCTCGGCGAGAGGTAGTGGCGCAGGTACGCGCGCCAGCCCGCGGCGCGCACGCCGTACCAGTGCACCGAGAGGAACACCAGGATGGCCAGCGCCGCGGTAAGCGACAGGTCGCCGGTGGGCGAATGCAGCCCGGGCACGATGCCCGCCAGGTTCGCCACCACCAGGAACACCCACAGCGTGCCGACGAAGGGCAGCAGCATGCGCGGCCGCTGCGGGAACAGCGCGGCGATCGAGTTCTCGATCGCCATCACCGCGCCCTCCAGCACCGTCTGCAGCTTGCCGGGGTGCTCGCCGAGCGCGCGCGTCGCGAGGAGGCTGGCGAGCGCCAGCACGAGCATGATGCCCCAGGTGGTCACCACCGCGGCGCTGATGCCGAGCGGTCCGAGATGGAACACGATCGGATGCGGCTCCATCACTGCCTCTCGCGCACGAACAGGTACACGTTCACCAGGCCGATGCCCACGCCTGCGAGCAGCAGCGTGATGGTCCAGCGCACCGAGTAGCCCGCGAGCTGGTCGTCGATCCAGCGGCCGAGGTAGCCGCCGCCCAGCACCGGCAGCACGAACAGCACCGCGAGCGTGCCGACGTACGCGGTCTGCGCGAGCAGCCCGCCCGCATCGTCCTCGGCGCGGCGCAGGCGCTCGGCCTCGCGCTTCACCGACTCGCGCAGCCTGGATTCGCGCGGCCCGTTCGCCATCTCAGGCCTCGCTCCCGCCCAGGCTCCAGAGCCGGCGCACCATCTCGCGCTCCAGGCGCGCCACGCTCTCCTTCAGGCTGCGCAGCGCCTGGTCCTCGGCCTGCAGCGTGCTCTCCACCGCGGCGGCGACCTGCGCGAAATCGTCCCCCAGCACGAAGCGCCGCGTGCTGAGGTAGAGCTCGCCGTCCACGAAGTAGGCGAGACCGCCCGGCAGCGCGACGTAGCGCCAGGCGCCGCCGGCCGTGCGCAGGCGCGCCATGCCATAGGAGAGCGCGGTCATCATGCGCTCGTGGCGCGCCAGCACGCCGAACGACCCCGAGGCGTCGCGCGCCACGAAACTCTCGACGTTCTCCAGGCGCGCGTACTGGGTGGCCGATTGCAGGTGCAGCGTGAAGCCGCTCATGCCGCATCCTCCATGGCGCCGCGCATGTAGCACTTCTCCTCGGGCAGTCCGTCGTACTTGCCCGCGAGGAACGCCTCGCAGTCGCCGAGCGTGCGCTCGAGCGGGACCGACACGCCCGCCACGCCCGTGTGCTCGGCGACGACGTGGAACGGCTGGCTGAGGTAGCGCTGCAGCCGGCGCGCGCGCAGTGCCACGCGCCGGTCCTCGGCCGACAGCGCCTCGATGCCGAGCATCGCGATGATGTCCTGCAGCTCGTCGTAGCGCGCCAGGTGCTCGCGCACGCCGCGCGCCACGTCGTAGTGCCGGTCGCCGACCACGCGCCGGTCGAGCAGCCGGCTCTGCGAGCCGAGTGGGTCCACCGCGGGGTAGATGCCGCGCCCGGCCTGCTCGCGCGACAGGATCACCAGCGAATCGAGGTGCGCGAGGATCGCGCTCACCGCCGGGTCGCTCATGTCGTCGGCCGGCACGTAGACCGCCTGCACCGAGGTGATGGTGCCGGTGTGCGTCGAGGCGATGCGCTCCTCGAGCCCGGCCACCTCGGTGAGCAGCGTCGGCTGGTAGCCGACGGTGGCCGGCATGCGCCCGAGCAGCCCCGAGATCTCGCTGCCGGCCTGCACGAAGCGGAACACGTTGTCCATCAGCACCAGCACTTCCTTGCCCAGCGTGTCGCGCAGGTACTCGGCGTGCGTCAGGGCGCTCGCCCCCGCGCGAAAGCGCACCCCCGGCGACTCGTCCATCTGCCCGAAGACCAGCACGGTGCTCGCCAGCACGCCGGCCTCGCGCATCTCCTGCCACAGCTCGTGCGCCTCGCGGATGCGCTCGCCGATCCCGGCGAACACCGACACGCCACGGTGCAGCGCGGCGACCGCGTGCATGAACTCCATGATGAGCACCGTCTTGCCGACTCCGGCGCCGCCGAACAGGCCCGTCTTGCCGCCGCGCACGAACGGGCACAGCAGGTCGATCACCTTGATCCCGGTCTCGAGGATCGCCTCCGGCCCTTTGACTTCCGAGAGCGGCGCGGGCGCCGCGTGCACCGGGCGCAGGGTGTCCGAGGGGAGCGGCGGGCCGCCGTCGAGCGGCGCGCCGAACACGTCCAGCACGCGCCCGAGGCACTCGCGCGTCACCGGCACGCTCAAGGGACGGCCGGTGCCGTACACCGGCGTGCCGCGCCTCAATCCCGCGGTGCCGTGCAGCGCGACCGCGCGCAGCCGGCTGGCGTCCAGGTGCCGGTGCACTTCGAGCAGCCGCGCGCCGCCGTCGAGCTCGATGCGCAACGCCTCGTGCAGCGCGGGCAGCGGTCCCGCGCAGGCAACGTCGACGACAGGCCCGGAAACCTGCTCGATGACCCCGATGGGGAGCTGGGTGCCCACCCCATCTAGGCTATGCGGGCCGCCCCCGCCCCCTTTGATCTAGCGCAATTGCGCGCCGCCTCAGCCCTTGAGCTTCTTCGCCGCCTCCATGATCGGCCCGACCACGTCCATGGGCAGCGGGAAGACGATGGTGGTGGTCTTATCGCCCGCGATCTGCGTGAGCGTCTGCAGGTACCGGAGCTGCATCGCCTCGGCGCGCTGCGACAGCATGTTGGCGGCCTCGAGCAGCTTCTCGGAGGCCTGCAGCTCGCCCTCGGCGTGGATGATCTTGGAGCGCCGCGCGCGCTCGGCCTCGGCCTGCTGCGCGATCGCCCTCACCATGGACTCGTTGAGGTCCACGTGCTTGATCTCGACGTTGGCGACCTTGATGCCCCAGGCGTCGGTCTGCTGGTCGAGGATCGTCTGGATGTCGACGTTCAGCTTGTCGCGCTCGGCGAGCATCTCGTCGAGCTCGTGCTTGCCGAGCACCGAGCGCAGCGTGGTCTGCGCGAGCTGGCTGGTGGCTTCCATGAAGTTCGCCACCTGGATGATGGCGAGCTGCGGGTCGACGACGCGGAAATAGACCACCGCGTTCACCTTCACCGAGACGTTGTCGCGCGAGATCACGTCCTGGCTCGGCACGTCGAGCACGATCAGGCGCAGGTCGACGCGCACCATCTGCTGGATGCCGGGGATGACGATGATCAGCCCGGGACCCATCACCGCCTGGAAGCGCCCGAGCAGGAACACCACGCCGCGCTCGTACTCGCGCAGGATGCGGATCGACGCGACGACCAGGATGATGATCAGCGCCAGGAACCCAAGGCCGAAATTCAGCATGCCGTTCTCCTCGTATTCATTGGTCGGCGGGCGCGCGCGTCGCGTCCAGTATCAGCCCGTGCACTGCGGTGATGCGCAGCGCTTCCCCGGCGCGCAGCGGCGTGTCGACGCGCACGCGCCAGCGCTCGCTCCGCACGCGCGCCCAGCCCTCGCGCTCGATGTCCTCCAGCGCCTCGCCGGTGGCGCCGACCAGGTACTCGCGCCCGCTCACCACCGGCCGCCTGCGGCTCCTGAAAAGCATTCCCACCACGAGGAACACGAACGCCGCGCTTGCCAGCGTTACCCCGGCGATCAGCGAGTAGGGGATCTCGAACTGCGGCACGTCGGTGTCCAGCAGCATGATCGAGCCGATCACGAACGCCACCAGCCCGCCGACGGCGAGCACGCCGCTCGAGGTCACCCAGAGCTCGGCCACCATGAAGGCGATGCCGATCAACAGCAGCGCGAGCCCCGCGTAGTTCACCGGCAGCAGCTGGAAGGCGTACATGGCGACCAGGATGCAGATCGCGCCCACCACCCCCGGCAGGATCAGGCCCGGGTTCGTGAACTCGAAGATGAGCGCGTAGATGCCGAGCAGGATCAGCAGGTAGGCGACGCTCGGGTTGGTGATCACCGCGAGCACCTCGGTGCGCCAGTCGCGCTCGATCTCCACGGCCTCGGCGCCGGCGGTGGCGAGCTTGCGCGTCTCGCCGCCCGCCTTCACCGTGCGCCCGTCGATCGCCTTGAGCAGCGCGGGCACGTCCTCGGCGACCACGTCGATCACCTTGATCTTCTTCGCCTCCGAGGACGACAGGCTCACCGCCTCGCGCACGGCGCGCTCCGCCCAGTCGGCGTTGCGGCCGCGCAGCTCGGCGAGGCTGCGGATGTAGGCGGCGGCGTCGTTGGTCGCCTTGCGCATCATCGTGTCGCCCGCGGGCTGCGCACCCTTCTCGCCGTCCTTGCCCGAGGGATCGGTCTGGTCGCCGCCCGAGGGGGCGCCGATCGCCACCGGCGAGGCCGCGCCGAGGTTGGTGGCGGGCGCCATCGCGGCGATATGGCTGGCATAGAGGATGAACGTGCCCGCGCTTGCCGCGCGCGCGCCCGAAGGGCCAACCCAGGCCGCCACCGGGACGGGCGAGGCGAGGATGTCGCGGATGATGTCGCGCATCGAGGAATCCAGCCCGCCGGGCGTGTCCAGGCGCAGCACGACCAGCGGCGCGCCCTCCTTGGCGGCGCGCTCCAGGCTGCGGCCGACGAAATCGGCGGTCGCCGGGCCGATCACGCCCTCGATGGCGACGAGCGCCACCGGCGCCGGCTGCGCGAGCGCCGGCGCCAGCGCCAAGGCGGCGGCGAACAGGAAGCGCCGCAGAACCATGGCGCGACTATAACCCCGAATCTGCCGCCACATCAGCGCTTGGCCGCCGCCCGCTCGGGTACGGACGAGGCCGCGCTCGCGCCTACTTCTTCTGCAGGCGGTACACGTACTCCGTCAGCGCCAGGATGCGACCGCGCACAAAGGCCTCCGCGTCATACGGAGCCGGGAAGTCCCTGTAGTGCTCGGTGGACTTCTCCATGTAGCGGGGTCCCCAGACCGGCATTTCACGCGAACCATGACCCTTCACGGCCGCTGTGCCGTCGATCGTGTCGTACACGTGCGCGAACGGAAATACGCCGTTGTTCCTCTTGGCGAGCGTGGTCAGGTCCGGAAGCCGGCCGGAGAGATACCCGGCCATAGGACCGTCGCCCGTGCCGCTCGGCCCGTGACAGGTCGCGCATACAGCCCCGTACTCGCGCTTGCCGACGTCTACCTGCTGTGCGAAAGCGAGGCTTGCCGCGCCCGCCAGGACCATACCCGATGCAATCATAGTGAGATGGCGAGTATTCATCGAATGAGCTCCTTTCGACCTCCGTTACCTAGTTAGCACGGGGGACCATAGGCAGTCTTGCGCTACGTCAAAGGAGACCCCGATCGCGCGGTAGCGGGAATCATTTCGACTAGCGCGACGGGGGACCGAGCGCGCGACGCTATCATCCGGGCGTGAAGCAAGAAGCACCCCCGGCCGACGCCATCGTCATTCGCGGCGCGCGCCAGAACAACCTCAAGAACCTGACGCTCACCCTCCCCGCGGGCGAGCTGATCGTCGTCACCGGCGTGTCGGGCTCGGGCAAGTCGTCGCTGGTCTTCGACACGCTCTATGCCGAGGGACAACGGCGCTACGTAGAGACCTTCAGTCCCTACGCGCGCCAGTTCCTCGAGCGCATGGACAAGCCGCAGGTGGACGCGATCGAGGGCATCCCGCCGGCGATCGCCATCGACCAGACCAACCCGGTGCGCACCTCGCGCTCCACGGTCGGCACGATGACCGAGCTGAACGACCACCTGAAGCTGCTGTACGCGCGCGCCGCGCAGTTGCACTGCCGCGGCTGCGGCAAGCCGGTGCGCCGCGACACCCCGCAGTCCATCTACGAGGCGCTGCCGCAGCAGCGCGTGACGCTCACCTTTCCCGTGCCGGTGCCGAAGAACTTCTCCGAGAAGGAAGTCGAGGAGCTGCTGCAGCGCCAGGGCTACACCAAGCTGCACTCGCGCTCGAAGACGCTGATCGAAGTCGTGCAGGACACGGTGACGCCAGGAAAGACCGAGAAGTCGCGCGTGATGGACGCGATCGAGAGCGCGCTGCGGTTTGGGCAGGGGCGGTTGACAGCCTACGTTCAAGGTATCGCCGGTTTGGAAGTTCCCATATCTCGTGGTCTGGCGGGAAGAATTACCCCGCCAGGCCACGAGACCATGGGAAAAGCAACGGAGGCACTGCGATTTTCTACCTCCCTGCATTGCGCGGCCTGCGATATCACTTACGCCGACCCCACCCCGGCGCAGTTCTCCTTCAACTCGCCGCTCGGCGCCTGCGAGACCTGCCGCGGCTTCGGGCGCGTGATCGGCGTGGACTACGGGCTGGTGATCCCCGACGAAGGCAAGACGCTGCGCGAGGGCGCGATCCGCCCCTGGCAGACGCCGAGCTTCAAGGAGTGCCAGGACGATCTCGCCAAGTACGTGAAGAAGCGCGGCGTGCCGATGGATACGCCATGGCGCGAGTTGAAGGCTGAGCATCGCCAATGGGTGCTGGAAGGCGACACCGACTGGGTGAGCTGGAAGAAGTCCTGGCCGGGCAAGTGGTACGGCGTGGGGCGCTTCTTCAAGTGGCTGGAGAGCAAGGCCTACAAGATGCAC